>VTLG01014898.1_pt1 | contig 22340 bp, 22 predicted proteins | sample 4694571 | NCBI WGS metagenome assembly VTLG01 (sample SAMN12604809, study PRJNA352737) | marine metagenome | biome: ENVO:00000447; feature: ENVO:00000209|ENVO:00000569|ENVO:01000036; material: ENVO:00002151; isolation source: viral sequences binned using virsorter ...
CTTGATACCAAAACCATGCGGCTCCCAAAGATCAAAGTGACAGAGTCTACCCCCGATCGTTCTAATCTTACCAGAGTCATCGGCACGTCGCGCCACTGCTTCTGATAACATTTTTACAAAAGGCGCTTTCTGATGATACGTTTTTAAAAGTTTCTCAGCTGCGTCTTTCATAAGTCCTAGTTCTGCCATGAGTTTGTTCTTACCCATGCCATACATAATACCTAAATTAATTGTTTTTGCTTGTTTACGATCTATGCCGGCCATGTCAGCAATCATCTGGTGAAAGTCTGCGCTGCCTTCGTTGTATGCATCTACAATTGTTCCTGTGCCCTCTAACTTCATCAGTGATGCAAAGTGCACGAGTATGCGTGGTTCTTGTTGACTGTAGTCAAAACAACCCCAGGTATGTTTTTCTTCTGGTATAAATAGTGATCTAATCAACGGTCCAAGATGCTTGTGTCGTGCAGGTATCTGCTGAAGGTTTGGGTTATTATAACTAAATCTACCTGTCACTGTGCCGCCCTGATCTGATCGTATCTGGTTTATCTCTGCATGTATGCGGCCGTTGTGTTCGTGTTTGAGTATTGTATCTATAAATGTTGTGTTGGCTTTATTAATCTCTCTTGCTTCGTTAATTAGTTTGGGGAGTTCTGCTGGGTGTGTTGCTAAAAAATTTTTCGTAAAACTTGGCGCACCTTTTTCTGTCCTGTCGTATGGAATCTTTTGACCATCAAATGCTTTTGCAATCGACGCTGCGGCCCATATCTCTACGTCAAAACCTGCTATCTTGTTTATATCTTGTAATAAATTTTTCTCTGTTTCTTGTAGCTGTGCCTTGACAGACATAGCTTTTTGTACATCTACTCGCACACCTTTAAATTTCATATCAACCAGGCATGGAAACAGATTAGTCTCTAAATTAAATATGTCCCACAGATCTTGTTTTGATATTTCGTGTTGCAGTGCATGCCATAACTTTAATGTCATCTCTGCATCTTTCTCTGCATACTCACCTACAAACGGTGCAGGTAGTCTCCACATCTCTGCTTTTGGATTGACGCCAAAATCTTTTGCAGCGTCCTGTAAAAGTTTTTCATTCTTACGCATGCCAATATAATCTTTACCAACAGAGTCTAGTGTGTAACTGTATCTGTTTTCGTCAATCAAACTTGCAGCAATCATTGTGTCGATAATGCCACCGTTTATGTAAAAGCCGAGTGACCTGATCCAAGATACGTCGTACATCGCGTTGTGAAATATTTTTGTTGATGTTGTTTGTAATAATTCTTCAAACCAATCTAAGACTAATGCGCGGTCCATGTTCCCACCACCTTCGTGCGCGATAGGAAAATAGCCGGACCAACCTTCGACCGCAACGGCTACGCCGACTATCTCCCCGTCTCTTCTTACCGAACCTGATCCCATTGTGAGCAGGTTTGGATCTCGTGTTTCTAAGTCAATAGCTATCTCACTATGACTAGATAAATCTGGTAATCTGTCTGGTGGTACCCACTCTGTTTCTGGTGTGAAGAGTGGTTGCTGTAGTGTCCTCAACTGTAGTCCCTTTCGATTATCATATCGATAAAATGTTTTGCTTTCTCGAGGCTCTCCTTGCCTCCTTTATCTTGATGTCTAACTATATACTTTATAGCAGATCCCTCAGCGAATAACAATTTGTTTTTATTGATGAATTCGCTAGGCTGTATCTTGTATTTTTTGTAATGGTCGCCTCCGACCTGGTCGTCGTATGGATTAGACATATGTGCATTCTCCTGTTTCTACATTTACATTTAAAATATTTACACCAAGATTTTTCTGTATTGGTGTAAGTGCTCTGTTTATTTTGTATCCGTCCCTCTTTCTTACGCATTCTGATTTTACATCTATTAATATGACTTCGTGTTCTCTAATCGCAACAAGATCAACGGCACCTTGTTGTGACATATTTCTGCAAACTAAATATCCTTGATCCCACAGCCACATCGCAGCGATGTATTCTGCTTTGTCGCCTTTTATGTGTTCGTGAAATCTCACAGCATGTATGCCCTGTCGTAGTTTCTTGGTTCTAGTATGTGCAAAGCTTTCCTCGCACGTGTCACAGCAACATAGAATAGTCTATGTAGTTCATCTGGGTCCAAATCATTGTGGTCCATAGCAGACTTAGTAATATCAGGAAGAACGAGTACATTATCAGCTTCACCCCCTTTCGCTCCATGTATTGTTGATAAAGTTATCCGTGGATTTTGTTTAAAACTTTCTCTGTTAGCTAGCATATTACGAATATAATTTTCTGTGTTGGTATCTAAACCTGCAAACGCTTTATACCAAACATCTTGTGTTTGTAATCCGTGGTTCTCGAGGCATTCTTCGATGTAGTAACCCTCTTCATTGTCGTCCATTGTTTTACCTTTTTGATAACCCTTGGTTACGTTGGCGCCTAGATAAGAGTAAATATTTTTTATTGATGCAACAGGTAATAGTTGTTCACCGTTTCTCCATCTCTCCCAAGTTTGTATTGCAAGAAGTAAATCTAGTTTGACAGAGTTTTTTGTTTTGTGTGAATAATACCAACCTTGTAGTTCACATAAATCTTTTATGTCGTCTAGAAAATGATTTGCAGATGACAACACTAACCACTCACCTTGTGACATGTCTACCTGCGTGACGTCAGAGTATCTTGTAAGATCACCCATCTCTTGTCTTGGCATGTAGTCTTTGTCGTATCTGTTAGAAACATTTCTAATTATTCTTTGTGATAAATCATGTATCGGTCCACCAGGTATTCTGTAAGATTGATTTAATGTGTCGACGTAATCTACTTCTTCTTTAAGTGCGATAAAAGTATCAACATCAGCGCCAGCCCATTTAAATATTGCTTGATCATCATCCCCTGCAATGTAGGTCTTGTTTGCTTTCGACCATAAAGTCCGGACCATTCTCCACTGCAAAGGTGAGAGGTCCTGTGCTTCGTCAATAAATAGTACGTCGAAAGATGGTGAAATATCTTGTTCAATAAATTTTGAAACCATGTCATTGTAATCGATGAGTCCTTTTTCCTTTTTGTATCGTTTAAGTTCTTGATCTAAAAGATATAATAGATCTCGTTCTATGTCCATACCGTGCTGGTTTCTGTCATACAAATCTAAGACAGGTATCTCTAAAACTCGTGCTTTATTTATTAAACGTAGATATTCGTTGTCAGAATTGAATGTGCCGTTGCCATCCTCATACCAAGCTGTCTTAATAGGTATGCCACATTTTAAACCAAAGTCCCTGTAGTCTGCGTGACCCATTACAGTTTCTTTCTTCGCACCCAACATTCTAAAAGCTAGTGAGTGTAGTGTTCTGAAATATGGTATGTCTTTGTGGTCCAACATAAATTTTTCTTCTGCTCTTCGTGTTGCTTCCCACGCTGCTTTCTTTGTAAAAGAAAAGTACCCTATCTTTTTTATGTCTGTGCCTGATCGCAAAAAGTCATCTACTAAATCTAGTAGTGTTGTTGTCTTTCCTGTGCCTGGTGGTCCTAGTATTATTGTTTTCATTAGAATGGCGTCTCCTGATATTTCTCTTGGCTTATCTCTGGTTTTGTTTTTCTCATCGCTTTTATCTTTATGACTCTTGGTGTCTGGTTCTTTAGAGTCATTCTAATCTCGTCCTCAAAAATATCTTTGAGTGTCTTAATTAAATTACCTGTTTTAATTTTATCCATCTCCCAGTTGTTTCGTTTACAAAAAGAATAAAAGTCATCCATTCTAAAATATGTGTAGCCGTCATCAGTCCAAGACATCTTGTTGAGCATATCTTCTTTTGTTCTTGCAGCAGGTCTGTTGACTGTAAAGTCATACAATAAATTTACTATCTGGTTTATTGGATCTAATGACTCGAGTGGTTCTATCTCCTGTAAATTATTCATCAAAGTTTTTAGATAAACCTCCCTCCAGTCTTGTGCTTTTGGTATCGGTGATACTACGTTTGCCTGATCTAATACTGCTATCGCAAACAAATTAGGATTGTGTAGCTGTTCTGTTTTTAGTTCCACACGTTTGCCACCAACGTTTAAAAACCATTGTGGTGGATTAGATGTTATTTTTGTAAGTGTATCTAGCTCTGGCATCTGCTCTTCTTCAAAACCAACACCAAACTTTTTTGTTCTGCATTTTGCAGCGTTACACACACCACATATTGGTTGCTCTTTACATCTGTATTTGTCGTAGCCTTTCTTGGTTACAGATTTAATTACCAACTGCACCTCTTGATAACTTAGCGGTGGGTCCATGTATGTTTGATTGTATTGACCTACCTTGTTCTCCCAATCCTCAAACGCTTTTTTGCAATACACAGCTATGTTAAATAGTGAATTATTTCTTGACCCCTCACCAAAACCCTCTGTCGCTAATCTATTTAAACAAGGTGGCCCTTGTTCAAAAGCCTCTTCTACTTTTGTTTCTTTTACAGTTATTTGTTCTATCCCCTCTCTTGTCTGCACCCATTCGTCGTATATAGAATAGAATGATTCTAAACTAGCTGCCTCACCACCGGCTTTGATTGCGTATCTCAAACCACGCACACCACCGTGATATGGTAAGTTTAAAAAATTACCTGTGTCTCCACGCTCAACTAATATTTCAGTTTGTTTTGGAAAAATCTCACTACCTGCATAACCCAAAGCATCTGCCATTGCTTTGAGTTTTGACTGCATCAGTGATGCAGGAATAAACTCTTTAGCAAATAAAAATAGATGTGCACCACCAGACTTAGATCTAAATGTCACTAATGGAAAACTAAAACCTTTTATGTTTCTCATCAAAACCAGGTGATCAACATTGTAGACATCTACATCGATACAACCCCACTTACACATGTTGTCTTCATTTATAGGTATAACACCTAGAGCAGGATCTTTACCTGCTAAGTGATCTTCCCAAAGATTATCAGTGACTGGTTGTCTTTTTATAAAAGCTTTACCATCTGCTTTACCTTTGTTGTTTGTCGCTCCTGATAATATCAGCTGACCATAGGCACTATTATTGCCTTCAAATATTTTTTTAAACTTCACTCTTTCGTGGCCTTCCTGATTTTGGTTTGCCTCTATTTGGTCTAAAGGTAGGTTTACAGATGTCGTTGCAATATATTTTTTGTTTTTGCCACTTTGTTATTTCAAATTTTTGCTGGCATGTTGGACATGTTCTCGTCATAATTATTCCTTTCTAATTGTGGGCCCGCAGCAACGGGGGAGTCTAACCACGGGCCCACCATGATTAAAACGGTACCGAGTCTTTTGACTTGGTATCTTCTTCACCATGTTTTGCAGTAACGTCACCCTTGTTAGCGCTTACAGCAAAACTCTTTGCCTGCTCGTATAGACCTTTGTCTTGAACAGGACCAACCTTTTCTACGTTCCAACCAAACCACGTTCCTTTGTCATTTGATTGTTGCACAGTTTTTAAGTTGTACACGTGACTACACATAGCCGGTGTGAACATACCATTCTTACCTTTAAGTTTGATACTGTTCATCATAGAGTTCCATGATCTACTAACTTTTAGTTGTGTAGATTTCATAGAAATCAAAGCGGCTTCACCTGACTCCAACAGCACAAAGTATGATGCTGTGTTTTCTAGATAGTTGCCGTTTGGTAATCTATCTTTGTAACTAGCATCACGAGTTGCCTCTTTTATTATGCCGCTATCCACAGAGTGTATAGCAATAGGAGCACTTGTGCCCTCACCACGATCAGACCACTCAACGTATTCACGTTTGTAATAACACGGTATCACGTTGACGCCCTCTTCGCCGTCGTAGAGTTGCTTTGTCACGGTATTAAATATCATACCTGGCTCAGCGCCATCTACATACTTTGCATCCCGTTTATTAGTCTCGGGAGAAAGTTGACCCAACACTCTTAGAAATGGCAATGCAAAGTCTTCAGACCCCATATTGCTAAAACCAGATGCTTGATCTTGTTCAAACATGCTTGTTAAAGCTACGTCTGATTTTTCTTTTTTCGCTACTTGGTTCATTTTTCTTGTTTCCTTTACTTCCGGCCTATTTTTGTTTGATCTTTAATAAAAACATTAAAGAATTGCGAGGGCATGTCGAGGCCGGCCTCGACACGCTCTCTAAAGAGAGCCTTCAATGTCATGGGTTCTACCTTTTGTTTTTGGGTAGGCTCATAACCTTCTTGCTCTGCAAGGGTGAGCAGTTGCTCAGCCTTGTTATCTTCGCCTTTACCGAACTGTACAGCGACCTCGTTTTTAATGATGTCACCCAGTCCGTTTTCTCGAAGCCAGTTGTAAGCTAACTCCATCTGATCTTTTTTGATGGTGCAGTTGTATGACTTTCTTACATCAATAGAACTGCCGTCAGCTAATTTCAAAGACGATAGCCCCTGCTCTGCTAGCATGTTGGGTATTATCTCTGATCCAATCTTGTCTGCCTCTTCTTTTTTCTTTTTGATTTGTGCTTCCAATGAGGATATCTCGTCCTCCTTTTGTTGAAGCTCTTGACAATAAGAGGCCAGTGTTTGAATATCTGTTTTTTCTATAAGATCTTGTTGATCTTGTTCGAAATCAATGTCGTTTATTTCCATGTTATTCTTCTTTCTCATAAAGGTTAAAAGTTAATGGATAGTATCTTTTCTCTTGTCTATCCCATTTCAAAAGATTGAATCTACCTTGCGTGATGTCACTAACTATTGCAGTAGATAAACCTATTACAGCAGGGTCACCTGTGCAAAGTATGTAATCCTTCTCTTTGAAATCTCGTAAGTTCTTGCGCATTTTGTGTATAAAAGGTGCAGGACTAAACATCATCTGTGAATTTTCTGGTAAACAAATAACCAGGTATCCATAGTCTGATGCTGATAAAATATTTATATTTTGTGGTGGATGTTGCAAAACATAAACAAAGTCTTCGTTAGGATTTTCTTTTAAAAAATCTAAAAACTCTGCTAACTGCTTTGGCTTGTATAATTCAAATAATTTATTTCTCACTATCTTTCTTTTCTTTCTTTTCTTCTTTCTTAAGCTCTTCAATATCTATTGTCAACTTATCTATTGTCAACTGCATATTTATTTTTTCACTGTTGCTTTTTTGCAACATGTTTAATAAAGACGATATAATCTGATCTTGTTTCATTTCTTTCTCCTGTTTGTTCTTGACATCTAAGATAGTGATGATTATATGAATGTCAAGAAAGAATAATTAAAACATGATAAAACATTATAAGTTTAAGACTAAGCCGTACGCGCATCAGCTGGAGGCATTAGAAAAATCATGGGCCTCGAGTACCTATGCTTTATTTATGGAAATGGGCACCGGTAAATCTAAGGTTTTGGTTGATAATATAGCTATGCTGTATGACAAAGGCGCGATCCGCGGTGCATTAATCGTGGCGCCTAAAGGTGTATATAAGAACTGGGATGAGATAGAATTTCCTGTGCACTTACCAGACCACATACAACACACAAAAGTATTGTGGGATCCAAGTATCACGAAGAAAAAACAAATGGAACTTGATACATTATTTGATGGTGGTGATGATCTTAAGATATTGATAATGAACGTAGAAGCTTTTTCCACATCGAAAGGACTAGACTTTGCACGAAGTTTCCTTAACATATTTGGTGGAAGAGCTTTGATAGGGATTGATGAATCTACAACGATCAAGAGTCCGACAGCAAAGCGAACAAAAAGTATTTTAGAGATAGGGGATCTCGCGAAGTACCGTAGAATCTTAACAGGCTCTCCAGTTACAAAGTCACCACTTGACTTATACACTCAGTGTATGTTTTTAGATCCATTTCATCTGGACGAAGCATCTTATTATTCTTTTCGTGCAAGATACGCAAACATGGTCAAGAGAAATTTTGGTGGTCGTTCTGTGCAGCTTGTAGTTTCTTACAGAAGGCTTGATGAACTGGCACAAAAGTTAGAAAAGTTTTCTTATCGTGTGTTAAAAGAAGAGTGTCTTGATCTACCGGAAAAAGTTTTTGTAACTAGGAATGTAGAATTATCTGACGAACAAAATAAAATGTATGCAACAATGAAAAATGCTGCGATTGCAGAACAAGATGGAAAAGTTATGAGTTCTATGTCTGCATTAACAACTTTACTACGCCTGCACCAGATAACTTGTGGCCACATGAAAACCGATGACGGTGAAATATTGCCGATAAAAAATAACAGACTGACGGCTTTGATGGATTGTTTGGAGGAAACAGAGGGTAAGGTTATAATCTGGGCAAACTATAGAGAAGACATAAAAAATATAGTTGATTCTTTAAAAAAAGCTTACGGAGACGCGTCTACAGTTGAATATCACGGTGGGGTTGACCCAAAGGTTCGCCAGGACAACATTGCTCTATTTCAAGAGAAAAACGGCCCTGCACGCTATTTCGTAGGAAATGCACAGACTGGAGGGTATGGAATTACACTCACAGCTGCAAACACTGTAATCTACTATTCTAACAATTATGATCTTGAAAAAAGACTACAGTCAGAAGACCGAGCTCATCGTATCGGCCAGACTGGCAGTGTTACTTATATAGACTTGGTTGCAGAAAAGACTATAGATGAACGCATAATCAAATCACTTAAGAACAAAGTAGACATTGCTAATGAAATTATGGGCGAAGACATTAAAGACTGGATTTAAATCAGAAGTATGTTTTCGTATTTGGTCCGGCCTCCTACTTTGCTTGCTTTTAATACTTGTGCTCTCGACCCTTCCCTCACCGCTGAACAGTGCACCCATCCAGAATTTGGATCTCCTGGCTCATAAAATTCCAGAATTAATTGATCAAAATCTGTATTTTTATTAATCCACGTTGCGAGTTGCATGTTGTCAACTCCAGGTATCTCAAAGTCTGCTGCCTCACCCTTGGCATGTTGTGACTTAGCCGAAGACCCGATAGCCTCGCACAACTCTGGGCTTCTATAGCCTGAGGATATAACGACCGGTTTACCAAAGTGATCTCTCACAGGTTGCAGGACAGTCTCCGCTAGGTGAATAAGATTTTCTACATGCGCTGTTGATGGTTCGTTCTTAATGTTTTTGCGCACAGCAGTTTGTGATTTTGTCAGTTCCGACAGTGTAAAGTTTGCTGATAGTTTCATATCATCCCCAATAAAGTTTCTATTACAATTAAACCAACGGCACCCACCGTGGTAAGAACTACCCAATAGATTTTGTCTATCTTGCCCCCCAAAGCTTCTACATCTAAGTGCACATGTGAAATTTTTTCATCCAGGTGTCTGAGGTGATTCGTTTTAATTATTTCTATTTCACGCTCTACGCCTTTTACATGTCCATACAAAGATATGATGTGTTCTCTGTCACCCTCTGGTGTTATGCCTTTTACAGTATCATTCATGGTTTTATAAAATCATCCACAGTTTGTATCTTAGCTAGCGTATTTTGCATATTATTTGGTAAAACACCAGTAGTAACTGCCTGTGGTGTCGTTAGTCCAGGTAATATTTGACTTGTTGTTTCATCTGTGATGCCTGCACCTAGGCCGGAGAAAGGATTTTCAAAGATAGGTAGATCATCCATAAGCAGAGGCACTCTATTATATGTTCTAAATCGTGCTAGCACACTTGGTTTTGCGGTAGCGTACGGATCAGCCACCCCTAGTTCTCTTGCATTCTCTCTAAACGCTCGTTCAATATTTATGGATGGTTTAAACGGTGTAAATAAACCTCTTTTAATAGAGTTTAATTGTTTTGTTGATACACGACCTTTGAACTGATTATCCAATAAAGTAGGACTTGCACCTAATTGAAGAGCTGCATAGTAATCTTTAAAAAATTCTTTTTGAACATTATATAAAGACCTGTTTGCTATATCAAATCGATCTACAATTTGTTCTGGTGTTACTGGTCCACCTCTCAATAAAGGAGATGTAAACTCACGCCTAGAGTTGTTCACACCTGCTCTAAAATTAGCTATTTTAAAATCTATTGATTTTATTGGATCGACCTCTACTGCTCTTAAACCCACGAGACCTGCAATTTCATCTCCCAGTTCGTAACTCCTGCCATATTTATCAAACCGACCTTTTTGAAAAACATCAACAGGTTCTATGGCTAAATCAAGTCTTTTGAATTGATCTACTGATCCAGGCATTTGAGATTCTACTATGTGAGAAAGTATAGCCATTGATTTTTCTCCGACCGGTGTTTGATCTGTATATAGTCTTCTACCCTCTCTTGTTCTACCGCCTCTAAATATAATATCTGTTGCAGCCTCAGTCCAAATAGATTCACTTATAAAAGGTGAACCTAGTTCTTTAGTTGATTCAAAAACACCCAATAATATTTCTTCATCGAGTCTGGCATCATCTTTTAAACCTCTCTGCACTGCGTTGTATAAGGTGGTTACAGGTCTAGTGATTGTGTCGTATGCGTTGGCGTGTGAAAAATCTACGTATTTTAATTTACCATTATCACCTCTTATTGGTATTAACGTAGAGTTTTTTGACCACTCAGGCACATATCGTCGTAATGCTTCCATTTCATCTTCTGTAACATTATAAGCCGCCTTAAAAGTCTCTGTTAATCCATAAGGTATGACAGTTGTTGTTATACCAAAACCTGCTAATCGCTTGTAACCTATACCAGCGAGGGGTTTTACAAACTTATTCGGAGCTACCTCAACTGAATCTGTTATTTCTTTTGCAGATCTTTTGAGAATATTAACGGAGGTTCTTATTATTTCTGCGGGAAAAGATACAAAATTACCAAAAGGTAGCTTTCTTAAACCTTGAATAAAATTATTTACCATATCGTAGTTCGGTATATTATTTCTTACGATATCAGCAGCCTCTGCTCTTATTTCTTTAGCTGTTTTTGATACTCCATATTTTTCATAAGCTTTACGTAGCCTTGATTCTTCTAGTACAAAAGATCCTATCTTCCAAAAATCGTCTTCAGCTACATAAAAATCTTGAGAGGCTTTTTTTAATTTACTAAGTTTTTTTGTCATGCCTTTAATAGCGCTTATGGAGGACAGTGTCTCACCAAAATTAACATCGGATAGAAGCCGTGCGTTTTCTCTTGCTTGAACCTGAGTGTTGACAACCCCTAATTCAAGCATTTCCCTGTAAAAAGCTAAATCTTTTCTTGCACCTTTTAACGGAACATCTAAAGCCCGATAAGAGTCTCTAAAAGCTTTTGCAATTTCTTTTGGATTTTCAAAAAGAACTCCATTTGCTGACGCAAACGCTGCCGCACTAACAAGATTTCTTAAATGTGTAACAGGACTTAACACTGTTTTTGCCAGTTGTGATGTGGCTTTAGGATATAAAATAAAATTGTGATATAACAATTCCAACGTGCCTTGATCCTTTACGACACCACCTGCTTTTTCAAAAGCCTCAGCTAGTTTTGCATCAGTAACATAACTATTTATTCTTAAATTAAACCCAGCATCTAGTTTACCACCGGGATCAACATTAAGAGCTCTAATATTTAAATGTTTAAAAGCATCTCTTGCAGCTTCTATGCCCTCTGGTGTATTTGGAAATAAAAATCGTTCATTCACAGGAAGATCATCTTGAGCTCTTATCATGTCATCATAATACTGAGTTCGTCTTGTCAACATAGAAAGCCGGGCTGTGCCATTTAAAATAGTTGCAAATGGTGTGTCTACTTTTCCAAGCAAATCCTCTACAACCTTTTTTTGTTTTGGTTTCATAAAATCAAGACCAACACGTTCATTGTTAACAATGTCATCCAACGCTGTCTTTTTAACAAATGTTTTAACTAATTTGTCACCTAGAGGCACCGTGATACCCAATGTTCTACCTTCTTTAACTTTACCACCTACAGGAGGTTTTGAATTTTTAACAATATTATCGGCCATTTTAAGTGCCTCTTCTCTTGTTATAGATTTGTCAGAAGCACGAGCCGTTTTTATAAAGTTTTCTAAAGTTTCTGCTGATGGTTTGTAGTTTAAAAAAGGTATAGAAGACTTGTTTTCAAATATTTCATATGTGTTATCTAAGTAGCCTTTAAATTTTTTACCAAATAAATTATAAAATTGATTTAGGTTGTCTTCATCTGTAATTCGTTGTCCAAGTTCAGTAAACATTTTACCCCACTTGTCTCGTATCAAATTCATATTATCAAAAATTGAATCTATTTCTTCTCTCTTCGCTGCATTACCAAGTTTTTTTGAAATTAAATTTTTAAACCTGTTGTCTAAAGGTTTAAAAAATATTTCGGTAATCGTTTTTGTTTCATCGTCTCTTTTTATAACAGGTTTACCGGTTGTTAGTATTCTGTTTAAATCAGATGTAAGTTGTCTTCTAGCGTCTTTCGTGTTGGTATCAAAAGCTCTTTTGAGTGCTGGAAACATTCTATCAATGTCTTGATCAATTTCTCTAGATATTTGTGACGCTAAATTAATGTCAGCAGACCTTGCACCAATAGCCTTTCTTTCTAATTCAAAAGCTTTTTTTGATTTAATACCTTCTGGTCTAAAATTAGCAAAAAAATTATCCAACGCTTTATTATCACTTTTTAAAACGTCCGTTCTGTTTCTAAGAGATTTTATACCATACAAAGCACCACCTATAAGACCTGCAAATACAGCTCCTTCAGTTCCAAATTGTGCTCTTCTAATAAGTTGTTGTGCCGCCGAGTCTCTACCTTCATAATCAAGTTGAAGAGGCTCTGTAAAAATAGGTGCAAAATTTTCTAAATTAGTTTCTGCTGTAAATATAGCATCTGCAACACCTGATCCCAATGCGCTGCCTGACCCGACTATTAGTTTTTGCCCTAATGATAAAGGTTCTTTTGCTGTATCCAACACCTCTCCTGTTAATTTAAAATATTTATTCTTTCTGGAGGCATCAACAGCAGTTCTAGCTAATCTACTACCTATCTTAAATCCAGCAGTTCCAGGAATTGCTATGTTTGCTAAAAGTTTTGTAAAACGACCAGCTGCCGTGGCTTCAGCGGCTTCATCAAAAGGATCTATATCATCAAAAGCACGTTCAACTTTAGCCGCCAATCCGGAATCCAACCCTAAATCTATAATAGATGCTCCTAGTGAAAAAACACCTCGAGGAATATCAATTAATCCGGATGCAAAACCAGAAAAAAAACTGGTTAAACCGCCTACTCTGTTATCGGGCTCTTGTTTAAAACCGCCCGACGCTAATTCTTCTAGTGTTGGCATAAACTACCCACCCGTTTGTGTAAATTGTAAAGCGCTTTCATAGTTAGTTAATGCTTCAGAAAATAAACCTTTTTTATCTGTCGCATAATATTTACCTTGACTGTAATAAACAGTGCTAGGTATTAGTGCATCGACGTCCACCTGTTTAGTATCTTTAGGGTCTCTTGGTACGGTTCTAAGCTTTCCAGGGGTTTCAAGATTGGCCTCAGTTACAAAGGCTGCATCCGCTCCTTGTGTTGGATCGCCAAAAATTTCTGTTAATGAGGAGATTAGACCTAATCTAGTTTTTGCGTCTACAATACCCAACTCGTCTAGTTTTTGTTTTAAACTTTCTTTATACAACTCTATTTTTGATTCAGCTAGTGCCTCAGCTGTTTCAGCAGCAGTTACATCTTTAATCGCTTGTGTGGTTGCAAGGTTTCTCATTGTTCTCATTTCTTTTGCTTTGTTCGTTAAAACATCACCGACAGCTTGAGCTGCCTCCGCATAACTTTCTGCCCCCTTGCCCTCTAGTAACTTAGCGCTACCAGCCAACAAAGCTTGAGCCCCAATGCCAGCTTTTGAATCAGTTTCAAGAAGATCTTGAATTATAGCAGATCTTTCTCTAACTTTTTCTTCAAAGTTTGCTTCATCCTCTAAGCTAACAGCATCATCGCCATCAATATCTTCTGTGCCTTCATCTGGTGCTGGAGGTGTTTCTTTCGGAGCTGGTGTCTCATCTTCTTTTGTCAACTCATCTTTAAGAGTTTTTGCAGCTGTGTCTCCCACTAACGACTTTGCAGAGGTCTCTCCTCTTTCAGTCAGCCCAACTGGATCTCCTGCTTCATTATACGTGTACATTGGTGTATAGCTTCCAGTTTCATCTGTTGCTATGTTTATTTTATCTGTATTAATTGATTGTTCTAATAAATTTTGTCTTAGTTGTTCGCTTGTTACAAAACTTGCTGGGTCTAAAAAACCACCCTCCTGTGGTAGGTTTTGACCAATCTGAAAGTTAGGGTCCGCTTGTAAAAAACCAAGGCCCAATCTCTGTAAAATCCCACCACCTGTTTGAGCATCACGAGTTGTAAAAGGACCACCTCTCACTACATTACCTTGTTGAAACCCCACACGGCCACCTTTGTTCATCTTAAGACCTGATGTAATGCCCACACCGTGCGTGTTAGCACTACCACCAAGTTTAAACATTTTTCTTCTAAGTGTGTTACTCATTATCCAAAGAACCCTGCTTGTTTTGCACCAAGTCCGATACCTGCTATTGTTCCAAGTCCACCAAGTATTTGTTGGAATGGATTAGGTGTTTGTTGCATTTGTGATGAGAACGAAACACCACCTGGATATCCGCCCATGATACCTGTCAACTGACCACCAAAGAATCCAAATCGATCGTATGGTTCGTATGCAATCATCTTCGCACCTTGTTTTTGTGCATCGATGATAGCTTGTTGTTGTAGTTGTTGCTGTTGACCAAACTGACCAAGTAGACCAACGTTCTGTGCTGCAAGTTGTGGTTGTAGCTGTGCCAGTCCTGCTTGACCTGCTAACGCTTGACCTGCAAGTCCTACGTTTTGACCTGCTTGTTGCATTAGTCCTGACCCCGCTCCAAGTTGCTGTTGCCCTGCTGCACCAAACAACGCTAAGTTTTGCGCTGCCTGTTGTTGCGCTGCTTGTGTTCCAGCGAGTTGACCTTGTAGTCCTTGTCCAAATAATCCTAAGTTAGCAGCTGCTTGTTGTTGTGCTGCGCTACCAAGTCCTAATTGTTGTGCAAGAGCTTGTGCTGCTGCTTGCTGCGCTTGTTGGAAACCTTGCTGTCTAAGATTAGCTAATGTTGATGCGATGCCCCGTGCACCCTGAGCTGCTAATTCACCCTGTGCAACACCAAAACGTCCACCACCAAACGCGCCTGACTGAACGGCTGCCGCTCCAAGTTGCGTTTGTTGTCTGTCTAACTCTCTTTGTAATTCTGTTCTAGTTTCATCAATAACTTGTTCTTGATAAGGCGACATAAATTGTTCAAAAGCCCGTGGTCCAGTGAATTGTTGTGCAGCCTGTAAGAACGGCTGTGCTGCTTGTTGACCCGCTACAGCTGCTTGCTGCATTTGATTAGCTATTGCTTGTGCTTGTGTAATACCTGCTTGTCCAGCACCTTGACCAGCTATTGCTGCAAGTCCTGCTAGGTTTGCTTGATTCAATGCATTCTGTATAGCTTGTTGTCCAGCCCCTTGTCCTGCTGTGGCCGCTTGTTGTTGTAGGTTAGCTGCTTTCGTTGCTTCAGTTAAGAATGGTGTAAATGCACCAAGGCCGCCCGGGCCACCTGTTGCTTGTTGAACAGCTAAATTATAAGCTTGTGTTTGTGCAGCATCTTGTGCAGCTATTTCAGGTAAGAATGATTCATAAACACCTGGTAGTCCACCTGGGCGAATAGGTGTTCTTAATAAGTTTGCAAGTTCTGGTCCATAAACCTCGAGCAGCGCTTCAATGCCCGGTGACTTTTGTTGAACGGCGATTGAGTCTTTTGGTAGATCAGCCTGAGCTTGTCTTAATCTTGTTAGTGCAGCTTGATACTCCGCGTCACCACCCTGTTGTAAACCTACACGGCCACCGTCTGCCATCTTTTCACCTTCTAACGCACTTTTAACCATGTCTTGTGCAGCCTCTAAATCTAAACCTTCATCTAAATAAAACTTTAATAACTCTAATTCTCTCTCCATGCCCCCGTCTTGAAAACCAATACGGCCACCGTCTGCCCTATCAGTTATAAGTTCTGGTGGAGGTCCAAGAACATCTAAAATATCTTCTGGGCTATAACCAGCCGCTTCTAATTTATCCACAGCTTTGTTATATGCACTTATACTAGGGCCAGCCATTTCACTATCACCACCTAAAAAACCCCCAAGTAGATTAGTAAGAAACCCGCCTTTTTTCTCTTCAGCCATTATACCATTGCCTCCAAACTATTCATTAGATCATACATTCTTTGCGCACCTTTGTTAACACTTCCTCCACCTGCTGCTTTCACAGCATCAGCTGTCATGACAAACTCATTCTTTGATAGCATAGCTGGCACGTCGTCAGCTTTTTCTTTTACACCCATTGGTATAAAACCACCATCACGACCATCAACTTGCATACCTGGAGGCATACCTGGTGCGGTTGCCATTATACCGCCCTCTTGAGCAGCGACACGTCCACCTTGCGCTGCAAATAAATTAGGCAAGCCATATAGTCTTCTAGGGTCTGATTGCATGCCTGTAAATGACGCTATGTAATCTTGTACCGCTTGATCATAGCTATCAAATAAACCTGCTTCGTATGCAGCTAGTTCTTCTTGTTCTTTTTGATATTTTTTAGCGGCGTCTATACCTGCTGGTACGGCACCTAATGAGCCGACTGTTGCTATATTTCTTAAATTAAACTCACCTTGACCTAAATCTCTAATTGGATCACCAACAGTTCTTGTTAATCCTGTAAGAAAATCTTTACCTGGAGTAGCACTTTTTACACCAGATGCTTTTACAGCTTCAGCGAATGATGGATCTGCTCTTAATTGTTCTGATGTCATTTTTGCAAAGTCAGTCCCGACGCCCTCAGATCGCATAAAAGCTTTTTCTTTACCTGTTAGCTGTCCTGCTGCGTCTGGTGAGGCTGCATAACTTGCAAATGCAGCGAGTGCTTGATTCAATGGATTAATCTCACCGGATGTTCTCGCTGACGCTGCAGCCGTCAATAATTGTGGTAGTCCAAATCTTAGTAGAGCGTTGCCGGCAACAGGTCCTAGACCTGGCACGGCCATGGCTATAAGAGGTAGCACAGGAGCTATCTCTTTTGGTGTAATCTTACGAAGTGTTTTAGTTAATTTTTTCTTGACCGATCCCATTATAACCAATGTTCCTTTGTTACAACTTTAAAGTGATTTCTAATTAGTCCGTTTGGTGCAAGTCGCAACCATTGAACTGTTTTGCCTGGACCCAATAGATGTGTAAAAAATGTCTTGTTAAATTTCATACCGTTGTGCTCTTTCGTGTATATCGAATCTATGATCCAAATCTTGTCTCCGCTTAACCAATCCTCCATTCTTGGAGAACGAGTATCTAAAAAATTTTGCTCGGCATCTTCACTAAAAAATGCCCAGTTTGTAAAGCCGTATATTTTACCATCGTCGTCACGATTAATTGTATATTGCCCTAAATATAGAGGTGGATAAATATGATGATAGATATCTTTTAGTGTATCGTTTCTCCAATTATCATAATGATCCTTGTACAAACTTATAATGTCTAAAAGATCTTCCATATTTTCGCAAGGTGTTACCCTTGTTTATTCGCCAGACTCTGACCCCATTGGAGGCATTTCAATAACTTTTACAGTTATATCTTTTGCCATGTGTGTTGCCCATGGTTTACCACAGTCACTGCAGGTTCCAGTCGCCTGTTCCTCTGAATCTACCTCATTTCCACAATTTTTACAATAAATTCGTTGATAGACCTCGGGTTGTACAACAGTTATGATTTGACCGTTTTCCTGTTTGTATTCTGTCTTTTTGCCCTCACGGACTAATTTCATCGCCATTATGTAATCTCCAATACTGATAGTTGTACATGTATTTTTGCAGCTGTTCCAGCTGTAATCTTTATAGCATCTCCTTCATTAGCAACCAATGGCATTTTTAATACCTCAAAAGGATTGCCAATTGGAAAAGAGTCCGTCGTTGCGTCTGTAGCGGGTAGGTTCATTTTAAACAAAGTTGACTCTGTATCTGCTCCCGTATCACTATCTTTATCTGTAAAAGTTAATGTTACCAAAACATTGCTTGTATGTGAATTATATAGTCTTATTGACTTAATAAGTGCGGTTGTTGATGGTGTAGGGGGTATGGCTGTGTCGTCTGTTGTGGGCACAGTATAAAGTGTAGTTTGTGACGTGTTTGCTAAAACTAGTGTCTTTGATAAAAATGTATCAGCCAAGGTACCAACTCCTCGCTAATGTTTCATCTTTAGTTTGTTGTTCGTAAGAAAAATTTAGTTGTGTGATTACTTGTTCTAGTTCTCGTATCAGCGTATCAAACTGTGTTCTGTCGTACTCTGGTGTTGCATTTGGTAATCGTCCAATAGTTATCTTTGCCATTATCGCCCTCCGTCTGGTTTAACATCTAGTCTTAATGTGCCATATCTCCACTTGTCACCAATTGCTGTGCTGGAGATTACAATGTTTGCCTGTCGTGCTCGACCACGTGTGTCTATCTTTGTGGTTGTTGGTGTTACTGTAGATCTGTTGATTCTAACGTTTGTATAGTTTGTAACTTTTTTGTTTGATGCGTGTGTGGTTGCTGTGCTGCCGCTAGCGGCTCTGCCAATGCCACTCAATACACCAGTTGTTGTGTTGTTTGATGTGTATGTAATAAGTTCTGTGCCAATAAGTATTGTGCCCTCTGATGGGAAGTTTGTAGATTTCTTAAGTGTAATATCACTCGTTGATGACGTGCTTGATATTGCATTCTTCAAAGAAGTTGTGCTTGTTGTTTGTGAGAAGTCTTTAAAACTTAACAACACTTCTGCACTACCCTCTTGATCTTTAAAGTCAGGTATAAAACGAGACACAGATAAAATGTTTTGTCCGTCCTCAATGTCAAAGTCACCAGACTGTAAGAAACACTCCATGGCCTCCGTGTCATTATCTGTACCCTCTTCGTGTTGATAAATTATACTAGAGCCGTCTGTTGCACCTAATACAGTTGGTGTGTCACCAATTACTGTTGGACTGTATTGTGTTGCATACGGAACTTGATAAACACCGTAGTCTAGCCATGTTGTTCTATCGAGTGAGTTTGTGTACCATGTGCCTTCAACATAGTTGTATGTAACATTTCTATCGATGAAGTCAGAATCTGAACTTGCATAAAACCAAGTGATCTCGTTGAAGTCAGAGTTTAATCCTGCATACACGAGTGGTTGTTGTGTGATACTAAAATCGTCAAACACATAATCTTGCACAGGACAAGGTATCTTTCTAACTGCACCATCAAACATGTAGAATGATTGTTGACTCATCCAGAATGTTGTGCCGTTCACATCAACGGCCGCGTACGGCGATACTGCTCCACAGTTGGATGCCACTTGTGACAAACCAAATATAAAAGGTGGGCCAATAAACTGTAGCGAGTGTAGTGATGTGTCTGTCCATATCAATATAGAACCACGAGATCTTAAAGCTGTAATAATTTTAGAACCATCTTGTATTCTAAAAGATCCTGCCGTGTTTGTGCTGGTTGGTGACCATGTTGATGTATCCTCTTGTGATGAGAAACGTAAAAACAAATCGTCTTGTGTTGTCGTGGTGCCAATAGTTGTTTCTGTGCCAAGAAGTATAGCGTGTCTGTCTGGTGTAGATAAAATTAAAAACCTAGATGCAGTCGGAGCATTTGCATGCACAACAACGGCACGCGTTGTGACCCCACCAGATTTGTCCCATTTAAACAGTTTGCCACCACTTTGTAAGGCTAGTAAATCTTCACCAAAGTTTTCAAACACCCAATACCTAGAATCCAAAACAGTTTCTGAAGAAGAAGCTGCTTCGTTCCAACTTGTTGCGTTTATGCTAGTATCAGATGCATCAAATATAATTGTAACAGTTGTATTGTCTGCGTGTGTGGTTGCATCGTGACTACCAGCAGATACCGTTGTTGTGCCTTCATTAGTTGTTAGATCTCTTGTAACAGTCAGTGTGTTGCTTGACACACCAGTCACTTTCATAATCTCTTGATCTACCAAAATATAATCACCGTTTGCAAACTTACTGCCATCGTCAACATCAACACCTGTCTCTGTTGCATCCAATGCCTCGTTAAGTTGGTCTGTAATTCTACCTGTATCAGCTATACCGTTCCATGAATCAACACCCCAACCATAACCATACGTGTTAACTTCTTGACCCACACTAATCTGATACTCTACATCCACGGTGCTCGATCCACCACCCGTTGCACCTGAGCTGGCGTTGCTTGAATGTGTAACTGTGTACACACTAGAGCTCGTAACAGATGTAATCTCAAACTCTGCGTTCATGTCCAATCCACCAACAGCGTCTGCATTCGAGAATGTTACAAAATCCCCGGCGCTCGCTCCATGACCCGCGTCAGTTACAGTCACAATCGGTGATCCATTAGTTGTGACAAATGGATTTGTAAGATTGCTTTCTGTAGCACGAACAGGTGTGATGTCATGCACTGCACCTTCTGTGTATAAATATAATTTTTTATCTGTGCCTAAAGCCAAGAATCTTGTGCCATCAAGAGATGTCCATGCAAACTGTGCACGCACAGAACCATATAATTTATTTGCAACAAGTTTTATCCAACCACCAATTTTTTCTGGTTGACCATAACGAAAACGAACATTCTCTCCATCAATCCATTTACCCTCAGCACCGTATGCTGTGCTTTGTTTGTCAAATCCTGGTGCAAATTTTACTGTGGCTAGTGGCATAGTTATTCAACCTCTTTAACTTTTGAGTAGTCGTATATCGTTTTTGGATTAATTTTTATATCGTTTTCAAGTATATCTATTCTCCATACTTCCCCTTGTTCAAACTCATCAAAAATTTCAGCAATGGGTTTGTTGCTTTTATACTCTTGTTCTTTTTTAATATTGTCCTGAATGTAGTATACTTTATATTTAACCATGATTATTAAGACACCCTTATATATCTAAATTTAATTTCTCCTGCACCACCATTACCACCGTCTGTTGATCCAATGCTAGGTATTTGAGCTGAACCGCCACCACCACCAGATCCTCTAGTGCCCGCTCCACCTGCTGTTCCACTACCAGCAGACGATCCACCAGATCCGCCTGATACATTACCATCGTAAGAGGCTCCACCTGTTGATCCACCTATTCTACAGTTGTCACCTGAACAGTTTCCGTTGTTACCACCAGCGGCTCCATTTCCACTATCATTAAAAGTGCCTGTTGGTCCAGAAGTTAAAGTAGACAGATTTACTCCAACGTTGCTTGCATTAACAAACGTGCCAGAACTAACTGATGTGCTAACAGTAGCAGATCCAGCTGATCCTGCAGTGTTTGTTCTGAGCGGTCCTGCAACATCACCGTTGATACCTGATGCACCGCCACCTCCCCCTAATGAAAAAATACTACCTGTGCTACTACCAGATAAACTCGTTGTGCCACCTGCAGTTGCAACTTGATCTAGTGAAGCAGAGAAAGTAGCTTCTCTACTTCCAGGTGTTTGCGCAGCTTGTTGAACAGATATGTCGACACCTGTCCCTGCTGCCCCAACGGTAAAGGCTAATGTTTCACCAGCAGTGACCGTAAATACTTTATCTGATATATAAGCGCCTGATCCACCACCAGCACCAGCGGACTCACCACCAACCCTATCATAGTCGGCACCGCCACAACCACCGCCACCACCAGCGACAGCAAACTCAATGTGAACTGCATTAGCACCAGCAGGCACTGTTGATGTTGTGCTTGACGTAAGACTTGAAAAAGATTGTGCAACAAATTTTGAACATGCATAGAAATCAGAAATTTTAATTGTGCCTGATGATGGTATGGCATTACCGTCAGGATCCTTTGTGCCTGCCGCAACCAGTCCCGCCCCAGCGTAATAGTCTGATAAACTTCTTGCTCCAGATCCACCAAATTCTGAAGATATGTCTGAGATTGAGAGCGCGCCGCTGGATGCAATAGTCATTATTTAGACTCCTTTAGCTTCTCTACCTCTGCTTTCAATTCTTTTATGGCTTCTATTAATATGCCTACCATGTTGCCGTATGCAACAGATTTGTATTCACCGTCTTTTACAACTTCGGGTAGAATGTTTTCAATCTCTTGTGCAATAACCCCGGTCCCCGCTTCACCATTATTTCTCTTGAAGTATACACCACGCATATCAGATACTTTAGCAAGAGCACCTTCTATTGTTTCAATGTCATGTTTAATTCGCATGTCAGAGAATGCTGTCACATCACCACCAGCCGTGACACTAGAATTAAATGTTGCTGCTCCTGCAGCTGACATATCTAATGTAAGAGCTGTTACTGTTGAACCGCCATCATTTCCAAAAAATATAATATCTTTATCTGATATTGAAGAGGATATATTAAAGTTTTGAGAGCCACCTTCAATTTGAC
>VTLG01000989.1_pt1 | contig 22331 bp, 29 predicted proteins | sample 4694571 | NCBI WGS metagenome assembly VTLG01 (sample SAMN12604809, study PRJNA352737) | marine metagenome | biome: ENVO:00000447; feature: ENVO:00000209|ENVO:00000569|ENVO:01000036; material: ENVO:00002151; isolation source: viral sequences binned using virsorter ...
ATAAAACAAAAGAGAAAGATATATATTATGATTACTATTGATGAAATACGCCAAGCGGAAAGCACGCTTGAGGATATAAACGAAGAGATCCGAGAAGCACGCTTCCATGATGATAAGGAGCGCGAGGAATTCATGCTTAAGGAGAAACGAGAAACGCTCAAATTTTTAGCACTTGCAGAAAAGGAGGACGCATAACATGGAAGCGACAAAAGAGAAACACGCCGCACACACGCCAGGACCTTGGCAATTAGTACAGGAAAGGGATTACTTGAATATACAGGAAACCAAAACAAATTTGATAGTTGCGCAGTTTTGCAGTGTAAGCGAAGCCAACGCGCGACTGATCGAAGCGGCACCAAATATGTATGAGGTTTTGTCTGAGCTATTGGATACGCTAGAAATGTCCAAGGGTTATGGATTCGATGTGGAATACGAGAAAGCTCGCGAGGTACTCGCCAAGGTAGAAGGGGGGGATGGATGAGCGAAGAAGACAAGGAACTACAGGAATGCAAAAAGCTGAACATGTTGCTTGAAAGATGGATGGAAGTTGACGAAGGAGAGGCATGGGATGCACCCGAATGGGAACGCAGGAGTGAGCTATCAAAGAAACTTGTGGAAAGATATTTACCACTGGTCGAACAGTTGGCTCAAGCGGGTTTGATCAGTTTTGTTTTCCGCACTAACAGAAATCGATATGAAGGACTCAAGGAATTCATTACCTTTGAAGCGGATGGTGCTTATGAAAATGGAAATATTGAGCTAACCGGGTACCAGCATTCAGGAGGTAGTGCAAAAGGTTCTCCTGCTTTTGATAAACTGCTTGAGGATTTGGAAGGAGAAACGGATGACTAAGTCAAACGAGTCCGACACAATTGCACGCCTGGCGTTGGGCCTTATCATCTTTTTGGTGATGAGGTACGCGCCCAGGTTGTTGGAATGGTGGAATAAGAGAAATCGGCAGGAAGGTACCTAAAAGCGTTTTGATGTAAAAATCTGTCTAATCTATCAGACCCTACCCCTAAAAAGCACGATTTGATGCCTTCCTGAGCCTCTATCGTGCTTTCTGTATCCATCCGTAGTCAGAACGGAGACTCATCATCGTGCAGACGGGCCTCCGTGGAGAAAATCCCCAGGCTCTTCTCGAACATGAGATGCGTGAAAATGTCCGTCTCTCCTCCTCGGTTCTTTGCGACGTGGCAGAGAATCTTGTCCATGGTGGGGTCAATCTTCTTCTCCACACTGAGGAGAAAGGCGGTGTCGCAGTCCTGCTCGATTGAGCCGCTGTCCCGCAAGTCCGACAGCATGGGTCTTCGCCCCTGCGATTCAAGTTGTCTGTTCAGTTGGGAAAGGGCGAGGATCGGTATTTGCAGTTCCATACTGATCTGCTTGAGCGAACGGGAAATGTGCGATACCTCCTGCACGCGGGATTCGAAACCGGGCACGGAGAGAAGCTGCAGATAGTCAATCACCGCCAATCCCACCTTGCCCTTTGCCCGCTCCTGAGCGAGAAAGGCGCGGAAGGAGTCAAGCGTGGCCTTGTTGTCGTCCTTGAAGGTGATGGGCCAGCCCTGCATCCTCCTTGTGGCGCTTTCCAGTTTCTTGCGGTGGGCGGGCAGAAGATCCCCCGCCCTGCGCGGACGGGCAACCCCGCTTTCGCGGGAGAGCAACCGTCCTGAGCATTCCACGGCCGACATTTCCAGTGATGCGTAACAGACGCGGTATCCCCTCTTCGCTATCTCATGGGAGAAATGTATTGCGAATGCGGACTTGCCCACTCCTGGTCTTGCTCCTATGCAGTAGAGTCGTCCTGGCGTGAATCCTCCCGCAAGCGCCCTGTCCAGTTTTGGGAAGGATGTGGTGATGGCGGAGGAGTCCCCCGCATCAATTGCGAGAAACTCGGAGAATGCCTCCTTTGCCGCCTTGCCCGCCTGCACCTGACCCTTTCCCTGTGACAGTGCCTTTGCCACTCTGAGGTTGAATCCCCCCGCTATCTCCTCGGCTGATTTTCCCTCCCTGTGCAGATCGAATGATTCCATCAGTGCGCGCTCCGTGATTCTTCTGTTTCGGGAATCCACCAGTTGATCCACGTACCTGTCCACCTGTCCGCCTCCGTACCTGTCGGCCAGTTCGATTGCCTCGCTGGCATACTCAGGTAGCTCGATTGACACGTCGACCTCGTTAAGCTCGGATCGGGAACCGATCAGGCGGAATATCGCCTTGTGCGCCTGCGAGGAGAAGTCTTCATCCGTCAGTCGCTCCAGAGCGATGGCCGAGGATAGATTGGTGTCGTCACGAAGACAGGCGGAGAGAACCGCCTGTTCGCTTTTGTGGTAATCCATCAGTCCAGTGTGATTTCCCTCAGAACCTGATCACCTTGTGTCCGTGGCATCTTGTCCTTGATCCATGTACGACATGCATTCCGGTAAGTTGCGGTCCAATCCGCCTGCACGTGTCCCTTACCCTTCGCCCAATCTATGAAGTATGAAACCGCCTTCTCATGATCAAGTTCATGTTTCTCCGCAATCTCTTTTGGTGGATCGAAGCCATCGGGAATCTGCGTAGCTCTTTTCTTCTTAGGCTCAGTAGGTTGAAGTGTCTTGGTGGAGCTATTTTCGCTATATTTAATATTAAAACAATTCGTAGAATTGTCGCGTACGCGCGAGGAAGTGTCTCCATGAAGACACTTGGGGTAACTTGAGAGTCCGCAAATTATGAAGTGTTTTAGTCCCTCATGATACTTAAATGTACCCTCGTCCGACACGAAGTCATTATCATACAACCATTGATTAAATCTATACAATAGATTGCCCTTTAGTGTTACAGATGTTTTCTTTTTTTTATCGAAACACACATCTGTGTTTTTCTGTTCTTTATCCGCCATTACAATCCCATAACTATGACAATTAATCCTATGATTATTGCTATTATTATTACTCCACACACCAAGAAAATTATTCCATCGAACAGGAATTTTGCTATGCTTTTTATGTATCTTAACATGCCTCTGCCTCCTTTAATTCTTCCCTTACAGACATGACTTTTGCCTCAAGATTCATGGGATAATGTTTACCTAAATACATCCCAAACTGTTCGGGGCAGGAAGCCCCATCCTTATCCATAAAGAACCTAAATCTTTCCAGTTTTTCCTGTAGTCCTTCCTTAAATGCAACTAATGTAGTTCTGGATTTTTCCCACTTTTCAGCTAATTTATTCAGGGTGACACCGTAGACCATATTTGACATTAGAATGTCAGCCTCAATTGGAGTAAGCTGATCCATGAGAATCTGTAGAGATTCCTTTTCCTCAATCGTTATCTGCTTGGTATGCGAGAGGAGCCTGTCGGTCTCAACATCCTTATAGTATGTGAGGTTATTCTGACGCATCTCAAACATCTCAGGCCATTCGCTTATGACATCGACAATTACTCCTGCATCTAGAAATACTAATTCTATCCTTCTCACTTCATTGTCTGTTGGTCTGCGTTTAAGGTTTATTATCTCTCCCACTCGCGTTGGATGCATATTCAGTTGCCTTGCGAGTTCAGCCTGATTCCACCCAAGATTCTGCAATGCTTCCCATATCGCACCATGCTTTATTTTTACTAATGCCGCTATTCTCATGTATTAGTCCTCATCAAATGATGCCTCAGAATAAGTATCGCATCCGCTGTTTTCAGTGTCAGTCCCTTGGTTGACGGAAACAACCTCTTGGCGTGGTTCAACAGTGCCTTCTTTCGCTTTCCAGAAGTCAGTCCCTGCAACCCGCTCAGTCCCTTCTGCCACTCCTGTGGACGCACCAGGACAAAAGGAATCTCCCCCATCCTGAGTACGCCTTCAAGAAATCCGCATGATTTACCAAGTTTGAATGAGGTGGAACTGGGAATCGCCTTCCCCACAAAGGGAGGAACATGCTCAACCACAGCTTCCATGCTTGTGACATCGGGGTGGTCCTTCAAGTCCTGCATATGCTGAACAAACTCGAAGTCTTCATCGAGAGTATGCAGATTGATGCTTGAGTAACTCTTACCCCATGCAATTGCGTATCCACCACTCTTGCCGGGATCTATGCCAATCGTGAGCTTCATTCCTTTTCCCCCTCGCAATCCTCCTCAAACCTAATCGTAATGTCAGGATCAGGATGATTGTTCAAATCCACCTTCTGCAAATAAGCCAGTATCTGCTCAAGTGCCGCGTGCATGATGCTCACGGCTCCAAAGGTATCCGCTTTGGCGAGTTTCTCAGCCGCCAAATCCAATGCTTTCCTTATGTTTATTAGGTTACTCATGCCGCTTTTCCCTCCTCATCACGCCTCACCGCATTTGCAAAATCGGAAATGTCAATCGTCCGCCGGTTACCGATAAACTTCGATTCCAGTTTGTGCTCTCGGATTATTCGATAAACATATGTTCGACTAACCCCAAACTTGTCCGCCATTTGCACTATGTTAAGACGATTGTTGCCGTGCATAGTGCCAAGATCAAGCGTGCTCACTTCATCACTGTAACCAGGCCATACGCTACTGCTCATACACGTTGCCCATAGTTTGCACGCCCGTTCCATATTTGCCATCTGCTTGTCCAGATCACTTGCTGCCAGTGTGTATGCCGCCGTCAAATGAGGTGCTGATTTTTCCACAGCCAGAAAAATGAATTGTCTGGGTTTCTCTCCAAGCAATCTTAGTGCTTGCACATACCAACACGCCTGAAATGCGTAGCCAAACTGACGCACACTCTTTGCAAATCCCCGCTCACTAGCATCCTGTGTGCTCTTCAAGTCAATCACCACACCCGCGCTTGGAACGTACAGGTCAGGTCTGACCTTGCACTGTGCCCCTTCCATCTCAAAAAATCCCGTGCCCTCTATTATCGCATCACGCTCGGAAAGGTAGGACTTGAGGATGGGATGATCCAATGCGGCTCCCGCCATGTCCATCACCAGGTCATACTCACTGGGTGCCAACCATGATTTATTCGGTTCGTTATTCTGCATCACTTCAAATGATTCGCGGTAATGCTTGGTGCGTGGACCCTGCCCATCTATCTCACTTGGCTTTACCGCAAACTCGTCATCCAACTTGCCAGGCTCAAGCGTGGCAGTATGGAATGCGCTTCCAATCGTCAACGCTTGACTGCTCTCTCTTGGTTGAGTCATTTCATGCCTAACCTTTGCCGGGCATGTGGTAATGAGACTCCATGCAGTCGAGCGAGACAACTCGATTGACCCGTGGTACTCTGCATTAGAAATATTTTCTTTCAGCATCAGAATGGGTCCTCCTCTTTTTGGGTTGATTCTCCGAGAAAAGGATCTTCTCCACGATACAAAGCACTCATGTCCACCGCTGTGCTTTTCACCGCATCATTGATCTTATCACTGCGTTTCTTCTTTGGGCTTGGATGCATCGCATAGGTAGTTTCCAAACCCTCGCCATTGCGAACTATTTTCAAGTCATAAGTTCGTGGGTCACCCCATTCCTCATCTCTTGCCAGTGTCAACAGTTCCTTACGCAACTTCGACTGCGTAAGCTCCAATACCTGAAGACACTCCTCAGAGTAATTCCACACAAGCATTGCATAGAACTCCTTAATCTTCTCGGCAAAATTGCGGGGTGCTTCCTCGCCAATCCTCCAACGGTATGGTTTGCGGTTACCCTCTTCATCCTCACCCCATCCGATCATTCCCTGAATGTTCGTGCCTTCGCCAAAGGAACCAACTATGCGAAACTGATGCGCACCTTGCGTTAATTTCATGTACTTACCGCCTCCACTGCCTGAGTTTTGCGGAGAATCTTTTAGATTATCTAAGAATCCCATATTTTTATTTTGGTTTTTGATTATTTAATTACTGTTGACACAAGTGTTTTTTGTGTATTTGTGTAGTCCGTCATGGGACGACAAAATCTATCACAGCCAATCTCACTTCGCGTATCCCCTACGGTTCGCGAAAAAGTTAAGAAGATAGCTGACGACACTGGCTTGCTACAAGCGCAAGTGTTCGACACTATCTTGCAAGCGGGCTGTATCGCCCTTGATGAAATTGCGGATCAGGATGTGACTTTCCCTCTGCCACTTCGCTTTCAGCTAAAAAAGAAGTAAGTTCTTCAATTAGCGTTTTGATGGGAAGCGTCACAGGAGCGTCTCCCTCCACCGTTACTGTGCCGTCTCCGTTAGGAAACAACCTCAGATTGTTGTCGTCATAGCCCGTGCCTATTGTAGTCATGTGTGTTATTTTTGTTTGATTTTTGTTGTTGTTGTTTGTAAGGGCAGAATAATTTAGAAGCTCCGCGCTATCTGCGGTTGTCCGCAGTACACACGAGCAGTCATCTCCACGCTCGAATGTCCAAGCGCTCGTTGAGCTATGAACGCATTGTTTCCGTTGTCTCGCATCACGCGATGTCCGCAATACTTGCGTAGACGGTGAACTGGACGGTCATCCGTTATCCCGCACCTTCTGCGCAGAAAGCCAGGAAACTCGCGGGTGATCCGATCTTCCTGACAAGGAACAATAAAAGCATCGTCAGAAGTCTTAAAGGAAAGGATTTCTTCCCACCATGCCGGATCGCAGGGTCGATCCTGAAAATCGCCACCACTCTTAGGGGCGTGGATGCGGATAAGTTTGTTTCCGTCAAAGTCCTCATGCAAGTCGCCAAACTTTGCACGCTGTATCTCAGAACTCCGAAGACCAAGTCCAAACGCCAAGCAGTACATGAGGTACATTTGCTTGTCGCGAGTCTTCAACTCTTGGCATTTGGTCGTAATTGCACGCAACTCCCTACGGTCAGCATTGAATGGCGTGACTTGTACGCCATCAAGTGAAAGGGCTATCCAGTTGGCAAAACAACTGACGTCGATGCCCAATTGCCTGTATCGCTGAATCCATCCTTTTGAAAACAGTGATCTCGCTTGACGCATCTCATTTGATCCGCGCCTTGCAACCCAATCCTCGCAGATTGGTATTCCTTCGGCAGTGACGCGCCTAAATTGACCTATATCGTGGTCCTCAGCATTGATACCGTAATGCTTCAGTATCTGCTCCAACCGAAGCACATTATTACGCTTCGTCTCTGGATTGGCCTGCCGTTTTGCGACAAGCCTTTGCGTTTTATAAATGTTGAATAACTCAGTGATGGGCAAAAAGTCACGAGACTCAACAACACGAGTTCTGGTGCTTTCAATCATAGGGTATGGTGATTCCCCTATTAATTTATTTGGCGTTTGTAAAGTATACATTGGCTTGGTAATTAAATGTTACCCTGCACGCCAAGTCACCTTGGTCCGTTCAAGTTCAATTGATTAAGAGTCAACTGCTCTACCAATTGAGCTAGCCCGGCATGGTGCAAGTTGATGCTTTTATTGAATCAAAAAAAACATGGTGTCAACACATTTTAAAAAAAAACAAAAAAAAGAGGCATTGCTCGCTAAAACAATGCCCCTAAAAGATATATATGTTTAAATACTAGTCGCTATCTTGGATTTTGTCAAGTCCTCCAAGATATTTCCAATAAACCATATCCAGTGGAGTCCCTTGAAGCATCGCACCTTTATATTCCTTATCTCCAAATAATGCGCTAATGTCCTGCCATCCTCTATCGAAGATTGCGGTGGGTGGTAGTAGCATTTCAAGAGTAGCTTTTGCAGGACCCTCGCGTCTTGCTTTGTTTACGATGTAGCGATTAATACCAATCAGTCTCCAAAGGTTATCCTCGAATAACTCATCACGCTTTACGGGCCTGCCGTACAGCGTATCCTTAATCATATCCGTACTCGCATTAGCGGCACCAAATACTAAGCCGAGTCCCGTGATCTTAGATATTGCTTCGGCAGCAGCTTTTGCGGCCTGCTTTTTATTGCCTTTCTTGTAAAATTCGTTTGCTCGATCTATGTCCTTTTGTGCGGCTTCGCGGAATACATCAAATTGTTTCACGGTAAAACTTTTGAGCATATACATGATACGGGCATTACCGCTCTGATTGTAGAACTTGGGCATCTCTCCAAGTGTGGCAGGATTGAGATCCAAGAACTTGTACCAAATTAATTCTTCAACTGCTTTGGGTAATTCGCCTGATGTTGGATTACTCTCTCGCAACTCCTTGACCATCCGCCCTGCCCTGTCCTTTCCAAAAACAGCAGTTAAATCATCTTGCAATCCCTGCGAGTTCTTCATCGCTTGGGCTTTGTACTTCCTCCATGAAGCATTCATTGTAGTATTCTTGGCAAGTTGATCTAACTGCTTAAGCCCAGTAACCGTAAAAACCTTATCTAACGCATTTGACAATCCACCTGTGCTTGTTGCAGCATCAATATTGTGGTCCTTTAGATTGAAGTATTTTACGAAATCAAAGTTTTCCTTCTGATTAAACAAAGACTTGAAGGTATTATCGAATCCGTTGAAGTAAATACTGTAAGCTAGGTCACCAAGCTGAGTGATTGCCGAGCCAAAGTTTCCCATCACTTGGATGTAGTTCAAATTCTTAACACCTTGTATGAATGGATCAACGGTTCTACCGCTGAAGCGAGATTGTATAATCTCTTTTAATTTTTCGACATCTTCAGGACTCAAGTCTTTTTTATCTTTGAGAAGTCTTTGCGCAACTTGTCCGGCAAGCGAATCATCCACCTCCATGTCCATTCCGAGATCCGCACCTTGCCTATCTCTACTTCCCTGAAATCCAACCTCTTCACCTTTGGCGTTGGGATTACGATAAAGGAATTTGCGTCTCTCAACTGCCTGCACGGTACGCTCAACATAATTCTTTAACGCATCTGCAGGATCTGAATAAGCATCAATCATACGGTCATCAGTTATGCGACCAATCTGCCTTTGTTTGAGGTTACCAGGTAATGATGCTCCAGGTTGAATAGGCACTCCACGCAATGTTCTGCTTGTAATCTCTGCGGCTACTCCCTCTGGGATCAATTCTATACTATCTAAACCTTCTTTTTGTGCATACTCTTGAAGTGCTTTTGTGACTGCATTTGAGTCGTCACCTTGAAGTGCTTTACGAAAAGATTTGTAGTCTAAGATAAGTCGTGGAAAGTAGCCCTCTTGATAACCTACATCAATACCACCCTCTTCCCTTGCGTATCTACGAATATCCTCGAATGCTTTTTGCATCTCCGTAAACTCCCTACCTATTTGATCAGATACTTTCAAATCATCAAGCATGATACGGATCTTAGCCATGTCTCCATTGAGTAGATGCAATTTAAACTCTCTTTGTTTTTCCTTATTCCCCTTGAGACGCTTTGTCATCGAGGTAATAAAAGGAGCAGTACGATCCAAGTATTCGCGAGTCGTTTTATTAATTGTGCCTTCGTGCTGTCTAAAAATAGCGTTTATCTGAGGACTTATGTTTTTAAGTTTGCGGGACAGTGGGACCAACGCATCGCTCACAAACTCCTTTGCATGCCTCATGGCCTGACCTGCGCGACTTGGTGGGATAAACGGATTATCAGTAGTGCCTTTGTTTATCTTCTCAGCTTTCACGCTATCAGGTGCAGTTTTGACTGGGTCTGCTTTTACCTGAGCTTGCGTCTTCTTATAGGTAGGAGTCTTCTTAAATTTACGAAATGCTTTGGGACCAAATCCTGCGGCTAACAAAACTCCTATTAGCAAAGGATCAAACCCTGCTTTTTTCATTTCGTTCTCCTCATCCTCATTAAACATAGATACAGCCGCAGAAGCCCCTGCTCCGGTGGTTAATAAACCGCTAAAGTATTTTTCGTATCCCCTACCAAGTTTCTTTTCAGCCATTTCCTCGTATTTATTCATAGGATCGGCTTGCTTCATTGGACGATCACGCAAGCCTCTGGGTGGATCAGTAGGACTCATCTGCGCTCTACGCATATCGTCCTGAAGATCCAAAAGGTTCATGCCATTACGCTTGTAAATTCTATTGAGATCGCCATTAAGCCTAGCTCGCTCTGCCTTTGCTCCCTTACCTGTGCCAAGCCTGTGATCGAGGATTTTAATTCGTTCTTTTATACGAGCAATCTCCTCAGTATCACCCAATCGCTGTATGCCAAGCTCGGTTTGCTTCTGTGCGCCTATTTCGTTTTGGCGAAGGATAGGTTTAAATATTTCATTCTGCTGTGCGATCTCATCATCAAGCGTTTTCTGTATGTTTGCCATCTGACTTACCGCATCTTGCATCACAGGTTCACCACCCAGGATTCCTTGCCTGCTGCTTGGAGTAGAAAAAGATGGTTTAGAAAATGACTCTAATGCACCGCGCTCCATCGTAGGCGTATCAAAAGATTTAGTTCCTTCCGCTAGTGGTGGTCTTTTAGCTAAGTTGTCAAGAGCGGTATCTACCTCATCTAAAAGTTTCACTTCAGTAGCTAGTAATAATTTATCCGCTACCTCTTCTGGATCTTTTATATTTGATAATCCCTCGGTATCTATTTTTTCGAGTATTGGACTACCAACTTTTGCGTTATCAACTCCGTTCGCCTGCTTAATATCTTTTCCAATTGCTTTTACCGCATCTGCGCGAGTCATGCCTTCGCTGACCTCTGTACCCAAATTATTACTCATCCACTTAGCCTCTGCCGCACCAAGCGTACCACCAAATACACCACCAAATAAAAGCGTGGTTGCAATCTCATCGCGAGTTGGTACGCGATCCTCGTCAATCATAGTACGAGCAGTAAGTTCTGCTGTGGCTAATCCTGCACCTTGTCCTGCACGGATTGCTGTTTTGCCCGCTGTTCCTACATTGGCAAACTTACCAACAGGTACAGCACCTAGTGCTGTTGCGGCACCAAGCTCACCAAGCCCAACCTCATCCTGTAATCCGCGAGCAATTCGATACTTCTGTGAAAAATAATTACCTGTGGCAGAACCTCCTATAGCACCCTTGGGTCCAAGAGTAATACCTCCTAATATTGCAGGAATTACCTCAAGTCCTATACTAATCGCACTTTCGCCAAAGGTAGCAGGTGTTTCGCGATATAATTCCTGCGGATCACTTCCAAAACTATATTCCTTATTTGGATCAAGGACAGCAACCTCTTCTTGTTGTCCAAATATATATTCCCTAGTAGGATCGAGCATTCTAATTCCTCACACCTTGGAGTTGTGATCGTACATCTATCTGACTTGCTTGTTGTAAAGCTCGCTCCTCTTCTTCCTTTTTCTTTCTCCTGGCTTCATCATATTCCATTTTTTGACGCAAAGTTATTAGAATAGATTCGCCTGTCTCTGGATCGAAGGCAGGAATCTTTACATCAAACATTCCCTCTGTTTGCTCCCGTATCAAACGATCTTTATTTGCTTGTAATGCCTTAATCCTATCACTTGTCACAGGTGCATATTTATCAGGATTCTCATTAAACTCTTTAAAAGTTATTTCTTTTTCTTCACCACCAAATAGACCCGATGTTTTAACTTTTATCTTACTATCATCAATCTTGTTTAATTGAGCGGCAATTTCTGAAAATCTTTTTTCTAAGTCAGCGGGAGCATCACCTCGTATTCCCACAGCATCCATTAGGGCTTTACCTGAAAAAATATTTCTTGATATAATTTGACTACGAAGATTCTCCATCTCTAAAGGAAAAGACACTTTATTCTGTTCTGTACTCAGGTTTGTTGCGGCAGTACCCGCATCTCTTGCCGCAAGCATAGAAGTTTGTTGATCTGGTGCATAGTCAGCCTCAACTTGTGTGATTGTTGTCCTAGCCTCTTGCTCCTTTATTCTTGAAGGAAGTGTATCTTCTTCATATTTTTTTCTCAGCCTGTTGATTTCATTCGTCATTTGCATTTGTTGTAATTGCATTTCTTGTATTGTCGCTTCTTTATCAGCGGCACGAAAAGCATTATACTTATCAAAATCCAATTGAGTTCCTTTACCTTCTTCTATCCTTTTTAATGTTTTTCCAATTACAGGATCGGATTGCATTGATACAAACTTCTGAGGACTATTTTTCATAAGTCTGCCTGCATCAGCTTGAAAGGCGGCTTCTGCTTTATCCCGCTTCGCCTTATTCAACCCATACTGCTCTATCATACCGCCTATCTGAGAACCCAAATTCGCAAACATCTGGCCCTGAGTCTCCCCTGCCCTCGCAATGAGGTTTGCGGCATTGGCGGTTGATCCTAGTGCCGAACCGTAGTTACCTGAAAAGAATGGTCGTCTTGCCATGATTATTTGTCTCCTATCTTAGAATATTTTACCCTTTTGAATTAAACCACCCAGTACTGGTCCGCCAAACGAACCTAGCCCTCCAAACATGCCTGCGCTTCTGCTTGCATCTGCGGCTACGTTAGCGGCATACATATTGGCATCATTGGCCGCCATCTGCGAAATGAATCCCAATCCCGCTTCGGGGTTGAGATATTGCGGTCCGCTCTGTAATCCGTAGTTCGCCTGTCCGAATACGGACTGCCCTTGTTGCAGTGCTGTTCCTCCTCCTCTGCCGAGCAATGCCTGAAACGGATCAAGTCCCGTTTGTTGCTCGATCTGTGCAAGGTTGCCAACTGCCGCAATATAATTGCCCAAACCCTGCTGACGAAGCTGTTCGTTCAGGCGCTGTGCGTCCATCTTGGCACCAACTCCGAACTGGTTGGCCTGTTGCTGTTGGGCTTGATTGGCAAGCTGTGCCCTTTGGGCAGAATCCATTTCTGCCAATGCTTGCTGTTGGGAAAGTTGCGCTTGTGCCAGGTCTGCCCTTTGCTGTAGTCCTGCCTGCTCGCTCTCCTGCGCCATGCCACGGGTAATGTCGCCCTGCTGTAGTCCGGCTTCCTGCCCAAGTGCCGATTGCGCAAAAGCACGGTTCTGCATACGCCTGGCATTATCCTCGGCTATGCGAGCTTCCGCTTCCGCTATGGCACCGCTTTGATCAAAGGTTCTGCCCATGAGCGTTTGTCTAGCTCTGGCGGCATCTGCTATCTGAGCCTGCTCGCGTTCCGTCAGACCCTGACCCAACGCTTCCCTTGCTTCACCCAGAAGCATGGAACGAAGGGAATCCTGTCCGCGTCCAATCTCCTGATCAAATTGTGTGTTTGCCTGAAGTTGCAGCGGATCGGCAACGGTAGTGTCTTGTGCCTGTAATCCCTCTACTCTACCACCAAATGTGGAACCTGTGGGAACGTCTATCGTGCCCCCGCCTGTAGTCATGGCTTCCTTCTGCTCTTCCAACAATTCCCTTGCACCCTCCAGACCTGATACGGTTCCAGGTTTGAATTCTTCCATTACATCAGAATATCTCCCCGCCAAACGCTCAACATCAGCTAGGTCTGCTTCGCGTTGGCGTGAAAGATTGCCTCGCTGTATGTCCTCTGCCAGTGCGGAGAGTCCCAGAAAGTTACCTTCCGCGTCAAATCCTGCCCGTCGATCTCCTGACGCTTCCGTGATTGACTCGCCTACTTCTGTGGCAAGTCCTGAAGCAACATCTGCTTCAGTTGCTCGTCGCGTCGTAAACTCCTGTACATTTCGACTGTCACCAAGAAGATTAATCATGCCATCACCCGCAAAAGTGGCGGGTATTGTTTCCGTTTGTCCCGCCTTCGTCTTATCTACGATTATGTTTCCGTTTGGATCTTTTCCATAAACTGGCACTGCGTCTGCGGGAGGGATGGTAATGGTTGATTGTATTTCCTGTAAGCTGACCGTTTTTCCATTCAGTTCCAATTGATTTTTTGCCGCTACCTGTGATGCACTTTTTGCTGTTGTAGTACCTCGTTCAATAATAGAATTTGTATTGGGGTCGCGTAGAGTCACTTCATATGTGTTAAGACCCTTGCCAATTTTGGCACCCCCCACTCTGCCTGTTGCTCCGCTTGCAATTTTGATTATATCCACTTTTGGCTTTACCGTCTTTGTCTCAGTCGTTGCTTCCTTACCACCCTCGTATCCAACGACTAATCGCCCTTGGTCATCGTAAGTACCGCTTGTTGACTCCTGGCGTGTACCCAAAAGCGTCTGACGCAAAACATCCGTATCAATCTGTGCAGTCTTTTTGCGCAAACTCTCTTCGAGCGGTAGAAGTGATTCAAGTGAACCTGTCTCCGCAAAATCTCCTGTGCCCTGTAAAAATTCCGCTTGCGCTTTCAGTGCATCAGCCAGTGATTCGCCATATGTTGGTTGCTGTGGATAGTTAATGTCAGGTCCGCCGCCCATTTTTATTTCCTCCGATTAATTCGATTAAATTCGTACCACTTGATTGGTTTTTGTTTAAGTTCACGCATCCATCCGACAAACGGAAGTGGGTAGGGAATGCGTGATATAAATTCCTTGATGCTGTCTTGCCCTATCGCGGTACGCACATACCATGCATCCGCTCCAGGTGGATTCCATTGTTCGTCAGGATGCGCATCCAAATCAGTCCTAACCGCCTTTCCGAGCAAAAGAGTGGTGGGCGTTATGAATACGTAACCATGCGCACAGTATGAAGATATGTCTGAAAACATATTTCCTCCAGTCTTATCGTAAAACCTCTTTGTCTGTTCGAGTATGTTCATTCTGCCATCAGGTATTCGTCTGCATCCGAAGCGCTTACCGCACTTCCAAGATTAACGCGCAACCAGTTGGTGCCGTTGTCCACAGCGAGACATGGATTTCCACCATCGCCATCACTAACGTAGATCATTCTGCCCGTGGTGCCGTTGCTCGGCAAAGTGCTAACTGTCTTATTCTCCAAAGTAACGGAAGTTGCGGAGATTGCGTCTACCACAACGGTTGGTTCGCCCAATTGATTTAGTGACGCGGAGTCCAGTTCCACGCCTGTGGCGAAGGTAAAACCACGAGTAACTGTCGCAGTGACCGCCATTATGCTATCTCCCTCCTTGCATTCGCTCCGCCCGCTATCGCTTCAACCGATACGTGCCGGAAACTGGGTCGCCCTGCCGTCACGTCAATCTCGACATTTGCGGCGTATCCTCTTGCGCGTCCGCTACCAAAGCGAATGAGCTTCTCCTCCGCTGATCCCGAATAATTTTCCGTGTGTACCGTGTTGCTCCGATCTGGGTCTGTTGTATTGACCTTAATCGTAAACTGATCACCGTTGTTCACTTCGCATCCGAGTTGACCCCTCTTCCAACTTTTTACGTCTATGCTACCCAAAGTGAATGAGCGGGTCTTGAGCTTGGCGGTGATTGCGGTTGATGTGGTGCTTGCGTTACCTATTGTGCCAGTAATGTCAGTGGCGGCTTCGTCCACAAGATGCCAACCCTTGTCATTGACTGCAAACAGTCTGCGTTTCTTGGGGTTGCTCCCGTGCAACACCGTGACAAAATCGTCAATCACAAACCCAGAGGGGAACGTGTCTATGGATGTCCATGCGGTGTTCAATATGTCGTAAACGAATATTTTATTGTTATCCGTTGAGGAACCTGTGGGGCAGGCTAAGAAATACTTGTTGTCGAATACTATCCCACATGATTTGTCTGCTGCGGCATAATTGACTTCCTTGAACTGGTCCTGTATTGGACGAGACAGTGGAATCGCTTCTCCGCTTACCTTTGAGATTGCCACACCCAAGCCCTTGGCTGGGTCCAGGCCTTGCTGAAGGGTGAATACGCCATCGTCGGACAAGAAGTATATTTGTGGACCACTTGCGGCCACGCTCTTGCGCGCAACACATCCTCTTTGGCGAGTAATCTCAAATACTGCGGCGGCAGATGTCACTGCCACGTTGTTGATCAGATGAATGCTGTTGCGAAAAAACACGAGTAGCTGATTTTCCAGGTAAGGTGTGAATCCCACCAAGCGATCTGCGGTTCCTCGATTGATGCGGAACTGCGAGTCAGCGGCAAAAAAGTTGTCCGTATCCAAGACATCCGACATAATTACCGTATATGCGGAATCGCTGGGTTGTGGAACTATTAGCCTATTGGCGAAGAAAACACCAAAGTCCGTGCGTGGGCATTCTATTCTGCCTGCAGTTGGTGATCCGTTGTTCTTAAGATTGAAAGTGCTGTCAACCGTGCCATCTCCGTTTGTGTCCGTGAATACGCCATCCCATTCCAATGGATCTTTTCCCGTGCCCCTAAATAAAATTAACTTCTCTAAGGATTGGCAAAAAGATGCGCCATCTGCGGCGGCAACCACTTCGGAACCAGTGTAATCCACGTAAAGTCCAGTGTTGTTACTGTCATTCCAAAGGATTACCTTGTCCTTGGTTGCGGCGGCAATGTACTCGTTGCCCGTTGCGGGGTCCGAGAAGAGAGTGCTACAAAATACTTCGTCAACACCAGAAGAATAGGTCAGGGTGACCGCACCCGCCTTGAACTCAATGCCTTTGCGCACAGATGCCAAATCACCATCCAGACGCATATTCTCTGACGCTTCGACAAGACCACCTTCTAACGTAGTGGGTTCCAGGTAGCTGTCAATACCGCGAAACCCTCGATCTCCCTCTGCGAGAACAGGCTCATCCATCCTACCCATTGGTTTGTATCTAGGCATTACTTTTTCCTAATTTCCTGATAGAGTTTTATGCTCATGTAAACTAGCGTTACAAGACCCACTACTATTCCCAAAAACGTATCTATCGTAGCCAGACCAAAGGTGGCGGCTGTTCCGCTCATGCCGACGAATGCAACTCGATCAAACATCATCTTCTCCCTCCAGGCGTAAAGTAAAAGCCAATGATTAAGGGGAGGACGACTGTTGCTTCAAAGAGCGCGATGTGTCCCGTTGTAACGACCAGAGGGGCTTGCTCTGCCGGAAAACTGACGAGCCCGAAAAGAAACTCCCTTTTTCCTTCCCCGGTAATGTTTGTTGTGCTGATGAGTGGAATGCTTGGGTAGATTGTCGTAATACAGGTGATGAAGCTGAGTGTGAACATGCCAATAAGAGCAAGCATCCGACGAGTAGCGCGTGTAAACGCACCACCTGGTCCATTGTTAAGGCTTTCTTGGAACTTGATTGCAAACTCATTGTTTCGAGCTTCTCTTGCCATTTCGATTTCGAACTTCTGTTGCCTCGAATCGGTTAGCATTCCAAAAAATCCCTTGAGGATACTGCCCATTGCGGCTGAACCTCCACCCGTCAAAAATAGTGTAAGTAATTCGAACATTATTTTGCATCTAATTTTTTAAAAATATTTCTAACATCCTCTCGACGATCTTCGGCAAGTTTGGTCAGATGCTCTACATCTTTTTTCTGTCCAGCATCATTGATTTCCATCTGCCTTACCCGTTCCTTCATTTCATCAATTTCAACCTTTATACGCTTGATAAAGAATGCGAGTATTGAGACTGCAACTCCGACTCCGGCAAACATATAGTGTGTAATTTCCATCTCACTCTTCCAATTTGTCTCGTATTCGATCCATCTCTTTCTCCAAATATTTTATACGCTCAAATTGTTGATAATCTGAAGTGATTGGGGCATCTTGTAGACTCATTAGGTGCTCAACATCTTTTTTGTGTTGTTGCGTATATTTTTCTACTGCTTGCAGTCTGGCAGACATATCTCCTATCAAACCGGATTCATGAGACACCCTGTCAATTGCGTGCTCTACGGTTGCCAGTTTATTCCACACTACGGAGTATCCCCAGACAGCAGTACCGACCACACCAATGACTTTCGCCATGAATGCGAGATTCGCCTTCACCTGAGTATTCTCTCCGACCTCTGTAGCCATTATGGATTTGCGTCAGGATCAGTCCACTCCTCGCCTGCCAAAATATCAAGCATCTCGGAGTGCGAGTTGGCGGTCTTGCCTTCCAAGAAGCTAGGCGTGTCACCTTCATACTTCACAAAGGTTTTATCTCCTGCGAGATTGTATCTGAGCGTGTCAGCACTTGTCTCCAGAACTTGGTCAAAATTTACGGAAGATACTTCCGATTTGTCTATAATTACATAATTTCTGCTCATAATTTAACTAGGTACGTCAGTAGAAAAGGTTGGACCGTTAGTCAGTGTACCGTCATTGCCTCCACTACCCTGATCCGTAATAGTGGTGCCCGTTCCCCCGTCATTGTCGCCCATTCGCCACCAATTTGTAGGACTTAGAGATGATATGTCGTTAGGGATTCCGCTGTTGTAAATGTTGGTCACATCGGATGACGACAAAACTGAATTAAAAAATGATATTTCGTCTAAATGCCCGTCAAGATTCAATTCACCACTACCACTGCCACTTGATGCATTGTTTCGAGCAGCAATTAAGGTGTTATTTGACCAAGTTCCACCTGAGTTAGGTAAACTTGATAAGAAACCTGAGATAGCAGTAAGAGTAGTTGAACTACCGTTCACATATAAAGTTGCAGTAGCTGTTCCCGAAACAGGTCTGTCTGCCGTTAAAACTAAATGATACCATGTATTTGTGCTTAAAACAGCTGATGTTTGTGCTCCGTAAGCCCCATAAGGTGAACTACCTGTTACTGAGTTACCGTGGTAAAACTCTATTTTGGCACTGCTACCTGTAACTTGCCTTTGTCTAAATTCAATGTACCCCTGCCCCGACACGAAGTCATTTCCTAAGTAATTGTCTACTCCTGCGGCAAAAGAGCTAGGAGTCTTAAGCCACAATGAAATTGTAAAAGATCCTGACCATATAGAATTGAAGGTGCTAGAACAATCCATGTGGTCATCCGTCCCGTCGAATTCTACCGAGTAAGTGTTACCATTCCATGCAGAGCCACCACCACTAGCGGGTGCGGCAGATATGACCGAAGATCCAAAACTGGGAAGAACAAAGGTCATGAAGCCGTGTCCCCCGCCAAAACGAAAACATTTGCCACGCAACTGATCAGTCCAGTTACCGCATACTGCCCTGCGGTTTTGGTGTGTGATTGTCGATTGTAAAGAGTCGTGCCTGATGCCGAAAAGGTAATTTGCCCCGCACCGTACTGAATGACCGTACAATTGAAGCCTAGGCCTAAACCGCTTGGCAAAGTGAGCGTGATTGCAGAGCCGTTGGTGAACTTGATCACCTTGCCGTTGTCGGCGGCAACGAGGGTGTAAGTGGTCCCAGTCTGCTCATTGACCGAAGCGTCAAACCCTGAGATTGCGGTCCCGTCGAAGTTTCCGTCAGTTAGGTCTCCTGCGTCCACCGTAACAGCACCCGTTCTTCCCGCTACCGATTGCACGGGTGAGGCGGCCACAAGGTTTGTTACTGTTATCTTTTTTGTTGTTGGAGTGCCACTGACATCTGTGATGGGCAGGATATCGCTTCCTGCTGGGGTGGCATCTAGCTCCGTTAAATTACTGATTTTTACATTGGCCATTTTGTTTTGTCTCCTAATCGAATGCTAAAAATTGTCCGGCTTCCACAAGTAAAAATACTCCCGCCTCAGTTTGTAACACTCCGTCTATCACGACAGGGGGTACTCCGCTACTTGTAAACGGACGAGGTACGGCAACATTTAAATCGAGAGTCAGCATTTTACATCTTGTATGCTATTACCGCTCCACTTGTTAAGGTGATGGAAGTAATTCTTCCATAGATTGCTGTGTTAGCGGATAATGTGGTCGCATCCTGCCCCGTGCAAAGATCCGCAATGTTGTCAATATTACTTGTGAGACTTGCAAGGACGGTGTCCTCAGTTGCCACAATGCAGAAAAAATCTCCTGCGTGGGCGGCAGTATCGTTTATGTATTCTGCCCCATTAAGTCCTAATCCTCTGTATTCGTTTGCCATGATTAAATCGGTGTTTGAATTGTTGTTCCGTAGGTGATGAATTGTATAAAGTTTTGCTGACCCTGCTGACGCTCCAATTTGTCGAGTTCTACCGTCAGAAGCGCCTCTGCCTGCTGATAAGCAACCTGTGCCTTGTCAGTCTGGCCGTCTGCGTTCAAAAAGTCCCCATATGCGCCCATTACCGCATACTCGCTGAATATGTACAGAAAGTCAGAACTGCTAGACGTGTAGTCTGTAAATGGTGTGCGATACAGCACGAACACGGGCTTTGTGCTTGAGCGGTCCACTAATGTAACTTGTCCAAAATCGGAAGATCCCGTTGATGAAAATTCAACGCGATATGCCACCTCATCCGCAAAACCCACATCATATGGGTCATTATTGGTAATTCGCAGAACTTCTCCTATCGTATTACCAAACTCCAGGACATTCATGGTTGTTGCGGTTGCAGTTGCTCCGCTACCTCCACCACCACTGAACGAAACCGTTGGTGCAGATGTGTATCCCGTGCCTTGGTTGGTCACCGCGACTCCGTTTACCTTGCCATCCGAGTCGATGGTTGCAGTTGCGGCGGCACTTGAGCCTCCTCCGCCCGAAAAGGCAACCGTTGGTGCGCTACTATATCCTGTGCCACCATTGCCCACAACCACGTTGCGTACCTGTAAGTCAGGAGTCTTTTGCTCCAAACGAATGGTATCGGGCCACCTGGTGCGCTCCCATGCCAATCTGCCAAAGCGATTGAAACTCCGTATGGCGGCATTCTGCTCTGTGGTCAGTAGCGAGTCCACCCCAACCAAATGCTGAAGGTTGGTGAGCATTGCACTTATCGCTACCTGTCTCATGCCGCTTTAAAACTTTTTCCTAAAAATGATTTGTTGCCCAATGACTTTGCCTTAAAAGATGGATTGTCACGAAGGAACTCTTTTACAAAGCTCTTGTCTGACCAACAGCCACGATGAGATTGATGCCAACGGAAATATTCCCTGGCGGGGATTGTGGCTTTTAACTGACCTAGTCCTTCAGTCTTTGCCACGCCCATCTCTTCGTTTTCCTTGCGTGCCATTTGTTCACGCATGGATGCTTGGTGTTTTTCAAGGTCCACTTCATAACGCAAATAACGATCCAAGTTCTTCATGAACTGTGAACCGTTTCCGTTCTTCCACTTAGGTAAAAGTATGTTTGGCATAGTCGTTTAGCTGTAGGTTAGGGAGAGGTCCGCTTGGCAAACCTCTCCCCTCCCCTAAATGCGTTCTATTACGCAAATTGTCCAAGGTCTACGATGCGCAGACCAATAACAATCTTTCCGGCTGTTGCTGATGCAATTGCGGCATCCGTGACTTCCAGAAGTACGGATGTTGCACTGTTCGTTCCACCAACAGGTTGTGATTGATTACCTGTGAAGGAATCACCTGTGTTGAATACTGGAGCGGACATTGCGTCCACATCAAGCGCATCAATGAACTCATCGGGATCTCCAGATGAAGTTCCCACGTCAATGACAAGAGATGTTGTTCCTGCAAACGCTTCGGATTCGAAAACTCCTACCATTTCGACGGCACCACCCGCTGGGATGGTTGCGATGGTAGCTTGGCCACCATTGCCGATAGTTTGTAGGTCTTCAAAGGTTGCGGTGTAAATGTGAGTAAACCCGCGTCCTGCTTCGTTGTTACTTAATTCGTTTCCCATTTCTTTGGTTCTCCTAATTTAGATTAGTTAAAGTAACCGTGAGCCTTTGGGCTGTGAACCGCAAGTCCGGCGATAACATCGCAGAATCCGCGTCTTCCGCCGCCTTGATTCTCAAGCTCAGAATTAGACTCAGCTTTCAAGGTGTGGATTGCCACATACTCAGGATCAATAAGAAGTCCGGCATCTTTGTCGATAGTGGAACTTCCTGAAGTCCTGTTGAGCAGTGTACTTGGCACGATTGCCACATTTCCGAAATCTCCTTCGTAGAAATTTACAGACAAGGTGATTTTCCTGCTCTCAGCAGGCTGAGTAACTTGGAAGGACAATGCGGTTGTTGAACCTTCTTGACGGGCAAAGTCGCTAATCTCTTTTTTGAGAGTTGGACCCGCGATCAAGGTGAGTTGTCCGCCAGGCATTCCGTTGGCTTCGTAGAGTTCTTGAAGAACACTATTGAAGGTAGTCTCAGTTTGCGTAGCAGTTGTGTCGTTAGCAACATTTTGGAAGGCGGCAGGAATGTCGGATGGTTGACCACCAAGACCAAGGAATTTGAACATTCCACGGGTTTTGTATGGTGCGCCTGCTCCTGAGTCTGCTTGACGATCCTGTGCTGAACAAACAGCGGCTTCCATGTCGCGCTTGATCTCGCGAACTGCTTTTGCCTCGGAATTTGCAAACTCGGATGCAACTCCGGCTGTGTCTACAAGTTCCTGAATATCAGAGACTTGATAGGTGCGTCTAAACTTCTGCACATAGTTTCCAATGCGAGCGCGGTTAACGGCTTTGTTGTCAAAGCTAGTGACATCTTCGCCTTCATTGACACCATCGAATGAAGCGACTGACAAGTCATCAACCTGTACTTCAAAGAATGTGCCTGATGCGGCGGCTTTTTTTGCCATACTTACGAATGGCGTAGATTCCGGTTCTAGAATTGTTAAGACCAAATGTTATCGGTAAGCTCTTTATCTTACCTCTCCGCTTTTCAACGGAGTGTCGGACTATCTTTTCAACTGCTTGAGTTGTCGGAGTCTCGTGGGAGTTTATTTCGCCTCCTAGTCTC
>VTLG01004407.1_pt1 | contig 22330 bp, 27 predicted proteins | sample 4694571 | NCBI WGS metagenome assembly VTLG01 (sample SAMN12604809, study PRJNA352737) | marine metagenome | biome: ENVO:00000447; feature: ENVO:00000209|ENVO:00000569|ENVO:01000036; material: ENVO:00002151; isolation source: viral sequences binned using virsorter ...
AAAATTTTGCTGTTGAAGTTCAGCCGCTTTTATATCATTTACTAAACTAAAAGCAATACGGTTAGCTCTATCGTCATCAGCAATAGCTTCTTGACTTAAAAAATTAGCTTCTTTCATTTCTTGAGCTTCTTTTCTTTGTTGTAAAGGTACGTTTATAAGTTCTTGAGATAATGCAAGTGCGCCACCTTTAGCTACACCTGAAGCTGCTCCCGTTAAAAATGCTTTACTTAAATCTTTAAAAAATGAATCTTTTTCTTTTGTTTCTTCAACTTCTACTCTTCGTGGCGCTTCTACCATTATTATTCTCCTCTATCCATCAAAGACGGCATATTTATATCCTCAATTTTTTCTTCAATGTTGAAGTCTTCATCATCTTCTGGTTCTTTTATTGTTCCAAGTAATTCTTGTAATTTACTAACTTGTTTATTATTTTCATCTTCCATATCTACTTCTTCAAAATCTGCTGTAATTTTTATATCATCTACACCAGCTCTTTCACCTAATGCCATAATCATAAATGCTAATGGCTCTGCTAACAGTAACATTAAATTAGGATTAATTTCACCATCTCTAAAACTTTTAATAAGAAATAATTGCACTAAATCCATAACTGGAACACCTTCATCTAAACTTTTTATAATCGCACTATATCTTTCTTCTTCTGTAAAAAGTTCTAGAAAAAATGCTAGTGCGTCATCTTTATTAGTAAACAATGGAGGTCGTTCCCAAGCCCAAGGAGTGTCAGGATTTGTTGTTAATGACTGTCCGGGAATAGGTCTTTTTGTATTCATAGCAAACTGTCTAAATTCTTCATCTGTTATATCAACCATATTAGGCTCCTAGTAATCTTCCGTAGTTTGTATCAAAAGTGCTTGCATTATAAAAATCATTTGCAGACTGCATAGCCCAAGGTTGATATTGAAAAGGTTGTCCAAACTGTGTGATTGGGTCAAACACATTTGCTTGTTGTGATGTTATAGCAGCTATCTGTCTTGTAAAATCAGACCTATCTTGTATTACCTGTCGTGGCGCTTCAACCTCATCTACTATGCTAGTTGCTCCCGGACTTAGTAAACTTTGAAGTGCCATATTTGTACCAGCTATCCCTGCTTCATCTCCTATCTTTGCAAAATCAATAGTAGGTGCTGTTGGCATAGAAGTAAAAGCTTGAGGTGATGGGGCAAAACCAAAAGCTCTTTGTTGTTCTCCAAATGGTAAATTTGGATCAAAACTAGCAGCTTCTTGTACTGCTTCAAGAGAATCTAATGAAGGAGCTGCTTTTGTATCTAAACTATAATCAGTCGAAAAATCTTTAAGAACATCTCTATCAGGATCAAAAGGTTGATTATATTCAGCAACTATGTCAGGTCTTTTTAAAATAGATTGGGCTGTACCATATTTATCTTTACCTGTAAATCCACGTTCTAAATCCCAAAAAGCTTCTACTTGATCATCTTTTACTTGATCAAAAACATTTTTCATAGCTGTACCATAACCATCTCCTCCTGCTGCTGCTGTAATTGCATCCGCAGATGTTGCAGTTATTCCAGATCCTGATTGACTTGCAGCTAAATCATATTTAACACTTGTTAACGTAGGCGCTCTCATTCCTAATTTTTCTGCACCTGCTTTAACAGTTGTTGTTATCATATTTTTAACACCTTTAGCTATTGAACCTATACTTTCTTTAACAAAAGCTCCTGAAGCTTTAGCTGCTGAAGCTATTCGTGAAGCTCCAGCTATAAGTTTTCTACCTAAAGCAAATCTTGATAATTGACCTTTGGCAAAACTTAATCCTTTACCCATAAAACTTGTTAATGGCCCTAATACTGAACTTTTAAGTGCGCTAAATAACACTGGCCCAGCATATATAGATAAGACAAACATTCCTATTTGACCAAAGATACCCATTTTGTTAATAAGTTTTCCTAAAGGTTTTGTAACTTTTTTAATAACCTTACCTATACCTTTAAATACTTTTTTAACACCTTTAAATATTTTCTTAAAAAATCCCATTGTCTTTTCCTTTATAAAATAAAATTATAGTAATCCTACTAGCTTTTCTAAAATTGGAGCAAGTGTATCTCTTGCATAGTTTGAACCTTTAGCTTCCATTAAAGTGCTTGAACCGTAAATTGTATTTAACAAACTCAAACCTCTTTCTTTTAAACTTTCAGCAGTCTGTTGTGCAAAGGCAGCTTCATCACGTAATTCTTGCCATAAAAAATTTTGTTCTGATTGATCCATATTAAAAGTAAACTGAGCCGCTAATTTGTTTGCTTCATTTGCAGCAGCAGTTTCTAAAGTATTTGTTTTTCTTTCCCACTCTACTGTAGCTTGTTCTACCACTTGTGCATTTTGAGCGTTCCATTGTTCTTTCTTAAACTCAACTTCTTGATCAAACATCTCAACAGCAGTTTTTGCTTGAGAATTAAATTGCTCGGCTGCTAATTCATTTCCTGCGTTAATTTGAGCAATACGATTTTCTTCAGTTACATTTAATTTTTCCATCTGATTTATTGCAGCAGTATTAGATAACTCTACGTTTTGAGCTAGTCCAGTCATAAACTGCTCTGTTTGATTTTCTGATGCAGCGTTAAACTGTGCAGCAGCATTTGCAGCAGATTGATCTGATAGTAATCTTTGTTGTTCTAACTGTGATGACAATAAATTTGCTTGTTGTTCATTAGATAGATTAGACATATCCATACTCAAAAAGTTTCTTGCATTTTCAATAGCAAGCTTTGTATTTTGATCTGCGGTAGCTAAATCCATCTGTGCTAACGTTGTAGCATTTTGAAGTGCTGTTTGTTGATTAGCATTAAATGATGCTACTGTCATAGTTTGCATAAACTTACTATTTGCTAACTCTGTTTGTTGAGCAGTATTAAACTTTGTAAAGTCTATATTAGCTACTAACGAAGCATTTTGAATAGCTGTTTGTTGATCAACATTTAATTGTGCAAGACCCATCTCTGCTGCAAGTTTAGCTGTTAATTGATTTGTTGCCATCAAAGAATTTAAATTAGCTAAATCAGTTTGTTGAGCTGCACTTAGGTTTTCTGAACCAGCTTGATTAAGAGCTGTAAGATTAGCAAGAGTAATCTGTTGCTCATTAGAAAGATTTGCTAGCTCCATTTGTTGTTTAAAAGCAGCGTTCTTGCTAAGAAAATCAGCAGCTATTTGTCTATCTTGTATTAAAGCTTGTTGCTCATTTGTTAAATTTTGTGCTGCTCTTTGTTGTAATGCAGTAGCGTTACTTTGAGCAATAGGTAAAGTGCTTTGTACAATTGCATTAAATAAAGCATCTCTTCCTACAGTAGAAGCTGTTAAACCTCTTTCTGCTAGTCTTTGTTCAACACCTGCTACAGCAGCTCTAGCCCATGAAGGAACTTTACCTTCTTCCATACCTGCTAGTAAAGATTCCATTTGAGAAGACACTAGAGCTTCTTTTGGTAACTCTGCAACTGCTCCAAGTGCTTCTTGAGGCACACCATCAATATCAGTTACAAGCTGTCCAACGTCTTCTAAAATGCTATCTGCAACTTCTTTAGTAATTCCGTGCTGATCAACTAATCTATTAGATGCCGCTTCTTTTGCAGCATCTCCTTTTAATACTCTATTTTTTGATGCTCCAAAACCAAACTCATTTATAATTTTTGCTTCTTCTCCATCAGGAGGTGGCATACCAAGAACAGCTTCTCGTTGATTTTTTTCTGCTGCTGTAGTTTGTACAACCTCTGTGGTTTTACCTACTACCTCTTTAACAAAAGCATCTTGAGATACTTCAAGGTCTTGAGCTTGAGCTAATGCTTGAGCTTCTTGAGTTGTATCACGTTCAGCAGCAACAGCTCGTTCTGTAAGTGTTGGGCCTTCTGCTTCAGCCTCTCTTGTAACTTGTCCAGTTGCAGCTTGTACTTCACCTAACTCTCCTGCTCTTTCAGCAGTCATTTGAGCAGCTTGAATATCTTCTTGTTGCGCTGCTTGTGCGGCTGTTCCTTGAGCAGAAGTTATTTGTTGTGCTGTTACATCCTCAGGCGCAGCAGTTGGGCCTATACTTTCCATTTGAATAGTTTCACCAGCTATTGTTGGATCGCCACTTGCTACATTAATTGTTATAGGATCAGTTGCTGTTGTGGTTCTTTCTCCAAAACCTCTATCTGTTGTAGCACTTAAACCTTGATTATTTGTAGTTGTAGCTGTATCTGTAGCTGTATCTGTAGCTGTATCTGTAGCTGTGTCTTGAGTAGTAGTATTTGTAGTTCCTGCATCTGGATACTCTCCGGGTTGTCTACCAAAATCACCTGCGTCAGGTTCAGTAACATTAATATTTTCTTTAGCAGCAACCGATGCTTTATAATCTGCTGCGGCTTTAGCTTCTGCTGCTTTCTTCTTTTCTTCTTCAGCTTTTTTTCTTATTGCTTCTCTTTTGTCTGGACTTATCATTATCTACGCCCTCTAGAATTTGTAGTAGTAGGATTTTGTCCTAAAATTTTTTTTCTTTGAGCTAAACTTATACCCTTAGTAGTTTGTACACGCCCACCTTTTCGCAGGTCTAGCCTTTGCTTTACTGCTCTTTTTCTTGTCATTATACTGTCTCGTTATCGTTTAAATAAATATTTGTGTTAGCACCACCAGCTATCTTTTGATTTTCTGGTAAATAAATATCATTAGCTCCTCCAGCAACGCCAGCAGGATCTGGATTTATAACATCGTTAGCTCCTCCACCTGTACCTTGAGCATCTTGTAGATAGATGTTTGTATTAACTCCTCCAGAAAGTTTTGGATTTTCTGGTAAGTAAATATCATTTGCACCACCTGTAAGTTTACCGGGGCCATGAGGGGGATTTAAATATGATTGATTTGTTGGTTGAGTTTTAGCCATTATTTTTTCTCCTTACGTTTTCTTCGTATTGCTTCTTTACCTCTTTTAGCTATAGCTGCTTGTTCTGTTTTACCTGCAACTTTAGCTCGTTGTTCTAATACTGTTAAGATTTGAATCTTTCTCGCAAAAGGTTTATTAATTCTTTTAACTTTTGCCACAGTTGCTCTAGCATCTTTTGGAGTCGCAAACTTAATTGAGACAGTGTCTTTTGGATTTTCATCTGTGTATAGCCTCCTTCCGCTACCTTTAGGTTTTTTACCAGTACCTACTCTAGGGTCTTTCTTTTTTCTAGTCATGTGGTTCTCAACAATAAAGTTACAATTAAACCACCCATACCAGTTAATAAAATAACTCCTAGTTTAGTTAATAGTGAATTTAAATTACTAATGTTTTCTTCTATAGCTTCTAATCTGTTAAATATTGTTTTAGTTCTTTCTTCACATTGAACTTCGTGAGCTTCTATTCTAGCGTTTAGTTCACATATGTTTAACAATAAAGTTTCTTGAGATTGCTCTAGTTTCATTTAAGTTTCATCTTTTATTGTTAAATCTTCAAAACACTGATACTTACCGCCTGTTCCCTCAATTGTAAGCTGACCTGCATCTACAAGTTTCATAATATTTATATAATCATTATTTAATTCGTCACAAGGTACGGTACACTGATATCCATTTTTTTTACCCTGAATAGATGTAACAAACTGATTAGGTAAATATTCTGCTTTTACATATTTTAATTCTGACCACATATTAAGCTCCTAATTCTGCTGACATAAAGAAAAAACCACCTGTGTTGACGAAATAAATAACTTGATTTGCACCGTCAATACCAGTTGGTGTATTAAAACCGCTTAAAGTGTTATGACTCGTATTAAAACCAATGGCATTGATAAGTGGTGTTGTGACCTGAGTATAAGTAATACCTGTTATCGCTCCTCCAGTTTTTCCTATAACATTATAATTAAGGAATGTAACTGTAGGCCCTGTACGCATCGGAGTAATTAGCATGACTCTACTTCTTGCTGACGCGGTAAAAGCGTGACCTGTGTGATAGAGAACTGTGCTTGATCCCGTATTTCCACAATAACCTTGAAAATACCTTTGGCATCGTTGTACATGGTCAGTGTAATTTTCAAAATTAAAATTAGAAGCTTCGTCACCTTTTTCTAATTGTACTTGTCCAATATGTAATTTATCTGCTGTGTCACCTGCTGTAGTACCAGTAACATTTGAAAATATAAATACAGCTACGTTAGTTGTTGAACTGGTATCTATGGTTGCGGTAACAGAATACTTTGCAAAAGAAGTAGTAACATTTAAGTCAGCAGGAGTATTTTCATAAGTAAAATTAGTATTTAAAGTTGGGTTTGTTCCTTCTGCATTCCATGCGCTTATCATATCATCTTCACTTGCTGGGCTGTCATTAGTCGGTGCGTCTTTAGTTCCACTCCAAGCTATGATAGCACAACGAACATCGTCAAGGTCTGAGGTAGCTTTTGCCTGAAAACTAACTGTTACCTCTTGTCCTATAATTGATTGACAGTTTACATTTTCTATAAATTGCACTACTCCAAATTTTTTATTAGCTGTTTCTACTTCTAGCTCCATCGCTGTTGAAGAACCTGTTGGTACATCACTTGTTTGACTTTTAACATCTACAATATCGTCACCATCACTAAGCAAAACCCATTGGTCTAGTGTATAACTTCCATCATTGTTTTGCTCTCCAACCGTTGCTGCATCAATAGTAGAACCTCTTTGATGAACATTAAATTCTGGATTATTAATATAATTACGTACACTACCAGTAGTTCCGATGTAAGTTTTTATTCTAGATAATGCAGCTTTTCGATTAGTACCTCCTGCACCATCATCAACTATTATTAAATCTGCATCAGTTAAATCTGCACTAATATCTGTGCCACCGTCAATATCTAAATCAGCTATTGCTAAACTACCGTCAGGAAATACTGGAGCATCTGTAAATGTTACCACTCCATTAGCTGCAATAGCTATAGCACTTGTATCACTTGCAGAACCTATATTTCCATCATCAGGTATAACAATATTGCCTCCAGTAGTCATTAGACCACCACCAGTATAGGTTCCAGAAACATCTAAGTTTGCGTTAACGTCTACTAGCGTAGCGTTTAATTCTACTTCGTCAGTTGCATTTATATCTAACACTGTAGCAGAAGGCGCTGTAATATTTTGCGATGCGTCATTAAATTGTAATTGGCTTGTGCCGTTTAACAGTAATCCAGTGTCTGCAACGTGAGTTAATGTTACATCGTTGTCTGCGCCAAATCCTAAGACTGCTGCATCACTATCTAATTTTAAATCATTGCTTACGGTAACAGCCGTAGAGGCATTTAAATCAATTGTAGCTTCACCATCTATTCTTAATACACCGTCACTAGATTGCTGTACAAAACTTGCAGCATCTCCAAAAGTTAATTTGTTTGTGCTATTTAATGTTAATCCTGTACCATCTGTATGTGTAAGTGTAGTATCTTGATCAGCTCCAAAAGCTAAAACTTGAGAATCATTTGGTAGCTGTATCTGAGCATTTTCACTCATATCTATTTTTATACCTGTTTTGTCAGCCCCACCATCTGTTCCTTTTAGAATAATATCAGTGTCATTTCCTTGTGCATCTATAGTTATGTTACCTGACGTAGTTTCTAAATTTATTGCGGCATCACCAGCACTTAAATCATCTGCTGCAATAGAACCTATATATGTTTTTATTCTTGAAGCTGCAACTTTTCTGTTAGTTCCTCCAGCCCCATCATCAATAATAAACAAATCTGCATCAGCTATAGCAGCTCCTATATCAGCAGCTCCATCTATATCTAAGTCTGCTAATGGTATGCTTCCATCAGGAAACACTGGAGTTTGAGAAAATGTTACAGCTCCATCTGAAGCAATTGCAATAGCATCTGGATCACTTGCAGAACCTATGTTACCACCGTCAGCAATAAGTAACCCTGCGCCAGATGTTATAACAGCTCCAGAGGTTACTGCGCCATTAAAAGTTGCTGCTCCTGCTTCTGACATATCTAATGTTAAAGCAGTAATTGTTGCACCATTATCATCACCTTTAACAATAAAATCTTTATCTTGAACTCCTGTAGTAATTACAAAATCACTAGAAGAGTTAGTTAGTGTAGCAATAGTTGTTCCTGCATCTTTAAATACTACATCAGCATCATCTGCATCTAAAACAATATCTCCAGAAGAATCTAGAGTAATTGTAGTAGCATCAACTTCAAAAGTTCCATCTGCTGTTACTTGAATATTTGCAGCCGTAGCAGCAGTATCTACTGTTTCAATAGTTAGTGTGCCGTTTGTACCTACAGTTAAAGTAGCAGTATCATCAGTAGAACCTGTCATTGTAATAGCTTTACCATTAATACCAATGTCATCAACTGTTAATGCTGTGAGAGTGCCTAACGAAGTAATGTTACTTTGAGCTGCTGTAGTAAGTGTAACGTCAGCAATATAAGTTTTAATTCTTGATGCAGCAGTCTTACGGTTTGTACCACCTGCTCCATCATCTACAATAAATAAATCAGCATCTGCTAAACCTGCACCAATATCTGAAGCACCATCTATATCTAAATCTGCTAATGGTACACCCCCGTCTGGAAACACAGGGTTTTGAGAAAAGGTTACTACACCACTTGAGCTGATTGCCATAGCATCAGTATCTCCTACCGAGCCTATATTACCATCATTAGGAATAACTATGTTTCCTCCTGTGGTCATAAGCCCTGCACCTGTGTATGTACCGCTTACATCTAAATTAGCATTGACATCTACAAGAGTAGCATTAAGTTCTATTTCATCTGTTGCATTAATATCTAGTACGGTTGCTGAGGGTGCTGTAATATTTTGACTAGCATCATTAAACTGTAGTTGACTTGTACCATTAAGTAATAATCCTGTGTCTGCTACGTGTGTAAGCGTTACATCTTGATCATCACCAAAGTTTATGACTGCACCATCTGCAAGAAAGAGATCACTAAATTCTAAAGAGCTTGTACCTAGCGCTGCTCCGTCTGAAGCGTCAGGTACAAAAGCAGTTGTAGCTGTTATGGTAGTACCCTCAATAGTTCCAGAGCCTGTAAAATTACCACTCGCTGTTAAGGTTGTAAAAGCTCCAGTGCTTGCTGAGTTTGCACCTATCGTAGCGCCATCTACTGTACCACCATTAATATCAGCAGTATCAGCTACCAGCGCATCTGTTGTTACTGTGCCATCAAAAAAAGCATCTTTAAACTCTACTGAGCTTGTTCCTAAATCTATATCGTTGTCTGTTACTGGTACGATTGCACCATCTTGGATTCGTATTTGTTCTACTGCGCTTGATGATACTTGTACAAAAATACCAAAGCGATTATTTGTGCTATCGGTTACTATTTTATTTAAAAAATCTTGATCACCTATTTGTGGAATGTTACCACCTTCTCCAGCAGTTCCATCATGTTTGTGTCCTGTGGTTCCTGATGAAGCGTAAGAAAATGCAGATAAAAGCTGATTGTATTCATCGTTAAATAATGCAGCAGTAATTGTATCTCCATCTGAAATTGTGCTTTGTCTTGTGTACGCTACCATTTAAACTATCTCCTATTTATTGGCGTGTAATCTATGTACAATCCATTAAGTGCATACGGAGGATTTGTATCTGTTGACCGTATTCTAAAACTTGTTGTGTTACCTGTTCCTTGTACTGTTTGACGTACCATCGGATCTTGCGTTCCTCCAAACTCTGCGGAACCAAATACTGCGGAACCAAATACTGCTGGTATTCTTACATTAGTAATTGTATAATCACTTGGTTGTGGTACGCTAGTATCTTCGTAGTCGTATCGAACTCTTAAAGTTGGTTGACACGTTCCTTCAGGTGATATAGATATTTTTACGTAATTCATAGTTTTACGTGTTCCGTAGTCTCCAAAGTCAAAGTCTGGAGATTGATAGGTTGCTTCTATACTAGCTGTTGACCCATCATGTACAAATGAATTTCCTGTGTCATGCACATAAATATAGCCATCATTATCACCATGATAAACTTGCTCATTGTTATCTGTGTCAAAACCAGAAGTAATAGCTCTTGCTTGTATACCTTTTGTTTCTGACCACTCAAATCCTTTATCTCTTATTGTGCCTATAATACCTTTTGAAACAGATGGAGACTGAGCAAGTGTTGTATAAAATATTCTATATTGTGATTTATTACGAAGCACTACACTTGTAAAAATATTATTTGCCATATTTGAAACAATATCACGTATTAAAGGTTGTATTGCTCTACTTACAGAGCTTAATTCAACGTCACCTATACGCACTGTTCCTGCAAGAGTTCTAATTCCATCAGGACTTAAAAATACTAAGTCACCACCTATTTCTTGTATACTACCGTTAGCTAAACATCCTACGTTTTTTGTTACAGGTACAACAGCGATTGTTGAGCTGTTATTAATGTTTTCTAATCTATGTATACTATTTAAACAAAATATTATTAAGTCATCACGAAAAGATTGAAGTCCTATAATTTTATCTTCTATTACAACACTACCCGAACCTGTTGAACTAAAATCATCAACGTCATTTGTGCCAGAAAACGATAATTGATTAGGATTATCAGTGTCTCCTGCAACCACAAAATGTTTATCATGTATTACTCCAACCTTTGCCGTAGCGCTTCCTGATATAGTTATGTCTTTAACAAAAAATGTTCTATTACCTACTGCCCCTGTTCCTGTTATTTTTATAAATAAAGGTTTGTTACTACCACCTTCATCTGTAATTAAAAGCTCACCATGTTCTGTTGCACCCTCGTACAATGCAAAATTTACTTGTCCTTGGTTTGTTCTTGTTGCTGTAGAGCGACCTGAAAACGTGCTAAAGTTATCTCCACTTGCAGACACACTACTACGATTCATAAGTAACCAAGATGTACCATCAACTGAAAAATAAATGTTTGTTCCGCTTGCGGCTATTACTCCACCTGCATAAATAAAAGGACCTAGAATAGCATTATTGCTATTAGGTCTTGCTGCACTTGCACCACCAAAAGCTGAAAAGCCATTGACTCGTCTATACCCACCATCTATATCAACTTCAAAGTTTTCAAGCTCACGGGCAAATCCGGGTTGAGCTAATAGTTGAAACTGATTAACATTCGTATTTAGTCCACCAGTTAAAGGTATAGCAAATGGTTGTGATTGTGGCATTATACAAACCTTATTCTATCGTCTTTTACGTAGTTTGGTGTAGGCTCCATTAAATGATATTTCATTGTTTTAAGCCCACGTTTATAATCTTCTAATGCAAAAGCAGAAGCTTGCGGATTATCTTTAAATTGGTGCATATAATATCTTGCACGATTAATAAGCACTGGTACATATAAATCTGGAAAAACTATATTGTCTCCATGTGCTGATAGTTCTGTTGGTAAATTATAAGCATAAAAATAAATACGATAAACTTTATCAGGTATTGGAGACAATCCAAATTTTCTATTGTCTGGACTTTTTATAACTCTATCAGGAGTTCCTCCATTAGCTTGATCAGCATCATCTCTATTTTGTGCAAGTCTAAAATAATCTTTCCATTCTTCTATTGTAGTAAAACGTAAGTTGCGTATTGTATGGGGAGCGCTTTCTCCACTTACACCTACAGTAGTTAAAAGAAAGTTATCCCAATCTACGTAACTAAAATCATCTACAATACTACTTGAAGATTCTTTAAGTTCATACCAACGTGTACCTGCTACTGTTTCTACAAATGTATTTCCATACAAAGGATCAGTAGAACCTGATTCGCCAGCAGCTAAAAAAGGCCACTGTGGTTCCTCGTTAACCATGTCAAGATATGCACGATTAACTAGGTCTTTGATGTGACTTTGAACACCTACAGATGACGAAAAGTTTGAGGAAGTTAACTCTACTTCGTTAAACTCCCTCAACAGTTCGTTAGTTAATTGAAGATATGTAGTTGCCATTAGAGAGCAGTTTTCATACGTTGTTCAAAACTATATTTAGATCCCTGAGCTTTTCCAGCATTGTAGAATTTATTTTCTAATTCGTAAATACTAGAATACTGTTCTATACCTTCTTTTACCTGTTTTTGTTCTTCAGGTTTAGGTTGTTCTGGCATTGGCATTATCAACATCTAAGTACCCTCTATTTTATTTTAATTTGTTGTGGTTGTTGTTCCTTTGGAATTTTAATTCCTAATGAAACTGTTAATAGTCCATCTGTAAAATCAGCATTTTCTATTGCAACGTGTTCTGCTAATGCAAAATTATGTGCAAAAGATTTACCACTAATTCCTCGATGTAGATAATAATTATCTTTATCAGAAGTTTGTTTTTTACCTTTAATAGTTAGCATAGCATCAGTTTTAGTGTGGACAACTTCAATGTCATCTTTATTCCAACCTGCTAAAGCAATTTCTATTTTATATTCGTTTTCTTTAACTTTAATTAAATTATATGGAGGATAGGCACTTCGACTATTGCCATGTATAAACATATCTTGTAGTCTGTCAAATCCTACTAAAAAATTATTAAAGTCATTCATTGCTAATTGATTCATATCATACTCCTTCCCTTTCGGTAAATTGTTAGACCCTTGCGGTATCTAGTTAGTCACATAAACAAGTTACACATGGTCGTTCTTGTGTATCTTCTTTATCCTTACGAAAAATACGATCATAGTTTTCGTCATACTTTTTTTTGTCAAACCCTTTACGGTAACGGCTTTCTTTACTGACAGTCGTTCCTGTGTGCATGACAATTGGTTTTTCTTCTGATCCTAGTTGTGGCATAAAGTCTCCTTACTTATCTTCCCATTTAATGCCTCTATAAACTCCTGAAGACGAAACATTATTTTCTTTATTATCTTTAGTGTATTTAACACCTCGATAAATAAATTTGTTTCCATTCTTTTCGGATTCATCTTTAGCTTTTACAGTTACTTTTATACCTCTATAATAATCAGTCATAATACACCTCCAGTTACAAGTTAATGCGTTCCTTCGGGGATTATTCTCCTACTTCCGTCTTATACAAGATGAACGTACAAAAAGGTTTGGGGGCGATTAAGCCCCCTTACCATATTAGTCAATTCCGTAGAACGCTGAAACGAGTGCTTCGCCTCGAAGAACTTTAGCTCCATAGACGTGTAATCCACGTACAATGTCTCCAAAGCTATCAGGGTCACGGAGAACTTCAGTGCTAGTGATAGTCTGAGCAGTAGCAGTAGAAGAAATATGACCAGCCAAACACTTACCAGCAGCGTTAGAAGTATCTGCTATGTTGTTTGTTTTGTACATATTAAATCCACGCAACTTACCAGAAGATACTAGCCCGTTACGAATTGAACCTTGACCAGCATTGTAGTCTACTGACAAAAGTTTAGAGGCGCTTTGAGAAAGCACTTCATAAAAGTCAGGACTTGCTAAGAACCAACGACCTTCTTCAGGTACGTTTTGTTCGTCAAGAAGTCTAGCCATTTTTGCCATAACATCAATTGGGTCATGTTCGTCAGTTCCAAAACCAATGTCCAAGTTACCTGTGCCATCAAAAGTTCCAGCAGCAAGGTCAGTCGCATTGTCTGAACCTAGTACGTGGTCTGGACTTGAAGATGAAACTCCAGAGAACATAGTAGCAATAACACCTGTGTCAAAAGCATCACGCAATGCGTAAGCTGCTGAAGATGTTGCTACGTCACGGAAGTTAACGTGAGACATTTGAGTTTCAATGTCATCGACTATAAACTTAAATGCGTTTGCTATATCTACGATCAAAGTAACTTCTTGGTCAGTTAGTTTAGTCGCAGTTATATCCTGTCCTCTTTCATACTGATCAACAGAGATGACAGGCTCTTTGATAATTCTTACGGTATCACCAAAGTTTGCAATTTCACCAGCATAGTCTGTGTTGGTTATCGCTTCGGCTACAGAAGCCTTACGAAAAAAGTTTAGAACCTGTTTGGAATAAACTTTTGGTAAAAAGAATGAATTAGCTTGGCCACTTACAGAGTTACCAAAGTTAGCATTGGTATCCGTACTTGGCTCAAAAAATTGGTCTGAAGTATTACTAGCCATTATAATATCCTCCTAGTGAGTAATTAACCTTTTACTACTCTGCCTTCTGATATAGCTTGACGTATTTCTTCTTCATGTTTATCAAACTTATCGAGAGACATCGCAGCGATTTCCCGTTCAGTCCAAATCTTAGGTTGCTTTGCATCAACGGTAGTTGTTTTAGTTGATACCATATCTGCTGCTGAACCTCTAGGTTTAGACCGTGATTTAGTTTGAGTTTTGTAACCTTTTTCCAGTTTAAAAAGATCGATAGCTTTAGAAGCTAACTGAGCATTATCAGGGTTTTTATAAACCCATTGTTGAATTTGCTCTGGTTGTTCTTTTGCCCACGTATGAAATTCTTCAGATGACCTGAGTTCAGGAAAATCTGGATGTTTTGCAAGTAAATCTGCTTCAGCTTCTCGTCTTATAATTTCAGCTTCACGCTGTTTTATAACTTTAAGCTGTTCTTCAAGATGTCCTACTTGTTCAGAACTTCTCATGTGTGCGACAGTTTCTACTGTGTCATATAGATCAGGATATTCTTGTTTGAATTTTTCTAAGTCTTCTTGTGTTTTAGGGGCTTGGTATTGGGGTCTAGCATTATTTGCTAGCAACTCCTGCTCCCTCTGTTTAAATTCTGCAAGTTTCTCATCGTAATGACGTTTAAGATCATCGTATCTTTTTTTATAGTTAGTTCGTTTTTTGGGAGTTACTTCCTCCTCCTCTTCAGGGGCCTCTTTAGGGGTAGCCTGTTTTGGTTTTTCAAAAAACAGTTGATCAGCAGTCTCAATTTTTTCAGCATCTGGCTTATGCCAAGGCTTATTCATATTGTATGGATTGCTTGTTTCTTCTTCCTGTATTAAGGTTGCTTCACTCATAATATATCTCCTACGGGGCTTGTACTCTACAAGGTAGCCATGATAATTCTTTCTTTTGGCCGTTGAAAAAATTTATGGGGCTTGTCCTGTCAAGGTAGCCGTTGGTTTAAATTAACTAAGACTTGGTGCTTTGTTAGCTTTGAGACTCATAAGTTTTTTAATCTCATCACCAACTCCACCAGCCATTAGCTCCATTTCGTCATCATCTTGGGCTGTAACAGCACCTCCACTTTGACGTTTTTCTCGCATCATCCCACCATCAAAAGCACGTTCTGCATCATCCATCATGCGTTGCAGATTGTCAGCTCCGATTTGGTCTGTTGCTTTTTTGGTCATCACAAACTCTCCATCTGATAATCTAGCAGGTATTGAGTCTGTTAAACCAGTTCCGGGGCCTTCTACTTCTCCTGCCCCAGAAAACTCAGAAGCTGTTTCTACAACCTTGTCAAATATCATGCTTAGTTGTGGATCAGCTTCTAAAGCGTTCATTAAATATGTTTGTTCTTCTTCGTCAAGAGATTCGCTTACTACGAACTCTATATAATCGTCTTCCATTTCAGCATCAGGTTTTTGATTTGCTGCTTCTAGTTCTTCTGGAGTTGCATTAGGATATGTATCTACTGGTGTATCTTCCATTGGAGCTTCAGTAGCTAACTCCGGTGGCATCGCCATTTCTCCACCCTCTTGTTTTTTATTTCTTTCCCTTAGTAGTGCAAAGTCTTTACCTGTGATATTTCCACTACCGTCTGCATCTAATTCTTTTTGTTTTCCTACTAGTGCCATTATTTTAACTCCGCTATTACTTTATCCTTGAGCTGCTCTAGGAGTACCAGAGAACTCAGCTTCCCCTGACTGCGGAACAACTCCAGTTCCGATGTTGCCACCGCCAGTACCTGTTGCTCCAAGTTCCTGCGGTTCTGGAGGTACAGCTTCAGGGCTTCCCATGCCTCCTTGTTGTTCACCAGTGGCAGGAGTTTCTTCGCTAGTTGTTTGTCCATTTTGCATACCTATAATTTGTGCCATGATCGCAGCTTCTTCTGGATCATTCATTAATTCGTCTGGGTCTAAATCTAAACTATATGCTAGTTCAGAGATAAGTTTGTTCATTTTTATAAATGGTGCTACCGCAGGATTTTGTACTGTTTGTAAGAACATAGTTAATCTTTGCGACCGCACTTCTTTTTGCATCAAGCTATTTGTGCCTGTTGCTTTAACTTCTAAATCTCCTTCCACTCCTAATCTACTTTCAAGAAACTGCATATTCCATTGAAAATATGATTCTCCTAATGGTTTAAGTAAAAAGTCATCTAAGTTTTTAATAACTGTTTTAATATTAAGAGAAGCTGCTCCAAGTAACATTGACATACCTGAAGCTGTTCTTGTCATACTTTGCACACCTGTTTGTCCGTGTGAGTAGCTTGGTATACCTGTTTGTTCATCTGCAAGCTGTCTAAACTTATCAAACATCATCATGTTTTCTGTAGATGTGTTTGGAAACTTTATGCCATTTATAGCAGTTCCGGGAACACCAGCTTGTCGTTTAAATACTTTACCGGGATATACTTCCATGTTTTGTCCACCGACAAGTGCAGTTTCATCTACATCAAATACCAGTGACCCAGATAGCGCAAGGTTGTCAATAGCCATTCTTACATGACCATTCATTATCTGTTGCGAATCATCCATGTTTTCTGCCACACCAATTCCAAAAAAGCTATATGGATTCCTTTCATAAGGAAAGGCTTGGTAAGGCACTCTAAAAGGAGTAAAGGGATTAACAACAGCACGTAAAAGTTTTCCATTAGAAATCCAAGCATTTACCTGTACCTCATCTAAATCATCAACATCGTCTGGAATCTCCATTCCTACTTCACGAGCATACTCAGCATCCATGACTCCCCAGTATTCTAGGACTTCATATTGACCTTGCCCGTAATCAGAAGAACCGTCTTCATCACGTAGCTCATGTTCATAGTCTTGCTCTACGTAGTTAGGCCCCATTGCCAAACACTCTCGAATCTGATCTTTATCAAAGTAAGGCATCTTTCCTAATGCCCTAAGTTGTGTTCTATTTAAACGATGGCGATGGAAGATATATTCGGATTCATCCATATTGGTAGCGTTTGGGTCAGGGAAAAAATCCCAAATGGATACAAACTCAATACGAGGAACCCTAACATTAATAGGGCTATAATTGCGATTTCCGTCTTCGTCCTCTTGCCACCTGTTAAGTGTTTTGTTAAAATTAAATGGGCCTTTAATGATTCCTGTGCCAAACAAAGCACATTCAAAAAGGGCTGAACGTAGCTCACTAGAGCCGTTAGATTCTTCAATTTGATCATGGATTAACTTTTCCATCCTCCTTGCTGCTTCTTGAGCTGGACTTACTTCCAAGGCTTCTGGAATAGGACTTAACCCTTCTGTCATATTTAATTTCTTTTCAGGGCGTACTACTTCAAACTTACCTGAGCCGAAAGTCGCTCCGGGTTTAAGTGTACGACCATCTCCTTTGTATCCCACATCAAATGGGTTTTCAAGTTTGGTCGCTGTTTCTTCCGACATTTGCGGTGGAGTAGTTTCCAGAGAAGGATTAAGGTGTGCGTGTTTCTCAATCCCTTCTGGAATATTGGTTTCGGATACGCCAATAGGAAACTTATTTCCACCAAAAACTACATCAACTAATTGTCCAAAAGCTGCTAAGACTTTTGTTTTAGTTACTTTTACAAATACTCTTGACTTTTCAGATTCACGAAATCGTATGTGTCTGCCGTATAACCCACGGTAATTGTGGTAAGCAGTAAGCCAACGAGTTTCATCTTGATCTCGTGCAGACTGTGCCGAAGCATACCTATCTGTAAGAAGACCAACAAAACTAACACGCAAGGATTCATCAAGTTTAAGATTTTGTCCATGCTCATTCTCTACGTCTTCAAAATAAAGTTCGTTAGCAGTTAGAGTATTTTTATCATCCATGTATTATTAGCCAGCTTGTGTAAGTGTAATACCATCTTGCACTTTGCACATACCATTTAAATACCAGTTAGTGCCATCAGACCATACGTGAACAAAATCTCCGTGTACTGCTTTGTTAGCTACGAATGAAATTGTATCACCATCTGTTACTGTAGCTACACTTCCTGCTGCATCTTCTGGAGAGCATACATTACCTACAATAATGTTTGCACTTGAATTAGTAACAACAGTGTGTGTTCCTGTAGGCTCAGTAGCACCAATGTAGAACCAAAATTCTAGTCCTGCTGCTGGAGCTGGTAAAGTTTGTATTTTAGCTGCGGCCACGTTAAGAACGTAACGAGTACCTGACTCTGACGCTGTAATTGTATTTGCTGCTGTAATTGACTCTGTAACGGAAGGTTTTTGAACTCTTTCAGCTAGACTTCGTACGTCAGCAACGTCTGCTGTGTTTCTTCCTGAATCTCTAATGTTAACTACCGCCATAATATTTTCTCCTATTAATATCCGAATGTTGAATCAGAAGGCGTATATGCCTGTTGTAAATGTAAGTTTCTAATCTGACTAAATGGGTCAGTTGCTCTTGGCCTTGACATAATTAAATATCTTAATGCGTCATAAGCATGGTCAGGAGCATGAGTATCGACATCTTCAGAATTATTCTTATCCAAAGGAAGACCTTGAAGTTCACGTATCAGATTAGGGCAAGTGTTAAATATTTGCAGTCGTGGCCTTCCGCTTTGTTGCACTCTAAGGTATTCGTGGATTTGAATTTTTCCTTGGATACGATTCTTATCTGCCCTACGGAGCTTATGACCTGCACGTTGTAAAGTCTCCCCTACTGTAGGCCCCGTAGTTCCTGTTCTTGCCCAAGCCGAGGTATCCAATACGCCTTGAACACTATAAGGGTCTTGAACTTCCATCTGTGTAATCACATTGGCTAAATCAACACCCGTTAAATTTTTACGATACAACTCTCTATAAATTATGAGTGTACGGTCTGTAGGGTCAACTGCACCCCAGACACAAGCGCTTTCTGAAGCGTAACCGTAGTCAATTCCTTTTATTCTTTCCCATCCGATTGGTATATCAAATGGTTGGACTACGTGTTTATTTAAATCAAATTCTGTAAAGGCAGCACCCTCTGTAATATCCCAGTTGCCTTCCAAGAGTTGTTTTCTTTGTACATCTGGTAAGGCTTCCAGCATTTGTTGATATCGCCCATCTTTTGCAAGGTAAGGATTATCTTCAAGCCTAGCTGGAATAAACTTTCGAGTTAAGCCATCAGCTCCCTCAAAAGACTCGTTGGGTGGTGCAGGATTGAGATACCGCTTCTTTACCCAATGCGCCCCTACACCTCCGGGGTTGGCGGTACAACGAAGGTACGGTTTTATCTCTGAGTCCGTTGTACGCAACCGTGATGCTAGATAGTTCCAAGAAAACTCTGTTGGTAGGTGAGTGATTTCGTCAAACCCTATCCACGAGTAAGCTTGTCCTTGATAGCGGTATACATCGGCATCTCTTTCTAGGAAGCCAAACTCTACCTTAGCACCACTTGGAAAATTCCAAAGTTTTTCTACCTCTCTAAACTTACAACCGGGGAAAGCTTGTGGATAAAGTTCTCGTGATTTATCAATAAGCTCTCTTAGTTCTGGCATCGAGCGTCTTAGTATCAAAGCCCGGTGAGCCGCCCTGTGGGCGTATCTTAGAGGGTCTACAAGCATTGCGTAAGACTTTCCTCCACCAGCACTGCCACCATATAGTACGTCTATCTCCGGTGCAGCTAAAAATTCTGTTTGTGGCCCATCGTTAGGTTTGAAAAGAACATTATTATTAATCTCCTTTTGAAGCCTTGGTGGACTTTCTTTAATAACATCCGTTGTTGTTATTTTATTATTGTTTTTATTATCGAGTTTTTTAAGTATTTCTTTAGAGTTATTTAGTGAGTATTTTTGCTTTCGCAGTTTTGCTTCGACAGCCTCAACCCTTCTTCGCTTATCTCTAACAGAACGCTCGGCTGACATACGAGCTTTTGTCTTCGAGCTGTAGTTGTATCCTCTACTCTTTGATCCCTTTGCTCTGCCAGACTTCTTACGAGGCGTTCCATCTTTTTTAAGTAGAAAATTTCCTGAAGCATCTGTAGCATATTTTTCTGGAAACAATTCCCAATCATGTGTTGTACCTTTCTCTGATGACATTCTTTAGTCCTTGATGGCTTATAGTTCTACCTGTTTTGTGAGTTATCCAAGCAGCTCCATCTCGTAAAGAAATAGATTTATTTTCAACTAACTGTTGTATTTTATCTAATGCTTCCAGTTGTTCTGGAACTTCTTCGAGTTCTTTAGAACCCTCAGCACTTGGTTTATAACCAAAAGGAGTTTTACCCAGTTTCTGCCTCAATGATAATCTCCTCTTTTGCTGGTAGTATGAAGACCCCTCCTGATACTTCATGTTTAACATCAAGGGTATCTTTCTTTCCTAGCCCTACACGGTCTAGAATAGTTTGGGCAGCCTGTACTCGCATACTAGCTTGTGGTATGGGTTCATTAGATTCCATTACATCAACTAGTTTTTGAGCTGCTTGAGGCGCTGACTGTGCAAGAATGGTTGAAGCCATGTCTATTATTTCTGTACGTAACGCTTTCACTACTTGCCAGTGGCTTGAATAACCTGCAAGCTCCGCAGATTTCTTTGGATCACCCCCTGTTACCATTAAGTTGTCAAGGAAACTCTGCTGTTTTGTTGTTAACTGCTTATTATTACTCATACTTTATATATTATAGGGCTGGATATACGATCTGTCAAGTAGTTTATGAAAAAAAAGCTTGACAAATGTAAAATACGACCCTATAATGGTGAGTAACACCACCGAGGCTTAAACATATATATAATATAACTCTAGAATCCCGATCAAAATTCTATGGAAACGCAAAACGAACTTAAAACTAAACCTCATGTAAGACCTGATTATAACGCTATCTACAATGATAAGAAATATACAGCAGGAATCAGAGGTTTTAAAGAAGAAATAGAAACCCAAAGAGTTGCTGGTATTCGGGGATACTCTGAAACCCCGACCAAAACCCCACATCTTGCAAGCACTCAGGAGATTTTAGAGTCTCGTCCTACACTTTTACCACAATCCCACCGAAAAGCTGTCCAAGCTTATCAAGATATTCTAAGAATTTCTTAATTTTTACCCCCTATTAGGGAGCCTCTAGCATTTCTGGGGCCTATTAGAGAGCTTCTATCTACTTTACATTCCAAAACTTCCTAAAATGTATGCGATTTAGTATATATATAGGGGGGTGGGGGGTGGTTCCTGCGTACCTGTTGCACTGCACAAAACTCTAGAAAACTCAAGAGATTTTACACCGCAAAAAATTCTAGAAAACTCAAGAGTTTTTTTGAGTCCGGCAAAAAAAACTATAAAATATTCCAAAGTTTGCAAAATATTTCCAAGTTTACACGAAAAATACTTGACAAATGCGCAAGAGCCGCAAAAAAATTACTCTAAAAACTCCAAAAAAATCAACAAGTTAAAAAATAATTACACTATCTCGAAAAAAAATACTTGACATTTGCAAAACCATGCCTAATAATGCACCCATGTTCAACGAAACGAGGTTAAAAAACATGACAGATATAACTATCAAGAAACAATCCGGTGACGTAACATTGCATAGCGTACACTGGTCATACATTGGAACGGAATTGGAGTGTCAATATCAAGAATTCCTACACGCTAACGGGTACAACGAGACACAATACCCACGTAACGAATGGAAGGAAGATTTCATCGATGGATAGTTTAATAGCATTAACCGGAAGTATATTGGCGGTTTATATCATATACGTTAATTTAAAATATCTAATTAACCAGTTTAAAAAGGATTAATTATGAGTTTAACAACAGATAACACGATAACAATTGGGCGGCATATTCTAGCGGATGATAGCGTTGGGTTTATGTATAAACGTACGAGAATGTCATCGACACTTGTAATTATCGAAAAACAATTTAAACTGTTTAATATTATTAACATAAAAAGCCGCTACGGCATTCAACAGAGAGGTAAGTTATGAATAACAAAATACTTGACAATTTTTTAGACACTGACTCTGAAATCATTAATTTTGATGATGAATCAACAGAAACAACGGATTACGAGTACACGCTTGAAGATGAGCGCTACGATGCGTATTGCGAGTTTCTCGGAGACTTAGACGGGGAAGCGTACTACACGTATGACGAATGGTTACGTATGCGTCCTATTGCTAACCCGTTCATAGACTAATTTTAACAGTGCCTAGTGGCTCCGGTTGCTAGGCACACTTTTAACTAAAAGGATATATTATGACATTTTCAAGAGACTTAGAAAAATCTGCCAAGGCATCAACTCTTAACAAAATCGCCAGTTATTGGGCGTATGGTTTAGCCAAGGAATTGAACGTAAAATCGCCCAAACTACAAAACCAACTACGCTACAAAATAC
>VTLG01006127.1_pt1 | contig 22328 bp, 37 predicted proteins | sample 4694571 | NCBI WGS metagenome assembly VTLG01 (sample SAMN12604809, study PRJNA352737) | marine metagenome | biome: ENVO:00000447; feature: ENVO:00000209|ENVO:00000569|ENVO:01000036; material: ENVO:00002151; isolation source: viral sequences binned using virsorter ...
GCAGAGTATTCTTTGCAAGGGGGTAAGTAATGAGTTACTACGAAAAAAGAAGATTATACGCAATTAGGGAGTTTTTTAGACTCTTAACTACTGATGATTATTTTAGAAAAAATATTGCTGATGATCTTGCTGAACTAACAGATGAGGTTACGAATAACTGCCTCCATGTTGTTACAGGGTTTGAACAACAACAAATACATAATGGCGACAGTGATGGTCTGATTGTATATGACCCTCCAACTGGCAAACATATTGAAATATCTTTTAAGTATGTTGATGAGGGAGGTTCTTATGAAAAGTAAAACTCATGGTCATTACTTTGCTAATATGGAATTTATTGGCAGAGATATTAGAGTAGATGTCAGATATGTTAAGTTTGATAATACTGTAGATGGCAAGACTGGCTCAGGCTGGGTTGCATCTGTAGATGACAAACCATTATCTAATATGTTTGATTTTACTGCTACAGCTAGTTACAGCAAAAGAGATTGTATCGAATTGTTGAAAAAACTTTTAGCTAGAGCCTACGCTAGAAAAATGCGACATCAATTTAAAATCCACTTAGGTGAGATTAGTGATGATACATTGTTCGATGCTACTTATGAGGAAACTCAGGTTGGGAGGTTACATGAGTAAAACAAGTGCTTGGTATATGACTATGCAAGAAGATGCTGGCGATCTAACTAAAGATGAGTTCATTAAAAAACATGGTGAGCATAATCTTCATATATGGACTGAGGTTCACGAAGAACTTGGGGACATTGAAGAAATGCAATCTAGGTTAGATCAGGTTGTATCAAGAATGACCAAAGCCTTTGCTAAAAAGGTAACTCAATGATTGAACACTTTAAAAAATTTGATGAGGGCGATAAAAGTTTATTGCCCTTGTCTTTTAGTCATCTAAATGAGTTTGCATTTAATCGTGAACGCTGGGCTTTGCGTAGGATATTTGGTTTTGAATTTCCTAGTAGTGCATCAGCAGAACGAGGTAAAGCAGTGGAGTCAGGTTTGAATATGTGGCTCAATGGTATTGATAAGCAAGATGCAATTAGCAAAATGGAGGCTGAATTTGATGCAAACTGTTCATTGTTTGATGACCCAAAAAAAGATGAAGAGGAATCAAATCTTATTCCTTTGTTTGAAGAGGGAGTCAAAGCATTTAATGAGTTTGGTTTCAAATGGAATCTACTAGGCTATCAAAAAAAAGTGGAACTTGATATACATGGAGTACCATTGATAGGTTACACTGACTTTCATTTTGAGGATAAGCAAACTAAGGAGGATTTTTACATTGATCTGAAAACGACCAAGCGTAAACCTAGTGGCTTATCTATGTCTCATGCTATGCAACAAGCTATCTATCAACGAGGCACAAATGCAAATCAAAAACTTTGGTACTTGATTGCAAAAAAATCTAGCACTGAATTTGAAAGTATGTCTTTGACTGATTATGATAAACCATTTAGGATATGCGAACATATCGTATTTGTTATGGCTAATTATCTAAAACAAGTAAATTCACCAGATGACGTTAGAGATAGTCTTATTCCTAACCCTGATGACTGGATTTGGCGAGATAACGCTGTCCTAGAGGCACGAAAGGAGGTTTGGGGGTACTAGCTACCCCTAACCCTTAAAAGTCTCTGTACGGCTCTTAAATTGCGATTTTGAGTTGCCTTAAATGATTTTCTACTTACTTTTCTTCTTTTTATTGGTCTTTTATTTATTAGCTCAGTAATGAGTGCTGATGTGGTAATACCTGTCATCTTCCAGTAGTCCTCATAGCGACTCGGTGGGCTTGGGAAAAAGTAAGTTTCCTCCTACCACCCATAAGCCGAGCCATTGACCTCATGTGTTTCAAACTATGATGTCTTGCATGAGATCGCATAGTTTTCTGTTGTCTAGGCGTTAGGTCTTTTATAATATTTTTTATAGACGCTACCTTGACCACTATCTTTTCTTTTTCTTCTTCTTTTTAGGTTTGCTCATCTTTGACATTTTTGATTTCTTCATGCCTTTAGAGTGAGAACCTTTGCCAGTATGATAAGGCATATTTATTTCCCCTTTTTCTGTTTTTTCAAAATTGCCATCTGCAACGCTTTAGGCAACTTTTTTTGTTTGCTAGTTAGACCTACAGCTTTTTTCTTTTTCTTTGCCATCGTCTAATGCAACACAAAGTTATGAATACCAACCACTAATATGATTGCTATTACTATTTGCACCCAAGATTTTAACTCTGTGAATGCGTGCCACCATTTAGTAATTTTCTGTTCTACAAATTTTCTAGCCATAAATTACTCCTTTCCTTTGTCGGTGTTAATTTTCTTTAATTTTTCGAAACTGCGAATCCCAGACATACCGAGTAAAGCCATGACGAGGGGCATTAAAGTACCCATATCCATCTGTGGAATATTTTGAACCTCATATTGAAACAATCCACAAATAAATAAAATAAATTTTGATAAAACGTATTCCCAAAAAATCGCTAAGGCACAACTGAATCCTATGAGGGGACGCCAAGCACGCTGTAAAAAACCACTTAGACCAGTTGCCTGACTTTGTGCATCAGCCAAATTTATTGACATTTGTTTTTCTTTAAGTTTTGATTCTATTTCAGCAAATCTTACTTTTAACTGTTGTTTTTCTTCCTCACTGGTATGTAAATCATCTATAACGCCAGCAACAGTTTTTAAAGCACCACCACCTAATAATTTTCCTAATACCATTTAGCCTCCTACGCTTTTTTTCATTTTATCAATTATGCGATTTGCACGATTGGTTGTTTGACGATACCAAAGCGAATCTTTCATTTCTACCATAGCACCCTCTATATCGTTCTCTGACAAACATTTTTTAAATTTAACAAATTTATTTAAACGAGGTAAGCCTAGCTGAAATACCATGTGCAATACACATTCTTTGGCATTATCATCAATACTCATACCCTCTGTAAAAGTTTCCATATCTTTTTTAGAAACATTAAAATCTTTTAAAAATAATTCCAAACCTCTTTGATATGTAATTGGTTGCATCAACTCATCTTTTTCATTATCTCTAATTAAATGACCAGCCCCAGTAGTCCAGTAACCTAAATGGTCTTTGTAAGGTTTTAAAATTATACCACCCTCTTCTTGTATTATTTCTTGCTGTAAAGTATGTAAATCCATTAGCCCACCATTCTAAGCACCCAAGCAATAAACTGAGTAGTTACCATAAAACCAATAGTCCATAAAACGTAATTCAGTTTACGAACCTCTTTTTGCAAGTGAAAAATATGATTCGTTTCTAGCAACTCAATCTTGTTGTAAATATTTACAATATGCTCTTTTGTAGTCTTTGGTGCTATTTTAGTCATAATCCATAAATACCATAGTCAGTTTTTATTTCAACTGACTTAAAGGGTTCTCTAATGCGTTTCTTATTTGTTTTTCAGTCTTTTCTTCTAATGATAGCATATCTTCTTTGATGTCATTTATTGCATCTTTTAAATCTTTTGCATTTTCTCGGCTATCTTCTTTTACTCTTTGTTCTACATCTTCAACAATAGTCTCAATTCTACGAACATCTGCTTTCAGGTCATTTTTTAGTTCTTTGGCTACATCAGCTACTAAAGCAACCTCTTCAAGAATAATTGATATTTCTGATTGCAACATATTGAACTCAGTATCTAAGACTTCTAGTTTCTTATCAAAGCCTGATAAATCAGGACTTACAAAACTCTCTATTTTTGCCTCCATATCTAAATATCTTTGATATGCCTCGAAACCTCCCCATAATACTCCTACAAAAGAGCTAAGTATTGTTATTATTAAGAAGATTTTACCTCCTCTAAACTTAACTCCTCCTACGTCTATTTCTGTTGCCATTGACTATCTATCATTTCATTAATTAGTTGGTCGCTACCTCCAAACAGCAGATAACCAGCTAAATTATTATCAGATATTACTGCATCTGGCAAAGTAGTATCTGTAAAAAAGTTTGCCCTGTCATTGAGGACTTGCTGAGATTCAAAAAATGATTTAGTGTTACCTAATACTTGCATAACAACAAGGGTTTTTATTTGACTAGTCTCATCGTACTTTTCTTTGTCATCTATCTTTTTCATAATTTTTTTTACAGCTTTTTCTTTAGATGATTCAGCCTTTTTCTCGTCAGACTTTTTATCAGAGGTTTTTTTATTGTCTTGGTTTTTTTCTGGCTGGTCTTTTTGTTCTTCCTTTTCTACTTTTGTTTCTTGCTCTTTGGATTCCTCTTTGGTTGTTTTGTTTTCTTCTACGGAGGTTTTTTCGTCATCACTTTCAGTTTGGCTTGGTTCTTGCGTTGATTCTTCTTTTGATAATTCTGGCTGAGTTTCAACAGTTTCCTCTATCTCTACTTCTAAATCCATTTCTAACTCCATTTCAATCTCAGCCTCTACATCTACCACAGTAACCTCAACTGTTTCTGGCTCAGGTAAATCTAAACTTGCTACTTGGATTTCCTCAATCTCTATTTCTGCAATCTCAATCTCAACCGATTCGTAAGTTATTTCTTCTACCTCAATAGGTTCAAAATCAAAGCCTACATCAGTTTCTATTGGTGCGTTTGCCTCAAATATATCCTCTACAACATCAAGTACCTCTTCAGGTGCATCTGTATTTAAGGCAACGAACATTTCTACGCTTGTTATAGTTTGCTCTACTATGGTGCTGACCACATTGTAAAGTACTTCCACAGAAACATCATCGAACATCACGCCCACTGCCATGTTAATATCACGCCCACCCACCTCTATGATGATCGATGTTAAACTGCCTGTAAAATCAAACCCACCTGAATACTGACCATATTGACTGTTTGTGCCACTAGCACTTAAAATATCAGTGCCACTAAATACATCTGTTTTGCCATTTCTGCCTGTTATGTGCATATAAATAGAATCCTGAGCATCAGGTTTATAAACTTTTATTTCGTAATTAGTTCTGCCTCCATGAGTAAAATTTAGATCAGATATATCGACTGTATTGATAAAAGTCGTACCCATATTTGGCACGCCCATATTAGACGTTGAATTACCTCCACCAGTAATCATCGCACATTTATCAGTGCCTAATTGACCACAAGTAGAACCAGATGGCATAGTAGCTGGGCCTTGACCTCCCCAGTCAATATCCATATCGCCCTCTTTTGAGGAAACTACATAACCATTATCACCATCTAAAATATCGCCAGAACTTTCATTAGTAACTGTGGTAGTAGTAGTTGTAGTTGTTGTTTCAGTGGTAGTTAAAATACCATCGGCTTGGAACTCGATAGTCTCAATGCTTGTCTCTTCAATGATTTGCTCAATAGTAGGCGTACATAAGCCTAAAGTATCAGTATCGCAATCTACAGCTTTACTAGAAAAGGATAGGCACGCCAATATACATAGCCATACCCACAATGACAAACTTTTCAAAATCATTCAAATCTCTTACAGTGTGATTAGTTTTTTCTTCTTCTTCTTTTACTTCTTGCATTTTAGCAAAAATAATACTGCCCTCTGGAATCATGTCAGGGTTTTCTTCCCAACCTTTTTTTGCCTCTTCCCCAATAGCACCTAAGTATGGGCAAGGTACGCCAGCCATAGTCATACTATCCCAGACTCTTGCATCTTGACATAGTAAACTGACTGCTGAAACTTTCATACCCATAGCATACAATGATCTTGATAATTTTAATCTTTCACAATTCTCATCTGTTACTGTCATACCAGAACTTATGCCAAGTATTTGCGTTTGAACTGCACCAGCAACAGCAGTTTTACATACATCTGAATTATTTACGACTACGCTTGGTGAATTTGCTGTTGGTGGCGTGTTATTAGTTACAACTGTTGATGATACTGTGTTTGTCTCAGCCATAGCTGAGTTCATCATACTATTAAGAAAAAAAATTATTATAGTGGCTAATATTGTTCCTATAATTAAAGGTTTCCACATTCAACTTAGAGTTTATCCATTTCTGTTTTAATATCCTCTAAAGATATTGGAGTTGTTTCATCATGCCAAATAACAGTGTTTAAATCTGAGGTATCTAATGTAAATTTTGCATTAGGATTTATATTTTTTATTGCTGTAACCATTTTATAAAGTTCTGCTGTTTCTTCCATTTTTGCTGTTTCTCGTTCTGCCATTATGACAATACCTCCATAACTGTAATTTGACTTGTTGTTCTAGAGTTATCATTACTATCACCATCGCCAGCAGTTTGATTTATATGTAAAGTATTACCATTCAACTGTCCAACTACTTTATAAGTACAAGCTGACGTAGTGCTTGGACTGTCTAGAAAAGCTGTGACTGCATTCATACTCATTTGATTTTCGCCTGACGCATCACCTGTATACAAATCGCCAGAATAAGACATTCTTACCCTACTTGATGCAGAATCTGCTTGTGCTATTTTACTAAATGATCCACTACCTATTTGCCTTGAAATACAAAATCCTCCACCTACTCCATTATGAGAAAAACCTGATATATTAGAAAGTATTAATATTTTAGAAGAAGTAGCACTAGGAGTAATAGCAATACTTAAACCAGAAATATCAGTATCACTACTAGCATTAGTATATTGAACAGAAGTTTTGTAGGCTTGCAAAACTTGACCGACTTTTCCACCACCAGCCCCAGAAATCGTGCCTGTAAATGCAAAATCATCTGCTAAGTTTATTCCACGACTCCTAACTTTGACTAATGTCATGGTTTACTCCATATTGAATGTTTGTAAGTTTGATTTGGGAAGTCGCCTTGCATTTCCAAAAGCTCATCATATTGCTCTTCAGTAGTATATGTTTGAGGTAGGTCTCTTAATTGTTGTCGCCAAGTTTTTATATTGTCTGGCATTGTAACATCAGAATTAGAATACCAATCTGTTTCTTTCAGTTTATCTAATCTTAATTCTTTTATTTGTTTTAATTTTCTTTCTTTTGAGCCATCAGCCCACGCTTTTTCTTCAGCGTCTCTTGCTGTTTCTTCTTCAGCAGTAAATTGAACTTTTTTACCATTAATTAAATGATATCTAGGCATTAGCTTTTTTTAACTCCATAAAGTTGATAACTGCTATAATAAATATTTCCACTTGAATAATAAAATTTTCCACCATCATAATTTTCACCACTTCCTTGATTTGCGTAGTGAGCCATATATAAAGATGATCTCATTTCACTGCCTGAAGTGAATGAAAATATTTTGCCATGAATAGATGCTATATTTCCATCGTCTCTTCCTGTTGGATCATAAAATGTTAAATCTAATAAATCAGCTATGTTTGCATTGTTATTAGCACTATCAAGCAAGTCTAAATAACCTTGATTATATCTTGCAACAAAAAGGGCTTGTGATTCACTCCCAGAAGAGTTTAACTTAGCACCCTCTCCTGTGCCTCTATAATAGCTACCAGTAATATCACTACCACCTGATCTAAACACAAATCTTAAATCTACATTTTGACTTGTAGAATTAAAATAAGCGTAAAATTTGTAAAAATCATAAGTAGTTGAAAAAACATTATCGAAAGTAATATTAGAAACTTGAGAAGAACTAGGAGTACCACTTGCTAAAAGTGTCATAGCACCACTAGGTGCATCAACAAAACTTAAATTACCAGAGCCATCTGTTTGCATTATTTTATCTGCACTTGGTGCAGTAGTAGGAAAAGTTAAAGTATAAGATTGACTTGCACTATGCGCTGGCGATCTGAGCTTGATTCCATGCGACCCTTGCTCACACATGAGCCTCAAAGTTCCAGCAGTAGTACCATCGCCTTTAATGTCTAAACCAGCAGATGATGATGTTGATACAAAATTAGTTTTTGCGTTTGTTACAGTTGCATCGCTTGGAGTGCCAATATCTAAAACATTACCTAGTGCTAAAACAAAATCTATTGAGTCAGACGAAGTAAGAGCAGAGCTAAACGTCAAAGTTGAGCCACTAACAGTATATGAACTACCAGCTTTTTGGATTGAACCATTTAGTGATACCAAAAGATGATTTGCTGATTCTGGTACAAAAGCTGTTGAATCTAATGTTAAACTATAACTTGCTGTAGCACTTGCTGTAAGTGCATCGAGCATTGAATAAGCACCAGTCTGGGGTTCTTTGCCAATATAACTCATAATTTATCCATCTCTTCTTTAACCTTTGTCCAAGTTATTTCACTATGAGGACAGCTAGTTGTTGTGATAGCTGATCCATTTTCGTCTGTTCCTGTCACCCAGCTAACTGTATTAAATGTTGTTTGGCTTGTTATATCTTCATTTGTTATAAACTCAGCATCTGATTTTAATGTTCTCACTGCCACTATAAATTTTTGTGAATTATCCATTACTGCAATATCTCCATCAAAGTGACAGACGATGGGTTATTGGATATTTGAAACCTTGCTTGTCCATTATTAGAAGTGTGTGAAGATTTTCCTTGAACTTTATAAGTTAAAGCTGAGGTTGATGAGGGACTATCAAGATAAACTAATGATGCTTGGTCACTAGCTTTTATTGCACCTACTCCTCCAGCCTCGTCCCACGCTATATATTCGTTAGCCTCCCAAATGTTTGTTGAGTCTCTTAACAATTTTATACCTACCCAACCATCTGAATTATCTCTATCTATATTACAATTTATGCTAACCAAAACTAAAACTTTGCTTGTTGTAGCAGAGGGCGTAATAGAAGCTGTTGCTGTTGTGTCTGCATAAGATGTAGATGCTATGTTAGTTGCAGTTGTTGTCACTGCTGAAATAACTTGTCCAACTTTACCAGCACTTACTCCTGTCAGATTACTTCCATCTAATGCTGGGAAAGTACCTGATGTAATTTTAGTTGCTGGTAAATCAGGAATATCACTTGCTGTTAATGGTAAAGGGGTCGGTGCTTGTCCAATATAAGCCATTCTTTACTCCTATGTAATCTCTAATATACTTAGTGTTGCGTCTATCTTTGCAGAAACTGAACAATCTATTTTCATTATATCAGTTGTTTGCATGACATACTTACCACCAGATAAAACCTCTAATGAACTTCCAGCTGGAATACTTACATCTTTAATTAATAAAACTGTTTCGTTTGTTTCTGTGTCGCTTGTATCTGAAACTAATTGAACATCAGCAGTAACTGCTGTGGTATGAATATTACAAAGTGTCAATCCAATAACAACTGTAGTGGTGGAACTTGGCACAGTGTATAAAGTAAGTGGAGTTCCAGCACTGGCTGGCATCGCACCATTTGTTTTTACTTTAAAAGTATTAGCCATTTATCCTCCTATCCTAAAGCGATTGCTAATGGCAAAGCATTTGGGTCAGTCTCGCTGATAGTACCAGTAACACTCATTGTACTTGTCAAAGCATTACTTGATATATTTAATTGTAAGATTTCTACGTTATCTGTGCCATCATTCATTTTTAATTTTAAAACCCCTGATGTAGCAGTATCTACCCATAAAGTACCAGCAACTGCTGATGATGGGGCAGAACTTCCACTATGTTGAGAGTTTATTGCCGATAAAATATTATTCAATTCAGTTCTAAATGAACTAAAACCTTGATTCGCTAAACTAACATCTGATACCTGAGCCATGTATTATCTATATCCTTTCTTATTTAACTTTGCAACCCATAACCTTTAGCGATGTAATCAAAAGTTCTATCAACTGACGCACCACTAGAATTGACAAAAGCAATCGTAAAACCAGATACTGTTTTAGAACTAATTGTAAATACATCGCCTGTTGCCATATTCTGAGCAGATATACCTATCGCTGGTACTGCATAAAATGGGTTTGTGTAAGTAATTGTTTTACTGCCTGATGATGTAGCAACATCACTCTCTGCAAAAGTTCTCTCTTCCATGTTTAATTTTATTTGCATTTGTTTGACGTTACTTGATGTTTGGTCATCGTCATTTGTTAATTTAAGTCTAAATTTTGCAAACTTAAATTTAAAAGTTGCAGATTGAGTAATATCAACAAAACTTGTGCAATCAGCTAATGCTGTAGTTGAGGTTGCTATTTGTACTCTATGGAATGCGTGTATTTGTTCTGTGCCATCAAAAGGTGCTTTAGCCTCATCAAATAATAATGCACCTCTACCACTGTCAAATAAATCGTATGGGTTTTCTGCATCAAGAGTAATTGTAGGCTCTATATTACCATCATAAATCTGTGCTAAAGTAAGACTATTAACAAAATTATAAAACCCTTTTGCGTCTCTATTTGAGTCGTTAAAGTTTGGGTTTGATGTGGTATCTGTGCCTCCTAATTCAAAATCACCACTTGGCGAATCGAAATTACCCACAGTGTCATCAAAATTAGTAACTGTATCTAAAGATAATATAGTATCACCAGATGGGTCTATTTTTACAGCCAAAGGAAAACTAGCGTCCATTTGATCTGCCCCAGTAAAAATATCAGGGGTTTCTGTAATAGTAGATATTGTTTGATATGCTTGTATTGCTGATATATTTGTCGTAACGATAGTTGCCTCTGCTGAGGTATTACCATTCTTATCAACAGCTTTGATGAGGTAAGAACCCACCCTAGCTGGTACTATTGCCGAGTCGCATTTTCTTCTAGGACATCTAACTAAATTTGTTGAGTTCAGCCAGTTCGCACCAGTTGTTACATCTTGATACCTTATTTCGTAAAACGATATATCTAGGTCTGATTGCTGACTTGGTGGAGTCCAAGTAAGTTTTAAATGATCTTGACCATGTAATTCGACAGCAAAATCTTGAACATTACTAGGCACTTCAACGCCACCTACAATAGTTCTTGTTGCAGATACAAATGTTGATTTGACCCCAAGAGTATTAACTGCTCTTGCTCTTACTTGATATTCAGCACCATCTATTACGTTCAAATGTTGATATTCTAATATTTTACCAACTGCTATTTCTCTAAACGAATCAGTTACACTGTTACCATCTTGATCTTTTGTTTGTTTGATTTGCACCTCGTAATTATCAACAAAGTTATCTGGCGATGCACCAATAGTTATAATTAATCTAGTAATAACAATACCATCAGCATATTCTATCAATTCGTCATCTAGGGTTACACTTGCTGGTGGACTTACTGAAAAAGGGTTGGGCAGTGTAGTATCTGGTATTGTTGCCACTTCTTGTTGCGTTCCAAAGGTATAATAACTGTCTTGATGCTCAGATAACTGTAAACCAATACTTTCATCTGCATTCAATGACATACCTTGTACCCTAAAAGGTTTTGCAGAAAAACTTGGCGTTGCATGAGTTACATTTACAATATCACCTATGCTAAGTTCTAAGGCTGTAGCATCTGCTTTTAATGTAACGTCTAAACTTGATCTTGACCTACGCAATATTATTTCTGCCATTTCCTGAGCCTGATATGGGCTTGTAAGCATTGGAAAATCAAACCTACCCTCTAAAAGAATGCCACCATCGGCAGTTTTCATGGTTGCGTGTTGATCTGCTGAGGCTATGCCAGTCTCATCTACTGGAGGAAACTGAGCCTGATCTGATTGAAAATTTTTATCTGGGTTTATAAAATTTACTATTACTCTGTTATATCGTGAGTTTTTGTTTTTACTTGATACAGTAATACCACCTAAAATATTATCCTCAGTAAGTGTGATAGATGCAGAACCTGACGATTCGACCAATATTTTATATTGACCAGCACTAAAATTTAGGAATGCTCGACAACCTTTGACAAACTCTTTAACATTTTCAATAGCTTTTTTTGATGTATCAACAACTGTATGACTATCCATCAAATCAATAGCACTAGCACCAGAAAAAGGCGTAATGTCAGCATCGCAAACATCACCAGCAGTTTGCCAATCTGCAAAATTAGAATCGAAATAACTGTTAGCAATACCCATACCAAATCTATCGTTTCTTAAATAATCAAGTAGTTGATAAACTGGGTTATCAGAATATTCCCATGTTGATGATGTATCTTTTCTATGTGAGCCAGAACCACCAGTAACAGTGCTGTCTAAGTTTGGATTATAAACTTTTCTACCTTTGACAATGGCATTTACTGTAGGCAAAGAGCCAAATTTGTCTGAGTTCCAAGTAAAACGTATTGCTAAATATGCGTGTCCTCTAAGGCGATGATCGCTTGTCCATGATGATAAAGTTCCTAATAAATTTGATGCACTTTGCGAATCTGTTCCATAGTGAGGTTCAACAGTAATTAAACTAGCTGAGTTTTCAGTATCATAAAAATTACTATCAGAACTTGCGACTGTGATTTGAGTATTATCTGCAATATCGGCACTAAATGTAACAGCACTGTCGTTAACAAATATTTGAGTAATGTCGTCTATCTCACCCTCACTCAAAACGATTGCCATATAAAGGTATTGGTTATCTGTACCTGATGTTTCAAGAAAAACTACATTACCACCAACTTTCCTTGTTCCATATACGACTGGGACATGAGCATTTGCACTAAATTTATTTACTAAAACGCCTTTTGCGTTTAGGTCTTGTTGCATATCCCCAAAGTCTGGGATATCTGGAATAGGGACAAGCCAACCAATAAAATCCTCTACAATATCAACAACAGCATCAACGACATCGGTAACAAAATCAACAATTTCCTCAAAAGGATTAAAACCACCCATTACATAAGCCTCCAGTTTCCACCCATGTTTTCAAATCCTAATTTTTTAAATACTGGGTCAATACCTAGTCCTGACGTAATTGATAAAACTATTGGCATATCTTCAGCTAATTCTTTGACTGATTTAACTATCTGTTTTACTAACTTAAAGTTTCTATACTTTTTTTTAATGTAAATCATTTGTATTGTCATAATCTTTTGTGTGCTAAAAAAATACTCTGATACATTGAACATACAACAACCTATGAGTTCGTCTGTATCTAAATCTGATATCAAAATTATTCTGCCTTTTACATAAATTGTATTTATAAAATTTAACAGTTTGTTTTTATCTATTGCTGGGTAGTTTGCGTTTACTAAATCTGTTTCTTTGTATTCTACCAATAAATCGTAAATATTTTGAATATCTTTTTTAGTTGCATTGTATAAATGTATACTTGTCATTCTCTACCCCATTTTATGTCTCTAACAGTAAGTGAGGCAAACTCCATACCCTTATCACCACTAAAAAACCTTTGCTGTGAATTATCGGTAGTTGTTCTACCACCAACTTTACTAAAGTTACCCCAGTGTGAAGTAACACTAATAATTAGATTTGCAGTGCTTGTATTATCACTAATTTTGTATTCGTCTATCGTTCCATAAAATAGTAAAAATGGGTCAGATATAAGGGCGTTGTTACCATCAAGATAACCTTTATACAAACTCACATTTTTATTAATTATGTTTTCATTCAGGGCTACACTGACATAAGTTTGATCTACTGCTGATAAACTAAAGGATAAAGTGTTTTTTGTAGGTCTATTAGTTTCGTTTGCCCCTGTAATACTTCTTAGATGACCATTAGATAAATATGTTTGTGAACTACCTGAAACACTAGATGTTAAATCAAATGGTGCTGTAGTAAGATAGACTCTTGATGAAAACTCAATATCAACTAAAAAAACTGGGTCTAGTATTCCAGTAGCTAGTTCTGTTTTAACTGCACTTGTTAATCCTCTGGGCATTACAAACTTTCAATAACATCAAATTCGTATCTAAAGATAGGGTTTCCATCTTTATCATTTTGGTTTATTTCAAATTCTTGCACATCACTAGTAAGATGAACAGTAAAAGGCACAGCATCATAAGTTACAGCACTATTATTAGCTAATGCAGTTCTCAGTGGTGGCTCTATTGTTACAGTTGCAGAATTACTTGATGATGTAACATCAGCAACAATCATATAAACTTTATCGTGAGCAAACTTTATAAAGTCGCCAGCTTTTAATCTACCAGCACCATCGCCAGCAAAACCATCTATATCTATTGTTGTATCTGCTGAGGAATGCACCCCATTAACAAGTAAAGTACCAGTTTCACTACCAAGAGCATTAAATGTACTTGGCAAGGTTATGGTGAAATTTTCCTTTCTTGATCTTTGTTTCATAATGAAAGCCATAATGGGGGCAAAGTCCTCTCGTTTCATAGGAGGGAATGAAACTGTAAAACTAAATCTTTGTCCTTGAACTTGTCGTCTAAATGTTTTTCCACTGTCTGTTTCTGACAGTAAAGTCTTTTGATTATTCTTGATATTAACAGCGTTGAAATTTGTACTAGGAAATGCACCACTCATATAATCGCCATCTTACCCTTTTCATTTACTGCATTGTTAATCATATTTACGATAGTACCTCTGCTGTTTACTAATAATTCATTGAAACCTCTTGCATCTACAGTATTGATATTAAAATTGACTGTTACTGGCTGTCCCATACCCAGTTTATTATTGGGTATGATAGTTCCAGCTTGATCTGGTACAAATAACTCAGCACCTTTTTCACCAACAATACTTGGTTGCCCTACTGGTGGTCGCCCACCTTTTTCAAAACCTCTCATTTTTCCAACTAAACTTAAACCAAATGCGAGTGCTGTTCCAGCTAGTATCGGTCCGAGAATACCACCTTGTGCAAATGCTTTCGTTGCCCCCTCATAAACATTAATCAATGCACTTCGAATTGATTTCATTTTAAACATTTCAACTGCTTTATCTACTGCTGATGATATTGCTTTACCAATCAATGCCTCAACTATCATTCTTGTTATTGTTCTTGCTAAATCTTCGAATTGTAATTTTCCTGTCAGAACAAAATCAGTTAATGTTTTTTTCAAAGCAGTAAAAGACTCTTGACCAATTTTTTGAAAATTTTTAGTTGTATCACCAGCAGATTTCATAGCCTCTTTGAATCCCTCGCCAAAACCAGTAGATGCTAGGCTCAGTTCTTTTAATATTTTATCTGTAAGTGATAACTCCTCATTAAAGTGTCCTTGACTTGCTAAAGCGTCATGCATTTCTTGACCAACTGTTTTTCCAAAGTCACCAGCAGAGTTTCTCGCTTTATCAAAATTTTTCATTACTTCATCAAAAAATCTTCTAATTTGTGTCTCGAAACCAACATCAATAGTTAGTTCTAAACCTTTTTCTGCACCTCCAAATCTATTACCAAAAATATCTTCCATGCTTGTGTTCAAAAAAGAACCTATCTCATCAAATTTTTTCTTACTTTCATCGCCAACATTATTAAGAAAGTCCATTAAATCTTCTGTGAGTTCTACATTTTGTTTTTCTAAAAATTCAGAAGTCTCTGCACCTAAAAATTTTGCCATTGATTTTATTTCATCAAAGAATGCAGAAATCAAAGTGACAGCGATTTTACCTTTAAATCCAAGTGCTAAGAAACCCACAACACCTAAACTTCGCATAGGCTCTGGAATAGAGTTTAAGAAACCGATAACATTTTTAACACCCTCAACCATAACTTTGGCTGGTAGTGTAAACAAGTCAGCAACTTTACCGACACCAATACCCATCACTATAAAAGATTGAATCATAGCATCGCTTGCACTTCTTGCAAAAGTTTCGATACTACCAAAGTTATCTTCAATACTTTTATTGATTACTTCAGCAGTTGCTTTTACAAAATCAAATAAACCAGCTTGTGCTACTTCATTTTTAAAAGAAAAAACCTTGTCGCCTATCATTGACAAAGTTCCATCAAAAGTTTTAGCTAATTCATCTGTCGCTTTGCCAAACTCACCATTCGGTCCGAAAACCTCAAAAAATCTTTTTCTAGTTTCTTCTACGCTTACTCTAGCACCCTCTTCAAATCCAAGTAATGCTCTAACGCCTCGTTCTCTAAATATATCAGCACTAGCAATACCACCAGCAAATGCCCTTTGTATTTGCTCTGCTGTTGTTTGAAAATCTAAACCAGTAACTGATGCTACATTACCAACAATATCTAAATTTTTACCAAGTTCTTTAGCGTCTTTACTAATAACTGCTAAATTACCTGATGCCCCTTGTATTTCTTCTAATGTAAATGGAACTCTACTTGCAAATTTTATAAGAGTATCAAAGGCTTTTGCACCCTCTCTTGCACTACCAAATAAAAATTTAAATCTTACTCCAAGTCTTTCGACTGATCTACCAACATCAATAAAAGATTTAACTGCTACTCCAGCACCCAGACCAATTAATGCGTTTTGTAAACTAAATACTGATCTTTTAATATTATTAATACCAGCAGTTGCTGATCGCATAGCCATGCGAGTTTTATCTTTAGCAACGATGTCAATATTAACTTTTTTGGTAGCCATTTACTTTTTCATTTTTGCAATACGTTCTTGCCTATCTCTTTCTTCTTTTTGAAGATCAAAGTAAGCCAACCACATATTAAACTCATATACTGACATTTGCAATACTTCGTGCAAAGTCCTATGTAGTTTTTCGGCTAGTGCGAATATATTATGAAGTTCTGTAGAATTTTTTAGTTTTTTTTAGCGTCTTGGAAATCTACATTTCCTGTACCCATAATTTTTGTTGCAACTTCTGCAATTATATTTGTATCTGCTTTTGTTTTAAAAGCCAAAACATGAGTAGCATTGAACATTTTTTCACCATCTTTAGTTAATGCCTTTTCAATAATTACATCAATAAGCACATTCAGATCGGTGTTAGTAGCACCCTTGAATATTTTGGCTTTTTCACGCATATTAAAAGGCTTGCAGTACATGGCTTTTTCGCCAACAAGCCCCCACTCAGGCACTTCTATTGTTTGAGTTTCTAAACTTGAAAAATGATCTTTAATACCCTCAAAGTAATCAATTTTTTCATCAGCCATAGATAACTAATTTATACTGTGCCGATAGTTAGACCACCTGAACCTTGTAATGATACAGTTCTAGTAGTAACGCCATCTAAAGTAACACCAACACTCATTCCAGTTACGATTCCAGTTCCTGATAACTTTTGTTCACCTGAACCTGACCCCTCTGGCATAAACTCTACACTCACACTAGCACCTTGTACAAGGCTACCTTGTGCTGAGTCGTCATCATCAAAGTTCATATCAATAGATGCAGTAAAACTACCTCTACCAGTTATGAATGATTTCATTGAGTCTCCTAGAGCAGTGTCCTCTACTACATCGTGTGTAGTGTCAATAGTAAAACCAGTAGCTTGTCCAATATTAGTACCACCAATATGAACTACTGCGTCTTTTCCATGATGAGTTGCCATAATCTATTACTCCTTTTTTTCTTTAGTTAATTCTTTTATAATCTTTTTAGTTTCCTGTGCAACTGATATTTTTTTATTTTTATCTTGCACTTGCCAACCTCGTTTTTGATAATACTCTAAAAAATCTGGTGCAATTTTTATTGTAGCATTATCTTTGGTCATAGTTATATCTTGTGCCATTATGCAGTCCCCCTTACAAATTCATACACTACTCTCACAGTTATACGCACCCCACCATAAGGATAGATAGTACCCTCGTCTGACGATGCCTCAACAATTTGTGTATCCAGTGCATTTCCATTTCTTGTTATATCATTATCAAGAGTTTCTTCAACCACTTCAATTATTTGGTTTCTTACAGTATCAATATTACTAGCTGTACCTTTACCAAATGCAACAATGATAAAATCTATTGTGCCTCTGTATGAACCAGAACCTGATGCACCAATAGACGCTGGTTCTCTTGTTTCATCGCCTGATTGTATAAATGCACAAGGAAACTGGGCATCGCTTAATTCTTCAACTTCAAATGGTTCTCTTGTTAGTTTTTTAAACTCAATAGGGCTAGTTACAGCATCGAGTTTTGTGATAATATCACTAGCAATACTTTCTCTTTTACTCATATTCTTAACTGACTAAAATAAAATTTGTTAAATTCTGCTCTAATTTTTCCCTCTTCTTTTCTGCCTATTGAGAAAAAAGGTCTAACTGGTAATTTACCAACGCCTGTATCATGTTTAAATGCTCTCTTTTCCATATCTTTATTTGCAAATAACAAAGTATTTTTAAAACCTCTTTGTCTAAAATCTAAACTACGAAACATTTGACCTGATAAAGTTAAATCAACTCTACCTCTGTTTCTTTTTTTCTGAAAATCTTTGCTTTTTTTATAGGCTTGTGAGTATGCTTTAAAAGAACCACCATCTGGTTTTAATCCTTTTTGTGTTCTAACAGTAATCATTTGTACTGCCATATTAGAAACTCTATTAAGTGATTTTTTTATTGCTGAGGTTTGTTTTCTGCTTATACCTTTAAGCATATTTGTAACCTCAATAGTATTAGCTGTTATTTTTAAATCCATTATCGGACAAGTCTAAGCATATGTAAAGGTTCTTTTTCGCTGTCAGATACTGTCCCCCCACCATCTTCATCGTACTCAACGCCATCACGCAATATTGCCTGAAACTCTTCCTCGTATCTATCTCTATAAAAATCTATTTGTACTTGAAAAGTATCTTTACCCTCGCCTGTATCTGGGTCTCGCCACTTTGTTAATATTGGGTAAATGTATTTCCATAATGCTAAATAAACTACTGATTGTGTCCACTGCGAATCGGTAAGTTTACTATTTACCATTTCAACAGATGTAACCTTTGTAATATCTTTATATCTTACTTGATGTCTATATCGTTCCCACCATTCCTCTCGGACTCGTCTTAAAACATCATTCTCTGCAAACTGTAATTGATCGCCAAAGTCAGCGATACCAAAGCCTAAGATATCAGGCTGTATTTTTTGCAAATTAGTATTCGCAACACTAAATTCGCTTGTCGCCATTATTTTTTAGACTTTTTTTTCTTTGTTGTTTTCTTTACTGGCTCTGGTTTTGGTGCTGGGGCTTTAGCTTTACCATCATGCACTTTGAAACCTTTTGCCTCCCAAGTTGCAACATTTCTCTCATAATCATCTTTATTACGTTCAATAATTTTGCCACTTGCATTAACTAATTTGATCTTATCCATAATTTATCCTAACAGATAAGGGGTGGATAAACCACCCCTAATTGTTTTTATGTTTAGTTAATTACTGATTCGTTAAGCATTTCAACGCCATACGAATCGTGTAGTTCACCTACGCCATATACTGCTGTTGCTACAATTTCATCAGCACGCAAACTAGCGTCTCTTTGACTTTCAATCTTTAGGTCTTGCATCATAGCTAGTCCTAAAGCGTCTTGTGAGAATACTGCACCTTTACAGTTATCAGTGTCTGTAGTGCCATCAACATTTGAAGATTCAAATATTCTGACTCCAGCTATCTCACCAATAAAGCCAGTTCTCATAGCCTCGTTTTGTAAATCACCAGCATTTGGATTAACAAAAGTATTGGTTAGTGATTTCTTCACATTGTAAATAACTTTTGGGTTAAATACTCCGAAATATGGGGCTGGTACATTTGCTTGACGCAAAGTTGCAACTGCTTTGAAAATGTTATCAATAGTCAATTCAGTTCCAGCACCACCTATACTTGTAGAAAATCCATCAAATAATGCTGTCAAATCTGTATCAATTTTTTTAGCGATTGCCTCACCAAATAATCTACCGATGTCGCCAGCAACATTTCTTGATGCTGAGTTTCTTGCTAGGTCTGTTAATGTAGTCATGATTCCAACCTCTGATGCTGTTATAGTAACAGATGATGGATTCACTGCTGTGTTTGTTAGATCGGTTGCCTCGTTTACTGCTGACGCACTGACAGTTGAATAAATCGGCACTTCTACAGATTTACCTCCACCAGCGATAGTGTAATTACGGACAAGACCTCTCATTATACTTTGTTCCTGTGCTACGAACAAAGCCTCTGCTACGATTTCCGTATATAATTCTGAAATCGTGCTACTTGTCGTTTCGTTAGCCATTTTTTACTCCTTATAATGGTTATGGTTTGTTTTGAATAACTGTTGGTTTAGAATTACGTTCTTCCCTATATTTGGCATACGCTTTTCTATCCTCTGGGTCATTCATGTTCAAATCACTCAGGTTTAAAGGTTTTCTGAGTTCTGTCCTATCCACATTTGACACTGAGCCACTGCCACTTGGAGTAGCAGAAACAAAGTGTGGGTTCTGTGTTAAAAACTCTTGAACTAACTCGTCAGTAGTTAGAGTCTCCCCTTTTCCGTTATATCGTGCAATACCATTTTTATCAAGGACTTCTACTGTACCAGTTTCATTTAGTTTTAAATTTGGTTTCAGTAATTCAACAACTTGATCTGGGTTGATAGCACGATTTTTTGATGCTGAAGATAATAGAGCCTTGTTAATTTTTATATCTCTTAACTCACTCTCTAAGTTTCCAATCTTTTTTCCATACTCTTCAGATTTTTCTTTTAATAATTTTTCAAACTCACCTTTTTGTATTTTGCTTTTTTCTTCAGCCTCTTTTTGAGTTTTCACTGCATTGATTGCAGTATCTAAATCATCAACATCTAATTTTTTAAATATAGATGCTCTCTCTTTTGCCAGTCTTTGTTTGACAATATTGTTTACATCTTCCTCAGAAAATGTGTGTGCGTTTACAGTCTCAGTTGGTTGTTCAACTGGTTGTTCTGTTTCTTTTGTTTCCGTAGTTTGTTCTACTTGGTTTTCATCAGCCATTTAATACTCCCTGTTATATATTCCAATTAGGGTCTGTGGGTAGCCAAGTATGTCTGCATCTGTAACCACCTCTTACAATAAATGGGTCGCCATTTGATTTACCAGCCCATGATCTTCTTTTCCACATATCCCTAATTTCTGTTTCGGTTAATGTTTTGTTTACCATTTCTCTACAAAATTGTCTAGAGTCTCGAATTAACGTACCAGTGTATCGAAAGTGCGTTAGTCCAGCGTCTTTTGCTTTTTTGATTGTAAATTGTCCATGAAACTGCATTACTGAATCATGTGCTATCTGACCAGCATATTTACGCAAATTTTCACCTGATCGGTCAGATGCGTATTGAGTATGTAGTTTTCTTATTGCCTCATCTACTTGTGCTTTCATTTTGGGGTTAAATTTATTTTCATTTATAAAATCAACTAAGTCGTTTATTTCTGCCATGTTCGAGGCTCTGTAAACTCCATTGATATGACCTCTAATGTTTTCAACCATGTCGTCAAAAGGTCTGCCAGCAATTATACTTTGATATACCTCATCGTTTATTTCTTTTAAAAATCTCTCTGCAATATCTTCAAAACCCTCAAAAGTTTGTCTTTTCAGTGCATCTATTGTCACTAAATCTACCTCTGTTAAATTTTTAAATCTTGCTGGTATAGGCATTTTGCCAAATTCGTCTAAAACGTCTTTTGCTATTTTATTGTAATCATCGTTAATTAATAAATCTGCCTCATTCAAAAATACATTTTCAATAGTTGCTCTAAGCTGAGGCTGTAATGCTATAGCTAATCTAATATCTGTTTTATCTAAACTACCACCAGTTGCTTGTCTGACTGCTCTGATAACATCATCCTCTAAACGATATAAAGTATTTATTAGTCGTTCTTCGTGCTGATCTGCAAGTTTATCTAATATCTTGCTCATTTGATACTGTTACGCCAAGAGTACATACTCCAAAAAGCTGGACTTAAATTCTTTTGTCCACGAACTCTTTTCAAAACTCCACCCATGCGTGCTAAAAAACTACGTTTTCTGGCTGGTATGTTTGATTTAATGCTCATGGTTTTGTCGCCAAATCTTACCTTTTTGACATTCCCAGTTTTTCTGTCTCTGACGTAAACAGCAAATTTTTTACTACCTGATGGGGTTCTAAATGGCTTGTTTAGTTTTACTGATTTACCTTGATATGTTGCCATTATCTTTTTCTCTTCCTTGCTTTTCTTGCTACTGATAAAGCTATTGCTGTTGCTTGTTTTCTTGATTTACCAGATCGCATTTCTGTCCTTATATTTTTATTAATAGATTTTTTACTATAACCTTTAATTAAAGGCATTATTTTTTTCTTCTTCTTCTAAGGTCAGTATCGTGTTTTCTTGAACCCCTTAAAAAACTGTTGACTCTTGCCATACTCCATTGAGCCATACCAATACGAGGTCTTGAACCAGACGATAAAAATGCACCTTGTCCTCTTCTATATACTTTGGCTAATGTTGCATAAGTAATATTTTTTCTTTTTTTTGCTTTTGCTTTTAAACTTGCAACAACTCTAGGTGATAAAGGTTTTCTTCTTACAGCCATTATTTTACCCTTGCCTTAAACATTGATCTTGGAATTACACGCCCTGACTTATACAAAGATGACATTGATTTTAACAATGATGCTCTGCTACTTCTTTTTCTACCTTTAAGACCAGATAAATATTTTTTTGGTAAATCTGAGTCCTTGTCTTTTGGTACTCTTCTAGTTCGTTTCTTCTTCTTCGCCACCGACTG
>VTLG01009672.1_pt1 | contig 22325 bp, 28 predicted proteins | sample 4694571 | NCBI WGS metagenome assembly VTLG01 (sample SAMN12604809, study PRJNA352737) | marine metagenome | biome: ENVO:00000447; feature: ENVO:00000209|ENVO:00000569|ENVO:01000036; material: ENVO:00002151; isolation source: viral sequences binned using virsorter ...
ATTATTATATGCCATCACCCACGTATTATAAAGTGCAGTTCGTGATGCTCCGGCCCCGACATTCTTATCCATTTTCAAAAGAAAATAGTTAGCATTTGTCAATCCACGATACGCAATAGTTGTTCCATAATTAAGCGCTGTATTTTCTACGTCTGTTAATTTAATATATTGCTGATTATAGTTCGATGGCACAAAAGAAAAACATTCTGCACCAACTGTTGCAGTTGATTGTAATAAGTCTTCATAGGAAATAACTGATCCTGTTCCTGGTGATACTATACTCAATCCTTTAACAATACCATCTTCATTCATATAATCATAATACTCAGTTAAGAGTTCAATCAGATTACTTGCTTGATTGCGTAATTGGTCTGGTACCAAGGCTCTAGTCCTTGACGACTCTACATTATGTGGTACAATTGCGAATGATTCAGTAGCTGTATGTGCCATATTTAAGCGTCCCTAGTAAACGTATTATATTTAGACGCCCCAGCCGATCCTGCGATACTCATATTATCAATATCTCCAGTGATACTAGTTGCGTCTACATCAATTTGTAAAATTTTCTTTTTCTCCGAAATAATATCGTCAGAAGCGGGCCTTACTCTTATTTGTACACTCTGATCGTTATCATTTAATAAATTAGCCAAATCAACTAATCCAGTTGACGGATACACAAATCCGATTTTATTATTTGTTCGAATTACTTTTCCATCTGCGCCCGTCTTAAATGAATAAACCCGCCTCTTTTGAGTATCTCCTACTATAGGCTCATCTGCTAATCTAATATTTTCTCCACCTACTACAATGTCTGAAGTCGAAATCATTGACTCGGCTTGTTGAACATTACCATCAAATGGAAATCCAAAATCGGCTGTTGTAGTATCTGCAGCTGACATCGTAACCTTAACGTTTTTGTATGAATATACTCTAGCAGTCGTATTTAAAATTGCAGGACTAAGAGCATCGATTGAAGAAACTAAATTAGAATGTCGATATACTCCTGCAAAATTATTTAATTTAGTACTATTATAATTAATTAAAGCTTGTTTAATAGATGCTGATAAAGCTCCGGCTGAAGATGAAGTTGCAGACGGATCGTACTTATAAAAAATTTCGAAATATATAAAAGTATATTCGGGGTCTACTATAATTGGTGTCAATCCAACAACTTTTTTCTTAGCCAAATATGCTAAAACTTCGTCCTTTTGAGCTTGGGTTAAAAATTCAGTTGCAGTAGGTTTAACCGATAAGTAAATTCTTCCAAACTGTGCGGGTACTTCTGTTTCTCCACCCCATGCTGCAACATTTTCAATACCGGTAAATTTTTTCATTATTAAAGACTTATAATCATCTGATGTCACAGCTCTTTCTTGAGCTATGAAAGATAGCGGTGCATTATATTTAATAGAATCAATACCCTCTGCTGCGCTTCCACTGGCCGCTTGACTTACTGTTGCTACTGTAACTGAAGATTGAACTCCAGTTACTTGACCAGATTTAAAAGAAAATACTTTAGCACCATTAGTTAAAGGACCATCAGATACTAAATACGTTAATCTAACTAAACCAGATGCCTGAGGTCTTTTGCCAAATAAGCCATTACCAAATCTAATTTCATAACTGCCATCTGCATTCTCATCAATAAAATAAATTTTAGATGTTCCGTCAATATTTGGAAACTCGGAAAATAATTCATAAATTTCTGAAACACCGGTACCATCGAGTGTAGGAAATACTTCAACTTTTAATGTAGAGGTATCAACTTTATTAGAATTAATAACAAATCTTTGGTCATAACTATTATCAATAGAATAATTTTCTATTTTAGTAGTACCTTGTTTAATAATTAAATCTCTAAATGTAAATGTATTACCTGTTCCGCTATCAATTTCTACTGTTGCAGCATCCATCGTTTCAAATGAGTATGTAATATCATTAATATTTGAAATAAATTGTGTGCCAGCCGGAAGGGTTAGTGTTCTAGAAGTTGTATCAGAAGCAGCTCTATTAAATATTACATTAACTATGGCAGCCGGAGCAGTTACAGACTTAGGAGTATATCCAAGAAGCTTAGCTCTAGATACAACATTACCACGAACTTGGGCTGAATCAAGAAATGATTCATTCATAGCCATGTGAGAATTTATTGCATTATAATGAGTATTATATGCTAGAATATCCATTAATTGGTCCATACCTGAACCAGTAAAATCGTAATCTCTAAATTGACCACCCTGTCGTTTAAAATAACTAATTAAGTTTTTCTTTATTTGTAAAAAATCTAGTTCCGTAGTATTAAATTGTTGTGCCATATTATCTTAACCTCTCTAAGTAAAAATCAACCGTTTGCTCATTCTCCACATTTGTTACGTTAAAAGTCACTGTTACATGAACCGAATTTTCATCTATTTCTTCTTGAAGTTGAACTCTTACAGAATTAATTCTTGGTTCAAAAGAATTTAACATATCTTTTATATTTTGTCTAATTGTTTCGTATACAAATGGGTTAGCATTTTCAAATAATTGATGTGTTATATTGCTTCCAACAGTTGGCTGAAATGGTCGGTCTCCTTTATTCGTTAATAATAAATTTCTAACTGAATTTTTTACTGCATCCGTATCAGTTAACGGAGTAATATCATTAAATGCAGGATGTTTAGTTAAACTCAAATCCAAGTCAGAATATACCCTATCTGAGGTAGGTACTATAATCTGTGATTTCCCTTGATTGTAATCTGAGTAACTCATATCAACTATTTATATAAAAAGCTGATGTTTTTTTCAGATTAAGATTGAGAATGAGTATATCCTAATCTAGCAAGACGTACATGGTCGGGGTATGTATTAACAAAAATAGTGCTTCCTGCTTTATACATATAATGCGGCTCAAATGAGCTAGAAGAATATAACTCTAATTGTTCTCTTTGCTCGTCACTAACATCAGCAAAGGTTTGTACTTCATACATAGGACGATTACCGCCTAAAGGTTTTACGAGAAATTCTTTATAATCTGGCAAAGAGGCTGCAACATCTTTAAATAATTTCCCTTGTGCATATGCAGAACTGCAAGCCAAAGCATTTCGGCCATCATTAAGTTTAGTCTCAAACATCGCCTTTAATACATCTTGTACTATAGTTTTATAATTCTCATCAGCTACTGTGCCGCCTTCTCCGTTTGAATAATCTATTAAACTATAATTTATTGGAGCTTTTGAGGCAGTATAATCTTCGGGTGATAATTTAAATGCTGGCAATATTCGAGTTTTACCTAGTTTAGTTTTAAATAAAGCTTTAAATTTAGTTCCATAATTAGAAGTACCTTCTGAAAGTCCATAGCCATGGTACATATAATAATGTTTAGCTATTGATTCGTCAAATAATGACATGTCAGAATAGTCTTCTCCACCTTCCGCAAAAAATGTTCCAACCATTTTCTGAGTGGCTTCAACACTTTTTAATATTTCAGATAAATGTGTTTTTGTATTATAAAGAAGGCAAGCCTTATCTACATCAGCTGGTGGTGTGACATTGAATAATAAATAATATTCATATACAGAAGCACCGGGATATGTTTCAAAAAATGTTTTTGGTAAGCCGCGTTTGACTCTTGAAAGATATGCTCGTTTAGTTACATCTTTATATTCTTTTGTTGTACTTTGAAACTTATCTTCTAAAGGTTTTTTAACTACTTCGATTGCTTTTATTATTTTGTTAACTGCTTGTATAGCCACAATTTCTGTTATGTCTGAACCCGAAACATTATCTTCTTCTTTTATTTCTACATCCTCTGCACTTACCACAGCAGCAGGAGCGGGTTCTTTCTTTGCGGGTTCTGTAGAATCTTGAGCAATTAGTGGTTTCTCTACGGCTTTACCATTTTCTAATTCAACATCTTTTTGTTTACATATATCAAGTTTATCAAATGCTGCTAAAGGATTTTGCGCGATGTCTCCAAGAGTATCAAGGGTTTCTTGAATATCGTCGATAGCATTTCCCCAATTCTTTTCAAAATCATTTAATTTATCAGACCAACCTTCAGTTTTTTTAGCAATAGCAACTTTTAGTTCATCTAATTCTTTTTGAAAGTCCGGTAATTTAGGAATTTCTGGTACGGCTGCCATTAAATCTTTTTTTAATTTTGCTTTTGCTTTATTAATTTCTTCTAATGCCCCAGCAACTGCATCTGTAGCAGCACCTTTTAGCGCAGCCATTTTTTCTTTCAATGCTTTTTTAGCATCTTTTATATCCTGTAATAAAGGATTTTCTCCACATGGAAATTTTGCTTTTGGAAATTTTTCTTGTTCTTGTTCTTCTGACATAATATTTTAACCTCCTGCAAAAACGTTTTGAGAACCTGCCGCCACTGAAGTACATCCACTAATACCATCACCGACTCTTCCACATCCTAATCCATTTACCTTTACAGTAGATGACCCTGCTGCAATAGGTGCAGAGTGAGAACCACACGGAGCCGGTGGTAATTTATGGCCAGTATTATTATCACCTTGTCTAGACACGGGAATCCCATTGACGAAGACATTACTACTTCCCGCCGCTCTTACCATTCCACTACAGTGAGCAGAATCTGCATCTCCTATTCTTGTTACTGCCGGCATATCTCTATTTATATCCTAAGTTGCAGTTTCCATAAAACCTTTTAGCCACGTTAATGCTGGTCTTTCACCTGTACCATCACGATTAATTAATCCAGTCTGATGCCCCGCACCGAATCTCCAGTTTTCTGTATTAATATATCCCCAAAGAGTTATTCGTTCTACGTTAGGGTGATTCCATAACGCAGGAAAGATAACCTGATATCTATCTGATTGCTTTGTGTCTATATCAATACCATCGCTATTTGTACCTGAAATATCTAGCTCAGTAATATGAATGGGTAATCCAGTTTGAGCATGCACATCATCAATTGCTGCGGTAATTTGAGCTGCGGTTAAATCATTAATATTAAAATAATGAGATTGCATACCCATAGCATCAATTAAATTTGGGTCGTGATTTTTAATAGCATTAGCAACAGCACAATTTTCATCTCTTACCGTTTGATTACTAACCATACCAAAATCATTTATCCAGAGTTTTGCATTTGGAAAATAATGTCGCGCTGTCTCGAAAATATAAATTGCCCAATCATAACCACTGGTTCCTGCTCCGCCTAATTGATTTATTATTCGAGTAGTACCAGTATCTTGGTGACCTGTAGCAATTTCATTTAATACTTGTATACCATAAATATCATCACCATATCGCTCAGCTATTTTACTACACCATGTTTCAAATGCTGATTTACTTGCCGATACACTAAGACCTTCCCACCAATCTGGTGTACCTTGGTCCGCTCCCCAAATTAAAGTGTGCCATAGCATTTTAATTCCATTCATTTTACATTGGGCATGTAATATATCGGCTCCACTAAAATCAAATTGACCTTGATTTGTTTCAACCGGCTGCCATTTACATAAATTTCCTGCGACCGCTGTGTTCCACAAGTCAGCATAATTTGCAGCATTTAATTCAGTAACAAAAGGTCGGGTGGTTTGTATCTCACTCATCTGAGCAGTATTAATACTACCAAGTAGTTTACTCTTTTTATATGCTAATGCTCCTAGATTATCTGCAACTTGTACTCGTTGAGCAGCTGCTCTACCTATGAGTTGGGGAAAAAGTTCTTCGGGGTTTAAAACAGTATGGGTAAAAGTTTTACTCTCAGTGGTGCTAGCACCTGAAAGGGTATATGTAATACTTACTGTATAAGTCACATCAACTTCTGTAGATGAACCTTTTTCAGCTTTAATTAATTCGACACCCTCGGGCAAATCCATTATATTATTTGCAATAGTAGGCACCACAATACTTGGAAAATTTTCTTTTTCTGTATTAAATTCTTCAGTAGTTAGTTCTCTTTCTGCTTCTACTTCAAAATTGGTTTCGACCACATCCGTAGTACTGGGGTCGTCACCAAAAACTGCTTCTTTTGTTCTTGCGCTCAATCCTGCTGGCACATATTTTACAACATCATCAGTGAATGCATGATCGTATTTTCCAATCAATCTCATCTTTACTACACTCGAAGCAGTAACCGCCTGTGGGAAAGATGCTGCGACATCATCGACTTCTAAAGTAATAGCAACAGTATCAGTGCCTGTACCTGGGCCACTGACTAAAGAGAACGCAGTAATTTCTGTAATGTTTGCATCGTCAAGAGAAATTTCTTTTGTAAAATCAAAAAACTCGCTTCGATTTTTATCTTGTGCAGTTATATTTGTAATCGTAATTGACATTATTTTGTTTCTCTACTCATAAGTTCTTTAAGCTTATCACCCCAAGACTCTATTTCTTCATGCTGTTCTTCAGTATGAGGTTCTGGCGGAATTTCAGGGCTAAATGTAATTACGTTTTCAAAAGACTCTGGTATATCTTCGAAATTTTGATATACCTTTGTTCTGCCATCTATTAAAATTTTAAAATAATGTGCCATTAGTTCAAGTCAATTCTTGCACCATCAACATCCACATTTGCTGGTGTTGTCATAGTAATATTTCCTATGGCATCAACATCTAGTATAGACTGAGAATTAATAATTAAATCACTTCCTGTGGTTACATTCCATTTCTGACTAAATGTCATTGATGCATCCAGTGCCACTCCTAAATCAAGTACACCATCGACACTTTCTGTTTTATCAACATTAATTTGAATATCTTGATTTCCAAAAATTTCAATATCTTGTTTAAAATTATCGGGTGAATCTCCAGTTTTCATATTAGCACCTATAGTTCTTTTCTCCATTGCGCCAATTCTTGTAGTCACTAATCCACCGATATTTTCTTTCTGGTCTGAAACAATTTCTCGGTATTCACTTTTACCAATTTTTTCATGTTTCATGCCATGAATATTGGTATAATGATTACCTTCAACCTCCATATAGTAATCGCCTTTAATTAATGTTCGAACATCTTTATCGATTGTTAAATTACATGCTCCTTTTATATTAACATTTTTATTTTTAAAATGAACTTCATAACCATCACCTTTTACGACAGTAGTTTTTGTACCATCTTTATCAATTTCTTCGAAGGTACCTGTTTTATGAAATGTTAAAATTCTTTCTTTGCCATTTGTATCATCTAATTCTATAGTATGACCTGATTTTGTTTCTTTAGTATGACAATTAGGGTATAATGGAAGAACTATTTCATCTTGTTCTGGCTGAATAAATGTTTTTCTATCAAAAAATGGGTCTGGTTTTCCGTCAGCATCTGGGTATTTTACTTTTAAAGTTTCTGTTCCTGGTGGAACCGCTGTTGGAACCCCACTTGGAGAATCTCCTACATTTTCTGAATATTTAGTTAATGTTCTTGAATCTGATTTACTAATATAAGATTTAGATTCGGCATATGCCTCGGTAGAACCTTTTGGATTATCAACATAATTCTCATCTCTTGGGTTACCATTAGGTGTAGGGTCACAAAATCCTTGAGACCTATCGGCTGGATTAGGATTATTTGTTTGGGAAGGTAGAGTTCCCATAATGATAGGGTCTTGACATGCTTCGCCGTCTCTAAAAAATCCGATCACCCAAGAACCTGGCAATATTCCAGTGGCTGACTCACCAATACCTGAACACGAAGCTGAAGTAATAGGCATCATTACATGAGCCCATGGTAGCGCTTCAGTAGGTATACCAATTCCTATTCTCTTATCAGCAGTATGATAACCATACGCTCTTACTTTAACTCTGCCCATCTCGAGCGGATCGTTAATATCTTCAATTACTCCTGTAAACCAAAAGAAATTATTATTAATAAAATTGTTGCCTTCAAATCCCATTAGTATATTGTGTCCTTTTTAACTTCTAAATCAACGAAGTGTTCGTCTCCGCCTTCTGTACCAAATTCAAATCTATGTATAGCAGATGTTATTAAATATGTACCTGATAAAATTTTATCTTTCGGTACTTGTGAATATTCGTCACTAATTGCTTTATAAGCTGCAGCTTCAATTGCTCTAGGATAAAATAACTTAATTTTTGTTCCTGCATTCAATTTAAAATCTCCGTGAAGTTTAATATTTTGAGATACAGAATCCATTAATGACATATAAGAATTAAGCGATTCAACATTTTCTGCCATGTCTCCATTATAATTTGGCTCTTCTCCAAACGCTGAAGAATTAGTAGCCAAAAATTCTTGGTGTGCATCAGGTAATTGATTTAGTGAATTAGCATTATCTCTGCCTATTTTAAATTCTTGTGAAAATACATTTCTAGTATCTCCCGTAGCATTTTCTCTTATCGGTTTACTCCTTTCTGAGGTATAATCAAATATTTTATTTGTATAACTTTTATTAGTAATGTTTAATGAAAAGTTATTCGATGCATATGCACCAGAAGATGCTTGGAAAGCTTTTGACATTTCTAAATTAGACTTAGTATCAAGTATTCGTTGGGCCCTTTCTGTATAATCTTCTTGTGTGTTGGGGTTCGCTATATATCCTTTTAAGAAAATATATTCGTTATATGGTGGATTAACAATATCATCATTCAAATTAGTAAGAGACCTAACGTTAACTGTCCCATTCAATGTTTGATATACAAAAAATGGTGCTCCTTTATTGTCAAAGGCAGCTCTTCTCAAATGTTCTATTGCTGCCATAGGTTCTTGAATATTAATAATACCTCTATGAGAAGTAGAATCATCACCAGAAATTTTTACATTGCTAAAAAATAAATCATTTGCAAATATTTTTAGTATTTCTGCAGTACTACTATTGCTATATGCTCTAGAAATTTTTAAAAATTTAGAATTATAAGCAAAGGAAGATACACCTTTTAGAGTATATGCTTGCGAAGTTGCACTACTTGAAGATTTTTGAAAAGCTGAATATTCAGTTACATAAAATTCTAAATCAATACTCTGAGTTTTATCGGGGTCAACAATTGGACTTCTTTCCATGCTAAAAGAAATTTTTTCTTGGCCAGATAAAGACCATTGTTCGAAAAAGTTGACAGTATCTTTTAGTGTTGCAGTGAGAATTAATGTAGGTAAAAATATACTTTCTCTAATAGTTACCTCAGAAAGCATATTATTAATCTCTACTTCTTCGCCAGTAAACGTCGTAAGAGTTGCCGACTTAAGTCTGAATGCTTGAGGGTGTAAACTTTTTCCATCAGTTGATAATATTGATGCCATAATATATTATATCCTTAATAACTACTACTTCCACTACTGACGGACCCGCCTCCGCCTCCGCCTCCGCCATAAGCACCAGTAGTAGAGCCAAAGCCACCACCAGCTATAGAAGAAGAAGTAGGAGAAACAGAAACTGCTTCAGGTACACCCTCCACACCTTCTATTCTAGTTAGACCTGAATTTATTTTATTTTCAAAGGCTTCAGCAAATGAACCAATTAAATCTGGTGCGATTACTTTTATTTGACTTTGAGATTCGATGCGTCTTACCTCATGTTGGTAAAAAGATTCAAAATTCATTGGGTCAAATCCGCCTGACAGCGCATCATATGCACTAATTTTATTCTCATTAGTATATGTTGTTGAATTATAGTAACAGAATGGTGCATCTCTAGCTGACAAGAACGTGTGTTGTTTATTATCAGTCGTTCTTAAATAAGGAACAAACCCGCGATGTCTTATTTCTCCAACCTCCCACTGATCGTAATGAGTAAAATATCTAGTAAAAACAGTTAATGCTGCTTGTTTAGTTCCACTTTGAATTTTATTTGTATTATAAACATTAAGTGGAGTATCTGCTCCAGTATTTACTCCGCCAGTTAGATTACCTTCAAACCATTCAAATAAACCAACCATCCATTGTAATCTCTTAGTAGTTATAGTCGAAAGATAATCAAATCCAACCCCGCTTTCATTATTTTGTCCTAGCACAGGCCAATCATTAAATGTAAAAGAAAGAGCTCCCTTAAATTTAGACTGATTCCATGTGTTATCATTCGGTCCCAACTCTACATTCGTGAGATAGTCCATAATATCTCTTTGGTCTGCCATAAACCGGGTTCTATTTGTAAAGTCTGTTAAAAATAATTGTTGTCGTGTGTTATCCCATTTTACTGGTCTAGCTGTTTCGTAATTTCTAAAAAATCTAATATCTTCGTAAGTTAAATCTAATCCAGCTAATGTATTATCTAGAATACCAAAGACTTCGTCACCTGGTATGGAAGATGTAGTTATACTTGCTTTTTTAAAACTAGGTTTGATTGAAGGCATAAAAGACATAACAGAAAGATTGTCATATTCCCTTTGCATCTCAGTTTCAAGAGATTCATATGAAACTGGCCAGTCATCAATTCCTTTTTTTAAATTTTCGTTTACAATAAAAAATGTCCAATAATAATCTGGTGTACCATATAATCTTTGAGATAAATTATCTGGTCTTTCACCGTCTTGAACTGTTTCATACAAATAATTAGTAATATCAGACGCAAGGACATCATTGACATCTACATGACGAAAGAAATCAATTACTCTTTTATCTTTATTAGCTAAAAAATAATTTGTTTGTGGGAATTGTTTAAAAAATGACATATATTAAATTTCCTTAAATTCTACATCTATTTTACTATAATCAACCTTATAATAACCATTTTCATCAGTTAAAACAGCAGGGTGGTTAGAATCCATTTCTAATAAATCTTGGGCCATCACTCCTATGTATGTTCCAGGTTTATTTAGTTTATCTATGTATTCAAATTGATATATTCTAATGTGTGATGGCGATACTCCACGTAGCCGTATATTTTCTTTTAGTCGAATATCTGAACTCGCTGTGCCATATCCCGTACTCGGGCTAATGGGACTCGCTGTGCCAGACCTCGCATTTAGAATTGTGTTTGTATCACTAACAGACAAACCAGCATCAAGCATTTCTTGTTCGGATGGTCCAGTATCTTCTTCTTTTACTTCAACAAATTTAAAGTTGTTTAATGAATTATTTGGTGCTGCGGTAGCTCGTCCTTTTAATCCTATTCCTCTAGCAGACATATTTACTTGTTCATTATCAAAATAATTTCCATTACCAGCAAGACCTTCAAGTGCTTCAATATCGATTGCATTAAGAGCTCTTGATTCAGTAAAGGTTAGTGATATATCAACTTCAAGTGGAGCTCCACCTGGGTGCCAAGCAGCTGCAGTAGTATTAAAGGTAGCATTGAATCCACCTAAGTAACAAGCAAATATTTTTGGTAGGTATGGATTAAATTTTGCTCCTTCAAATCCTACACTCTCTAAAAAATCTATTTCCCATATTGGTGGATATGATAAGAACGCATTAAATTTACTATTTCCTTGTTCTTCATTACCACCATACATATTATATCTAAAGAAGTGGTCTATTTTTTTAATCATTGTAGCATCTGCCGCAGAGCTTGCTACCATTTTAAAGTTAAAAGTAAAAGTTCTAATATTATTACCTTGGAATGTAGTATTAGTAAATTGATTTTGCGCTTGCTTTTTAATAGCTTGAGCTTTAGTCAAACTTCCACCTAAAGCAGTATCTAACCCACCTAAAATTGATTTGCCAATTGCTTTACCAGTAGCTTCAAATGCACCAGCAGTTTTTTCACCAAAACTAGCATTTTGGTTTTGTAACATATCTAAACCAGCTCCAGCAATACCTAAATCAATAGAAGATAAGTTTGCAGCATCCCCAAATGCGATATTAGCAGGACACGGAAAATAACAAGATTGGCGAGTAAGTTGTGTGGTATTTAGAGTTGGATAAGTTAATTTAACGCATGAAAATCTTACTTGAGGCCTTTCTGCAGCTAAATCATCTTGAGAGGGAAAATAATAAGTCTCGCCCGAGACTGCCTGAATGCCTGATGGGTCATCAACACCACGAATTCCCATCTCTGCTCGTAGAGCATCTGCCTTCTTATTAATAGCCGTGCCATACTCACCCTTATTAAATCGGCCATCGTTCAGTCCTAAAAGTTCTAAGTTTTCTGGTGTAGCTTTTCCCATAAATTTTCCTTATAAATAGATTAGTATCTCTATTTATAGGATTTAGCATGGCATATCGTGGAAAATATAAAGTTAAGAAGCCTGAAAAGTATGAAGGTGACTTTAATAATGTTGTGTATCGCTCACTCTGGGAAAGACAATTCTTTAAATGGTGCGAATTCAATAATGATGTAATGCGTTGGTCGTCTGAATCTGTTATCATTCCTTATCGTTGTAAGACCGATGGAAAGATGCATCGATATTTTATGGACGTAAAAGTAAAATTTAAAAATGGTAAAACATATTTGATAGAAATAAAGCCAGAAGCACAAACTAAACCACCGAAAACCCAAACTAGAAAAACAAAAAAATATATTAAAGAGGTGATGACTTATGCTAAAAATATTTCTAAGTGGGAACAGGCAGAAAAATATTGTGAACTTCGTGGTTGGGAGTTTAAAATCTTCACAGAAAAAGAATTTAAATCTCTAGGAATACGGCTAATAAACCTATAAATAGGGATATGGCAAAGTCTTTATTAAGTAAGTTTGAAGGTGGTTTACGATTCAATGAAATAGAATCTTATACATCAAAAGCGCGTACTTGGTATATTAATGAACTAAAGAGTATGAGAGTGAATCGCCAAGCATTACTACGAGACTCAGAAACTATAAAGAAATCTAGATTTTTGCCGGGTCGAATGTTTATGTTTTTCTATGACCCTAAGCATAAGGCAACGCTTCCTTATTACGATCAGTTTCCTTTAATTTTAGCAGTAGAAAAAGTAAAAGGGTACCCGGGTTTTTATGGTTTAAATTTTCATTATCTAGATTACAGAAAAAGAGCAATTTTATTATCAAGATTATTGCAATATTCTAATAATAAAAAATATGACGAAACAACTAAATTAAGATTGAGTTATAAATTATTAAAAAATGCATCAAAGTTAGAAGCGTTTAAACCTTGTTTTAAACATTATTTACCAAAACAAATACAAGGGCAGATAAAAATGGTACCAGCAGATTATTGGGAAACAGCTTTATTTTTTCCAAGCGAACAATTTAGAGGTGCTTCTAAAAATTCAGTATTTTCAGATAGTAGGAGTAAAATTTAATGGGACTATTCGATACACTTAAAGATATTGCTTTCAAGGCTGGTGGTCAACATGAGATTGATGATTTCAAAGCAATGGTAAGTAAACGTGGTGGATTAGCTAAGCCTAATAGATTTGTTGTAATGATGAATCCACCAGCTGCATCCTTTATTAATACTGATTGGCAGGGTATGATATCTTCTGCTCTCACTGGTAATTTAGGATTTAACGATTTAATTAATGACCCAAGGGACATGGCAATGTTATGTAAGAGCTGCTCTTTTCCAGGTCAAAGCATGAATACCATTGAATACGAAAGAAACGGATTTAGAAATCAAATTAAGGTTCCATACACATATACTAATGAAGATGTTACTATGACTTTTCATTTAACTAATGATTATTATATGAAAAAGACTATGGACAACTGGATTAAATTACCAATTGACCAGAAGAACCAGACAGTAAGATATAAAGATGCTTATACAGCGGATGTAATTATTCAGCAACTTGACAATGAAAATCGACCAATTTACGGGATAAAACTTGAAAACGCATATCCAGTCGCAGTAAACAGCGTAACCTTAGATAATGCAGCAAGCGATACAACAGCAGAATTGTCTGTAACATTTACGTATGATGAATTTGTACCAGAAGGTTCAATAAATTCTATATTCTCCGGCGGAAAAAATCTTCTTGGCGGATTAAAAAATCTATTTTAAATTATAAAAAGGAAATAATATTATGGCACTACCAAAATTAGAAACACCCACATACCAGACGACAATACCGTCTTCAGGTAAATTGATTGACTATCGTCCTTTTCTTGTGAAAGAAGAAAAAATATTGATGATGGCTCAAGAATCGCAAGACCCTGCTCAGGCAATGGTTGCTCTCAAAAGAATTATCAAGGCTTGTACCTTTGATAAAATAAATCCTAATGAGCTGACTACTTATGATGCAGAGTTTTTATTCTTACAGCTTAGAATTAAGTCAGTAGGAGAAACCGCTGAGTTCCAACTTCCATGCAGAGGTTGTAATGAAATGCAGGACGTCAAAGTTGATTTAACAGAAGTCGAAGTTGACGTACCAGAAGAAAAACCAGAATCAAATATTAAACTATCAGACGATGTTGGTATAATTCTGAAAGAATTGACTTTAAATGATGCAGTTGGACTAACTGGTAAAGATATGGACGACATTAGTTCTTTAGTATCTTTAGTAATAGATAGTATATACGATGAAGAAAAAGTATATAAGGCAGATTCAGTGTCTAAGAAAGAATTAGCTGAATTTGTTGACCAATTAAATCATACACAACTACAAAAAATTCAAACGTTTATATCGGCTCAACCAGCAATTCAGAAGACGATAGCGTTTGGGTGTAACAATAAAAAAGCAGGATGCGATGGATGTAAAACAGAAGTAACAATGAGAGGACTTGCGGATTTTTTCGCATAGGCCTTTCACATGATTCGTTAGTTAACCATATTCAGACTAACTTTAATATGATGCAACATCATAAATATAGTCTGACTGAATTGGAAAACATGTTACCGTGGGAAAGGCAGATTTATACAGCCTTACTCATCGACCATATTAAAGAAGAAAACGAAAAAATAGAACGAGAAAGAGCAAAATAGAATGGCAGACGAACAACATAAGAGGGCGATTATAGAAAACTCTAAAGCGATAAAAGAGTTAACTAAATCTCTGTCTAAGTCACAGGGCAACACCCCGCCTTCTGAAGAAAAGCAGAGGAGTGAAAGTACGGGCATTAAAGCTGTCGATAATAAGATAGAAGATATTAAGTCTGCTTTCTCAAACAATTCTACTATCAAATTCTTCAAAGACCCTGTTGGTTCGTTTGGTGGTGGTATTAAATCTGTATTATCTCCTTTTGCAGAATTGGGTAATTCATTTAAAGATGGTTTTGGTAAATTTGGTGAATTTCTCAGTGGAAAAGGAAAAGCTTCAAAGGTTGAAAAACAAACACTTAAACATCTAAAATCTATTGATGATAGTTTGAGTGGTGGTGGTATATTTGGAAGAATGACCGAATCGGCAAAAGAAGCATTCTCTTTATTCGGTAACCAAGATGTTCTTGGCGAAGCAATGGGACAAGCAACAGCGAAGGCCATTGGTGGAAGCAAAGATTCAATTTTAGGTAAATCTTTGAAACCAATTTTACAGATTCAAGCCGCAGCCGCCACAGCTATTCCAGCAACACTCGGAGCTGGTATTAATAAATTAATTAGTACCGAGAAAAAAATAGGTGCTGCGGGTAATGAGACTGTAGGTTTACTTGGCGGAAAGATAGAAAAACTAATTAAATCAGACACGGGTATAGGAAGGTTTGCAAGTAAATTTTTCGGAGGTGAATCTCAATTAGAATTAGTTGATGAAAATACCCAGTATTTAGGTTCTATAGCTAGAACTCAAAATGCAGTAACTAAAGAAGGTTTTAGTAAGCTTACTCAAGGTTTTAATAAATTAAGAGAGCAGCTTTTAATTGCAGTTACGCCTGACCTTTTTGTAAAGAATTTATCTGATAATATAGCTTCAGCATTATCTGCAGAAGAAGCTAAAAAAGACCAAAAGAAATCAGAGCAAAGAAAAGACGATATTCTCCGCACACATAACGCAAACGAGCAATTACTACTTGCTCTTGATGATTTAGGTAGTGATATTGGTAAAGGACAAGGGGCGACTGCGAAAAAGACTAGCTTTAGCTTAGTAGACTTCTTTAAGAAAGCTTTAGGTGGAGCAGGAACCGTAGTAGGAGCAAAGATAGCTGGTGTCGGTGCAGGTATTTCGGGTTTCTTTAAAGCTCTTGGTAGTGGCTTTATGTTTATGGGTGCTAATCTTCCTTTATTTGCTAAAGGTGCTGCAGCATTAGCACTAATGGGTGCTTCTTTTATTCCGTTCGCAGGAGCTTTATATTTAATTAATCAAGCATTAGAAGGTTTTACATTTAAGAAAATAGGAATGTTTGCCACCCTTCTTACTACAGCCGGAGTAGCAATCGCAGCTTTCACCGCAGCAGTTGCTTTTACTGGTGGCGGGGTATTTCTAGGAATAGCAGCTTTGGCTGCAGCAGGGGCGGCTCTAATACCATTCGGATATGCAATGAAACTAGCAGGAGACGGATTAAAATCCGCTGCTACGCTATTCGCTGAATTAGGTGATGTAGGTTGGGATAAAGTTTCTCAGGCTGCTCCAGCAATGAAAGATTTAGCAGTTGCATTTAGAGATTTAGCTTTCGGTGGAATAATAGAAAAAATAACTGGCGGTGGCTTCGGCGGATTTGTACAAGACTTAAAAGACTTCGGAACGGAATCAAGCGCGATTGTCGCTTTGGCCGATGCAATGGATAGATTGAAAGAATCGGTCGAACCATTCAAAGAAATGAAATTTACTACTAATATTCAAGATTTATTAAAAACCGTAGCTTCTACAGGAGAACAAATGGAGGGTGGTATATTTGGTACTTCTTTCTTTGGAACTAATATGAAGAAAGCCTCTGAAGGCTTAGGTTTATTTTTAGCAAAAATTACTGAGCATTTAAATTATAACGAAGGCCGAGGCGCACTAATGGATTCAATGAGTAATTTATTAGATAGGTCTGTAGCTGCTCAAGCTGCATTTTCTAATAATAATACTGCTGCTTTGACTGGTGGAATGGAAGTCGCTGGTTTTGGAAGTGCAATGCAAATGCCAGTGATAGTTAACCAAGGGGCCAATGTTACAAATAGTAATCCGGTTACTCATATAAATCAAGACTTTCACTTGAACAATAGAACTATGGAGTTCTTTTTAGATTTTAAGAAGTCTCAATAATAAGACACAAAAAAGGCCACCCCGAAAGATGGCCTTTTCGTTAATTTTTATTTTACTCTTGAGCAAGCTTTGCAAAGAATGACATCGCGTCATCTTCTTCACTCTTAGCTGCAACTGGAGTTGGTGTAGATGGCTTATCTTCATAAGATACATCTTCATCTAATACCACAGACTCAGCTGTTGTATGAGTATTAGTGATTTCAGTCTCACCGATAACCTCGAAGAGTTTCTTCTTCAAATCACCATAAGACTTATATTGTGCTGGGTCGATATACTCACCAAGGTTATGGAGAGCACCATAGACTGCTTCAAGCTTAGCATCATCAGCACCAAGGAACTCTGAAGAATCAGCGAACTCAGATTTATCGTAGTTACGATAACCTTCTACTTGGCGAATCTTTAACTTGAAGTCTGCACCACCCCAAAAATCGAAAGGATTTACAGGTGTTTCATCTTGAAACTGTGGTTGCATTACATCCATAATCTTGTCAAAGATTTTCTTACCATACTGATAAAGGAATACTTTACCTTCATTTTCTGGTGCAGACGGATCGCTTACGACATAGATATTAGACACATAGTGCAAACGACGCTTACGATCGCGAGCAACTTGTTTATCTTCTTCTCTGCCTGAGTTCCACAGTTGTGAGTTCATTTCTGATACGGGGTCATCTTTACCAATAGAGGTAAGTGACTTTTCAATATACCAACGACCTGTTGGGCCCTTAAACCCGTGGTCCCAGTATCTAACCCAAGGGACATCTTGGCCTTCGGCTGCTGGAAGAAAACGAACAACGGCATATCCATTGCCAGCCTTATCGACTGTTGGTTTCCATTCACGTTCGTCCTTATAGGACTTCTTCTCTCCACCTCCTGCTGTTTCCGCCGCAGCTAACAATTTTCCAATTGCGGTGTCTCTAGCTGCCTTCATGTTTTGGAATGACATATTATTATCTTTCTATTTGTATGTTTGTATGTACAGTATATTACACTATATTTGTTAAGATGTAAAGACTTTATATGCAATCTTTTTCATCTTCTTTATATTTATCCATTGGGACAAAAATGGTTCATGTCTTTTTATTGCTTTGTATGTATTTGGCCAATGAAGAGTTTCTGTATTAATACTCTTGTTATATTGGTCTGCCCAGCCACATATTAAATTAGTTATTACTCTTATTCTAAAATCAATTCTACTACTAGCAAAAGGTGGTGCTAAAACATCATGTTCAGGCTTACAATGAAAGTCAAAGTCTTTATATGGATAACCACTATGGTGTTCATACTTTCTAAAATCTTTTATTTTACTGACATCGGTATATCGTTTTCTTTGTTCTGTTAGCGCTTTTTCAAAGTTATATCCTTGTGATTGTAACCAACCTTCAAACTCTTCATATAATCCAAAATTAAATTCACTTGGATGTAGATTACCATGGTTAGCATTAACGTATGCCAATTTAATTATTCTATCTTGATATACTAACTTTCTACAAACACCTTCATACCACCACTTCATTCTATCTGCATGATATTTTTCTGGTTTAAACCAAGGCATCTTATATCGATACTTGACTGCATTATAGTCATTCTTAAAATGGTGTATTACAGAATTGCAAATACACCAAGCCATATATGGGTCACATTTAACCAAAGGGCAATTCGTTTCCGTTTGTATTTGGAATAACATTATATTTCATTGCTTCTGCTTCCAACTTGGCCTTCAATGGCCCTTTCACTAATTTTGCAATATCATGCGGGTCTATATCATTTTCTTCACATACTTCTAGTAATGCTTCTGAATATTTCATTCCGTCTTGATATACTAATAAGCAGACTTTTTCTGCTAACGATTTTCTTGTAAAAGCCACTGGGACTTGAGGTTCTTTGTCTGCCATAGTTCTCCTTTAAAAATATAACACTATTATACCATTTCTGGTATAAAGTGTCAATCCTTATTCTCGTAAATAGTAACGTAGATTAATCGACATATAGCATATACACTTACTGCGCCAATAACTATAGTTCCGAACTCAGCTAATTTTGATAACATATAATTACTCATCTGGTAATAACTTTCTAATTTGTGAAGGTGAGAAACCTTCTGACTTTAATAAATTAACTATAATATCTTTATCGACCCAACCATATACTTGGCCATCGCTACTTTCGCCTAATTCAGGTAGCTTACCCCAATTATCATTTTTATCAAAGTATGCAACTTCGTAAGAAGTATATGGTCCCGTGTCTTCTTTAGGCGAGCAATAATTATATTGACTTGCTTGTACTGATAAGAATCCGCCACGCTTTGGTAATGGTATCTGCGGATTTCTATCTTTTGGATAGTTTGTAAATTCTGTAATCGACGAATTAAAAAGATTAGTTCTCATAGTTCTCCTATTTGCATAATATAATTCTACAATGTTCGTTAACTCTTCCATTAACTGGCTGCTTGTTTCCTTTTAATTTATCCCAACCTTTTACTAAGTCTTTAGTTGCCAATACCGATTTTACTTGGTTGGCTCGGACTGTAAATTGTTGACTCTTATCTTTATCAAAGTCTTTGATAGTTGTGCCTCGTACAGATAATCCATTTCGTGTAAGAGCAGAATACTTTTGTAATTTTCTGGTCTTTTGATTGAATAAGACTACATGGATTGAACCAGGAATCTTAACTGCTGACACATTAGAATTTTCTTTATCGTAATTCATGTCACGAACTTGGGCGCCCGCAGGCTTCACCTTCTTGACTCGAACAATGGCTTTGGTATTAGCCTTTTCGTACTTATCTACTTCGGCTTTCATTTTTTCTAAAGTCTTAACCCATTTGTTCAGTTCGCGTTTGCTAAGAAAAGAATAACCTTCTACCATTTGATCGCAAGTTTTTTCATAAGCTTCTTTTGCTTCGTTGATATATCTATCTAAAAAGTCACGTACAAACTTACAGCCTTTGGCTGGAATATTTGCACCGGCCAATAGTGTGCCGATATGTACTGAGGCAATATTACTTGCGTCTTCAGTCCACTCATCAAGAGCATAATCAATATGAGAGATAACCTCAGCATCTACTTTCTGTTCCAATCGTTTCATTGGCGAAATAACTGGTGCTTTTGGCTTCTTCTTATTTTTTATTAATTCACTATTTTCTTCAAGAGCTGCAAAATCTAAATTCTTAGCCTTTAGTAAGCATGTGCCAATATTTTTCTTTAAGTATGGATTAGCATAAGGCATACCGCGATTAATCATTCGAGCAATCTTTGAAAGAGTTGTTACTCCAACTTTTTCGCCATGTTTCTTAATGAGCTTAACATCTTCTTTAGAATAATTTTCATCTACCATATATGTTAAAAGGTCTGGTATCAAATCTTTTGCTGATGTATAATACGCATAGAAGTTTAAAGCCGCAGAAAATTTCTTTTCTACTTCTTCTGGTGATAGTAGACTAACGTCGTCCCAAGTTGGTTCTTCACCTGTATACTTGGCATCGGGTGATGCCACCTCGCCTGTTCTTGTAAAAACTCCCATTATATAAATGTCCCCATTAAGTTAAGTTCATCTTGAATATCATCGTCTGTTGGAGGTAGCGCGTCGAATGCAATTACACCTTCATCGATGTTAAGTTTACTCCCTTTCGGGTCTGCAACTGGTTCACCAGTCTTTTCATTGTACCACCCGAGGTCTTCATCGTATAGTACCCTTGCTTTTTTTGGTCTTGCCATAATATAATTTTCCTTAATCTAATTGTTATAATTTTTAATTTACACTATTATTCGTCATCTGTCAACATAAATTTATCAATAAATGGATTCAAAAACGGGAATACACATCGAAAAATTAAATACGAAAGTTGAATTGGCACTACTACTAGTACCATAATAAATTCTTTAGACGTATGTGCTAATACACTAAGACTAGCGAGAATCGATGCGTCTAGACGTTCGAAGTACTCCCTAATTGTCATTTATAATATTATTAATAGTTTCTGTAACAGACTTTAATTCATCACGTACATCATCTTTATGTGATGCGTAATGACCCATTGCCTCATCTAATTTTTCGACTGCTACTTTAGCAATCTTCGCGCGATCTTCTATAATGGCCGCGGGTTTTGTACTTGAGGTATTACCACCTAATATTTCTAGGATTGCCTCCGTTTGTGTTTTATATTCACTTGCCATAATTTTATCCTAATCTATCTGACCAAAAATCATCTTGGGCCTTTTGACCCATGCCAGATATTTCATACTCTCGTTTCGAAAGCTCATCTCGAAACGGACCTGCATCCTCACCGGTGATAATACATTTACCAGCCAATATATATGCCCTCCTGTTTTTTCCACCATTGATATCAGTTAATGCCGATTCGACATTTGCTGATTTTTCTGTAGGGTTAAATGCTACCATTGCTAATACTCCTTTGATAGTTATGTTCTAATTTTGCTCCAAACTCCGCTCCGAACACGGTGGCTAAATCTTCTGCTGACATTTTAATCGCCTTACGATTATAATTATAATTAGTCTGCGTTAAGAAGTCGACTAAGTCATCGGCCTCTGCTTTGGTTTTCGGTAGTTCAACTGTTATACTCATAATATATATTCTCCAATCTTTATAATCTAATATTATAAAATGTTTTTAGATTTGTCAATTAAATTCGCCATGTAAAATGTGATACTCAATCGCATCATTTACGACTTGTTTATCTAAATTCACACCCAAATAATTTGGTACTCCCGTAGGTGTGATAATGAAATACATCATTCGATTTGTTATAAAGTTTACTTCAGTGAAGGCCTGATAACCATGCAACATCCAAGTTTGTTCGTCGTCTACACTCAATTTATCCATAATTCTTTTTGTTCTCCAGTGTTATTAGCCCTAACCAATAAAGAACTTTTTTTACAATATTCGCTTTGCGAACTAATCGACTGTGATATCGTGTTGTCATAAAATTAATATTTAACGCCAGTCCAACGAACTGAATTCTTTCGTAGACTCTCGACGGAATCCGTAATAACATTTCCTCGAGCGAAGTTTCGTGCAGGAGCCGCAAAACCGGCAGCTTTCAGAATGTCGCCATATTTAAATTTGTTATCATTCTTAGTATTAACTATAAATCCCCAAACTCCACCACCGGACAAAATCTTAATATATTTAGTGCCTACTTTGTGGCTTAACTTAGTAACATATTCATGTGCCATCCGTTCTTTGATGACCTCAGAATTTGCCCAATCGGGGCCAAGATCGTCAACATTCAAACCAGACCAGGTAATATAATCTTCAGAGGACAAACTTTTTAATAAATCAACGCCATCTAATATATCACGATTTTCCTTAACCAAGAAGTGGTCATTAGGAAGCTCGGCAGAAAGAACTTTAGTGGTTTCTTTCTTGGTTTCTTTAGC
>VTLG01010564.1_pt1 | contig 22324 bp, 25 predicted proteins | sample 4694571 | NCBI WGS metagenome assembly VTLG01 (sample SAMN12604809, study PRJNA352737) | marine metagenome | biome: ENVO:00000447; feature: ENVO:00000209|ENVO:00000569|ENVO:01000036; material: ENVO:00002151; isolation source: viral sequences binned using virsorter ...
ACCTAACCAAATCTTGAAAGATGCTCTTAATGAGTATGATGGGAAGGAGGCTGTGAATGACATAGCTAACGAACCAAAGGTAGTAGCTGGTAGAATGTTAGAACCAGTTATTTTAAAAATGTTCATGGACCAAGTGGGATCTTATTGCAACGATAAGACTAAAGTTAAGATGACTGTTCCAAAGACAGCTCACTTATATCAGTTGGAAAATGGAAAGCTCGGTAGCTCTTTAGATGGTATGTTACACATATCTCCAGGAACTCTTGAACTCTCAGATTATACAAAGAAAACTTTTATCCTTAAAAACAAAGTAGTCTTAGAGTGTAAGAATTATTCTGGAGCTGCCGAGGATGAACCTTATCCAGCTTATAAGTATCAAGTACAAAATGCTTTGCTTACTACTGGATGTGAACATGGTATCCTGGTTAGGTTTGTAAAAGGTTGGCAGCTACAATGGTTTATATATCCAAGAGATCATAAGATGATTGATGAGATTATAAAAGCTGGTAAAGATTTTTGGGATAGGTTTGATGGTATTAAGAATGGCCATGACTACTGGTACCCACCAGCTGATACTGCTGAGGCTAGTCTAATCTATACAAGTAATGGATCTAAAGAGGTCCATGATATGAGTACACATAACAAGCTAGGTATTTTGATTGAGCAATTTGTATCTGCATCTGCTGATGAGAAAGAGGCTAAGAAAAGAAAAGATGCTGCATCAATGTACATGAAAGAAATAGTTGGAGGTCATGAAGTAGTTACATGGAATGACTACACAATCAGACATTCAACAAATCAAAAAAAGAAAACTAAAACTGTAACCATACCTGGTGAGTTCACTAGCTATAGAAGGTTTACAGTAGAGGGAGGAAAGAAATGAGTAAAGAAAAACTAACACCTAATATTTACAAAAAAATATTTGAGGTTCAACATGAATGTGGGAGTGTAATCAAAGATGCAAAGAAAGGATTACAATACAAACCACTATCATATAATTCAGTTAATGAGGTAGTAAGACCAGCTCTGAAAAAAGCAAAGCTAACTTTGATACCTTATGTAAAATCACATGAGCAAGATGGCAATCAAACAAGATGTGTTATGGCTGCAAGAGTTGTTGATATAGAAACTGGACAACATATAGATGTAGGAGATTACTTTGGTTATGGAAATGATACCCAGGACAAAGGACCAGGTAAAGCTATGTCTTATGCTTACAAGTATCTTTTATTAAAACTTTTCTTATTAGATATATCTGATGAAGAGGATAGTGAGAAAGGTGATAATCAAAAGATAACTACTAAAAACAAAGACAAGGAATGGGCCGATAAGTTTGAGTATAAGTTACTCAAGGATGTAGATCTTATCTGCGAGGTTCCAGAACTAACGAGTGCTGAGAAGGTTCACGAAATATTACAGCTCAAGGATAAGGTAAGACCAGACTTTGAAAAGTTGTATGGTATGGATAAAGGTAAAGCGAACATGATAGCAGACAAAATAAAAAATAAGATAGAGGAGCTAAAACCAAATGATGCTAACACCAAACCAGCTTAAAGTATTTGACTTTATAAATAGTTATATAAAGCAAAAAAGGGTACCACCTACAATACGAGAGATAGCTCGTAAGCAAGGGTGCGTACATTCAAACATCTGGAGGATCTTGAGGAACATAGAGCAACGAGGATACATCAAGATCCATACTGGTAAATATAGAGGGATAGAGGTACTGAATGGCAACAGCATACAAAAGTAGATTTAGAAAGTGGTTTGTCAAGGAACTGATCAAAGCCTTTGATGGTGAGAATGATGTAGTCGTAATCACCTTTGATGAAAAGTATAATGAGAAGGGTGATCCAGTCCAAAAGTTCTATTCAGCTGATAACATTGACCTGGAGGTGCTGCACAAAACTGCCACAATCCAAGTCAAACCTTTCGAGGAGTTATGGGTGAGAAAGAATAGAGAACGAGTTGAGCACATATTTCTAAAAGAACCTATTGAGAATAAGACTGGTAATTAAATACCCATTCCTGGGCCATAGATACCCCAAATTTTTAGATGTAGGGTTCTTTGGTAGTTACCCCTTGCTCATCACCTTCCAGGCTTTTCTGATAGCTCTCTGGCTTGATTTCGTAAAGACTGACATGGGATACACATTACAATCTCCATATCCAATATCATCTTCATTCTGATAAGAGGCAAAGGTCCTTACACATTCTATTCCATCATCCTCAAAAATTTCATAGAGATATGCCTCAGTAATTATCGTTGCACATTTAAGTTTACCAAATTCATAATCAGTACAAAGGGAGCTGCTGCCAACAATATCTAACCAGGTAAGTTTTATAAATAAATGTTTCTTGTTATTTATAGTTACAGATCTAGGCACTACACTAACTCACCGATCCATTTACCATTATGATCTAGGACCATAGGTAGTAACCTGGGCCATCCATTAATTATAATACCACATCCAATAATAAATCTTAGTCTAAATTGTCGGCTGTAATTAAAGGCCATGGATCGTTGGTTCGTGAGGCATCCCACTTGCAAGGACCACACTAGGTTATCTGGATTAGAAAAATATTGTATATTAAATTTAGAATGAAAGTGTCCTTGGACTACATGCTTTCCATATTGCATAGCAAGTTTTAAACCATCAGCTGATATACCATGTGTCATAAAACATTCTTGGCCATTAGATAATTTTATATTTAGATCCTCTACCCATTCCCATCCAGGTCCTACATCTAAGAAATCATTATAAGATTTTAGATATGCTTTAGGCATACCATGTTTTAAAGCTCTTCTATAAATTAATGATGAGTGATTACTATGTAAGAGTACCATCTCTGGATACATCTTCTCTAATTCTTTTATATAGTTTCTACTGATTTGTAATTCATCACCAGCTGAAGGAAGATCTGGATCTGTATCATGGAATGACAAAGCATGTTGGTCCAGCTCATCTCCAATATTAACTACAAGATCTATATCTTTATATTTTTTCTTGATAGCTTTTAGAAAGTCAAAACTTTCTGGATGATGGTAGGGTATATGCAAATCTGATATGATAAGCACACACTCATATTTTTTAGATGCCTTCATTAGTTAGTCCGATAAATTCCTCGGCAAACCACTCACCTACATCAAACCCTGGACAATTAGGTTTGTTATCTGGATCTAAATCAGCATGACCAACTACCTCAGCTTGAGGGTAGATCATCATCAACACTCTAACTAGATCATGAAGAGCTGCCATTTGTTGGTTAGTAAAATTATTCTCTGGACCTCCATCCTCTGACATACCACCTACTAAACATATACCTACACTATCCCAGTTATGTTTAGCTACATGAGCTCCAGGTACAGATACATGTCTGCCTAGTTCTATAATAGGATTTCTATCTCTAGTAATTACAAAGTGATAGCCAATGTCATCCCAATTTCTAGGAGGATCTGTATGCCACTTTCTTATTTCAGCAGCTCCAATATCCATTGATGGCTTTGTTGCTGCACAATGTACTACAATATAATTTGTCTTATCTCTCAAATCTATTTTTCCATTCTTCATTTTTTTACTTCCCTTATTATCTTGTTTATATGTAAAGATTTATCAATTTGCAAGACCTCAAGCTCTACCTCTGCCTGGATACACTTAAATGTTAGCTTTCCATTGGTGTTACGAGTAGCCTCTCTACGCAGTTTGAGGCATGATCCAAGGTTATCGGTGTACATAAATTCGTTTGCTGTTCTCCAATCATTAGGATCTCCTTGAGAGTTAAACATTAACAATGCAAATACTATGGCTACACTTTTCATTGATGAGATCCATTTCTTAATTTATCTATTATCTTTTCTGATTTCTCTAATCGGTCCTCTAAGAACTCTACCTTTAATCTAAGTTTATTTATTTCTGGCATCTCTTCCTCTACACTTTCTTTTAACTTTTCCTGGTTGCTGCTTATAAACTCTACTAACATGAAGAGCTCATTTATTTGTGGTGATACCATATTACCTTTTGGTACACCTACAATAAACTCATTAGCTTTTTGTAAATCGTTAAGCATTAGTTTTTGTTCTGTTTCAATAATGTTTAATCTTTCAACAACAGTAAATGCAAACCAGGCTCCGACCAAACATGCCGATACGATTGATAAAAGGTTCTTCATAGGCATGGATACTGGTGTTTTATCTGAGAGCTCTAATCGTTTCATTATTTTTTATGACTTATTTTTTTAAGTTTGTCAAAAGATCTGGCCCCAGTCAATCCTAGAAGGGAGAACAAAACAGTCATGAGAGTAGAACTATCCAGGGTAGGTAGATCTATTGTTGTACCTCTCAAAGCACATACCCAGTTTGTTATAGGTATAACTAAGAACTGAAACATGAAAGCTAACACACATACCCAGGCAAGTGTGGGCCTCCATAATCTTTGTATCCAGGACAAAGCTCCAGTAGCTTTTGCATCCTCTCTATTTATTTTTGCTTGTTCTTTATCTACATCCACTAAAGCCTTTACTAATTCTTTTTCTAAATCTGCTTTGTGTTGAGCCACTTTGTTTTTATCTGGTACCAAATCTACTGCTTTGTTTATGATTGGCAACAGAGCTGTTAGTCCTTGTATCATGTTGATATTCCTTTCTCTTGTTTAACTTTAGTACATCCGAACTTAATGTATATGCCATTCATATTAACCTCATCTTGACCAAATGCTTTTGTAGTTTCTAATGATCTTTCATAACCAGTAATCATGCAGCCATAAGCATCTACAAATCTATCTTCATAAGAGATAGGTGGTAAACAATTACCAGCAACAGATGAGCATATCAATAATACTAAAGCATATTCCATTAAATAAATTTTCCAATTTTTAAAGCTCCTAGTATAATTGAAATTACTGCTCCTATATAGAAGATCACTTTGAGGCCACCTTTACCCATAGCGACTTGCTGCTTGAGAGCTACAATATCTCTTGTATTCTGTTCTACATCTTTGTGGATGTGGTCCAGCTTTTCACTAATATGTTTTAAAGTAACACTTGTTACAGTTGTTCTTTTTGATTTGGCCATAATAAATCATAGCATGAAAATAAAAAGATTTGTAAGAGTACATTGAGTAAACAAATTATTTGAATGGAAAACCTACTGACCAATTAACTAAACTTTCTCTAGTTCCTTTTGTTATATGTGTAACTTGATGCCATACAAAAGAAGGAAATAAAATTATTGTTCCTTGTTCTTTTGCCTCCTTAACAGTAGTTATATTTTCCTCTCCTTTTTTAGTAAACCACTTGAATTGCAAATCTCCTCCTTCATATTGTGAGGGTTCTGTAAGTTGTAGTGTTAAAGATATTTTTCTAGTCTTACCATTAAAACTTGGATTATCAGATACAAAAGGTTTTGGTCCTTGATCAGAGTGCCACCCAAAATAATGACCTTTACTATAACTTGTAAACTGCATATCTTGGTTCCAATCCCATTGAAAATTCCAATTAGCATTTTTATTAGCAAAGTTTATGTAAGGATTTAATAATTCATAAATCCAAGGTTCATTTAACCAGGCAACATTACAATCTCGCCTATCTTTATTTATTACTTTTGTACCCTCTTCATAGATAGTTCCTTTGCTTAATGTTTTAGTCCTACCTATTGTTAAGATTTTTTCGCAATCAGATTTAGAAATTGCTTTTGTAAAGTAATAATAATTGTTTTGTAGCTGCACTAATACTTAGTACCATCTGGATCTGTTGGATCTTTAGGCCATTCAACATTCCATGGATCAGTAGTATTAGAAGGTAAATCTCTTAATGCTTGTCTATATGCTTTCATTTCATCTGTCATTTCAGATGTATCTTGTAAAGCCCAATGATCTGTTCTTTGTAAAAAGAAATCTCTATCTGCTCTTAACATTCTAAATCCAGCTACTATATTCTCTTGTTGTTGTTGTTCATTTAATGAAACATCCTCTAATGACCATGAGTTTTTCCATGATCCATCTTCTAGTTCGGTATCATTACTAACATATTTTTTTGCAGCATTATGATTATCAGTAGGTTCTGGTGTATATACATATTTAACATAACCTAATTTATCTAACTCTTCTTTGTTATCTAAATTAATTCCAGGATTACAAGCCTCAAGATTACTTCTTATTTCTAAACCTTCGCTTAAAGAACCATCTACTATTTTTTTATAAAAGTTTTGTTTCATAATTATTCCTTAAATTGTTGATAAATCTCCAGTACCAGTTGATGGGAAAGCTCTTGGTGTTCCAGCATCAGTAGTACCATAAATTACTCTTACAGCACCACCAGCAGAAACTCCTTGTGTTCCACCTCCTTGTGGACCACCAGCTCCTCCACCATAGTTTCCACCAGGTCCTCCAGATGAATTTCCTGGAGCTCCAGTTTGTCCAGTTGATCCTGGATCTCCTCCAGAACCACCACCACCACCATCTCCAGCAGTAATAACAGAACCTCCATAACCTTGTCCTCCAGCACCAGAGGATCCTTCTCCGAGAAGGCCTACACCTCCTCCTCCTCCACCACCACCTTCGGTAGTTCCACCAGAGCCTCCACCTCCAGCACCACCTCCAGATCCAGCAGAGCCATTAACAGCTGGTTGTGATGTTTTACTTGCACCAGCTCCTCCATTACCAGAGTAACCAGCAGCACCTCCACCACCAGGGCCACCATGATTGTTGCTATCACCACCTCCAGCACCACCAGAAAAACCAGCAGTTGTTGTTCCAGATGCAGTTCCACCAGCACCACCAGACGCAGATGGAGCAGATGTAGTACCAGCTCCTCCTCCTCCAGCAGTTGTTGTTGTTCCAGAATAAGTAAATGATGATGAACCTCCAGCTCCACCACCTTGCGATTTTCCAGCACCGACTACTATTGATGCAGTAGTGCCAGGTGTAACTGTAATATTATTTCTATATGCTAATGCACCTCCACCTCCAGCACCTCCAGAGTTACCATTTGAATTTCCTCCACCAGCTCCAACACAAACTACAGATAAACTTGTTACACCAGTTGGAACTGTAAATACAAATGATCCAGCAGTAGTATAAGCACTTTGTCCTCTTGGTGGGAGTGTAATATTTTGTTCGGCTGTTGATTGAATGGGTAGCCAACCTTTTGTAGAATTAATATAAATTAAATGAATTACTTGTTTTCCTAAATTAGCAGTACCATCATTAGTATTTTGACCTTCAAAGTTTACTGATCCACTATCTATAGTTAATTTATTTGTAGCAAAATTACTTGCATAATCTATAAACATAATTTGATCTCCAGCACTTGGGGAGGCTGGTAAAGTTGCAGTTACAGCATTTGATGTTGTATCAATAGGATAAATATTTCCAGCTAATGCTGATAGTGTTGCTCCAGTATGTACTGATTGTAAAGTTAATCCAACAGCATCAGTACCTTTTGCAATTAGCTGCCAATGTGATGTATTAACTGTTCCACTTGTTGATGGAGTTTGTCCACTTGCTGGTGTATTATTAATATATAAAAAGGTTGATGTTACTCCACTATCGGTATGTTGAACAACAGCACCTTTTGAATAAGTTGTACTAGCATCATAAGCACCTTGATTGGGAGTTGCTAATGATGTTCCTTTTGCAAATATAGCCCAATGTGATGAGTTAATAGTTCCATTTGTTTGTGGAACTTGTCCAGTTGCAGTTGAATTGATTTTAACAAAACTAGATGTTTCATTCTGATCAGTATGCTGCACTACATCTTTAGGGGCATAGCTAGTGCTATTGTCGTAATTCCCTTTTTGTGTAAACGAAATTTTACCCAGATCAACAGTTGCCAATGTAATCTCCTTTGTTCATATATGTTAAGTTAAGTATTAAGTTTTTTTTTATATTTTTACACATAAACATTTAGAGTACACTATATCGTTACTCTTAACTCTCCATTTGCTAATAAACTCCAAGTCATACCACTAGCTCCATATATGACATCATCAAACCCAGCATAAGTTGTAGATGATATATTATCAGCTCCACCATTTGTAGTATGAACTCTTAATGTTTCTGCTATACCATCACTATCTGTATCTACTAATTCAAATCCATAAACCTCTGCTGCTTGAGCTGTAAGTGTAAGGGTTTCGTTAGAACCAGGATTTGTAATTGTTTTTGTAAGTCCACCAGCAACAGCTATCTTACTATCTAATACACTAGCAGATGTATCGTTAGCAGATACTTTTACATTTTGGTCTTGAGATGCAACAGTTTGCCATTGGTTTCCATCATAATATTTAAGTTCATTTGAGCTGGTATTAAAATTGAGATCTCCACTATCTAAACTTGTTGTGGGATCCGAGGATCCTACTCTATACCTTTCGGCAAAACTATTAATACCAGTAATATTATTTGCTGTTGTTGTAATATTTGCTTTTATACCTTCTACTGCATTTAGATCTGATACAAAATCTGTTGTAGCTAATTGGTTTAAATCACTTACAATATCAGATGTAGCTAAAGTATTAAGATCTGAAATAACATCAGTAGTAGCAAGTAAAGCCATATCAGCAATTACATCAGCATTACCTAATAATGCCATATCAGCTATAACATCTGCATTTCCAAGTAAACCTATTTCAGTAGCTTTACCAGCGACAGCAGTAATATTACTTGAACCTATATTTGATACATTAGTTATATCACTTGCGATTGGCCCTAATGCAGCAATTTCTGTTGTTAGTGTTGCTAATGTGTTTAAGTTTGCAGTTGTTGGTCCTAGTTGTAAAGATGTACCATTACTATCAAAAGCTATAACTTTATCTGCATTATTAGATGGAGTTGGATCATAAGGGAATTGTAAAGGCCCAGAGGTTCCAGAACCAGTTACAGTTCTTTGAGTAGTTGGTTTTAACTGGATGGACCTATCCATCATTTCTTTTAATTGTTGTTGTCTAATAACTACATTGTCAAATTCTGTTTCAAGAGTTACTGGATTGTTCGCACTACCAGTTTGAAACACAGTAGTTCTTGATAATGGTTGATCACCAATAATTGTAATAATATCATTTTGAGCTGGAGTATAATTAGTACCACCAGATCCAGAGTTATCTATAAATGTAATAGATCCAGTACCATCTGTGCTAGATACAGTAGCATTGTATTGCACACTATCTGTAAGCAAAGTATCATTTTGATATACTTGTAATTCAGATGCAGCATTTACTTGAAAAGAAAAATTATAAGGACCAGCTCTACCACTAGATCCTACTGTATATTGTATTCTTCTTGCTACCTCGTTTATATTAAATGTTGCCATTTTTATTTCTTACCTTGTTTATCAATTTTTTCTTTCAGTTTATTTACTTTATCATTAAAGTTTTTATTCTCCAATAAGAACTCTTCTCTAGCTATCTGATTGTATTCTTGTAATACTCCTCGCAATAAATCTATCTTTTCTCCAGGCAGTAATTTAGAATAGTTCGGATTACTTATTGGATCTATAGTTTTTTCTAGTTGTTCAAGCAAATCACTCTTACCAGAACCATCTCTATCTTTATTAAGTAATTTTATATAATCATAGTATTCATCTTGCGACATAGGAATACCACCTATAAAAGCTCTAGGCATTTGTAAGCCTAATCCTAGTTTAAGCAGCTCATCATCTACTTTGTTAAATTTTTCATCCATAACTCTTATAGGTGATAACACCCCAGTTTCTGGTCCTTCTAATATTTCACCCCATAAGTTTAATCTTGGTTTTAAATCTGGATTAAAGAATGGACTAGCTTTCATAGCTTTATTGTATGACTTATAAAATGTTCTAATATATAAAGGTATATCTTCATCACCAAAAAATCTTTCATAGAAATCTCTTTGTTCTGATGTAAACATAGTATCATAGATTGTAGTGTCTGATAGTTTTGTTAGATACTCATTAAATTTACCAGCTGGACCAACACCAGTAACTAGACCTACAGTACCAGTTGTTAGTTTCTCAGCCATAACAGATAGTGTTCTAGTTACAGCTCCCTCTACATCACCATAGCCAGGTTGAAATAATCTACCAAACTCTTGAATACCAGTTAAGAAAGGTTGTTGAGTTAAGTATGGATAGATAGCCATCAAACCATTTGAGAATATAGAGGTCATAGTATTTGTAAAATTAGGATCTGCATACTGATCTGGCCTACTAGCCATGTATGCCATATCAGCTGATATTGCTAATAGTGATGATATAGGATCAAATCTTGCATAAGATGTTGAAACATATTTACCAGTTTTTTTATCTAATACTGCAATAGAGTATGGCATAAAACCTTTTCTAAAAAAGGCATCTCTTTCAGCTTTGTTCATAGGAGCCATACCAGTAATCATTACATCTTGATCACCACCAGAACCACCATAAGCCATAGTACCAAAAGTGTACATAAGTGATGCACCAGTTGTAAGTTTAGCAAGAGCAAGTTGTTGAACTCTTTTACCATTCTTACCATTTATATCTGCTCTAATTTTTTTACCAAGATCTCCAGGTAAGATATATCCTGGGGCCATCATTAATGGATTTCTTTTGTTACTTTCAAAAAATATGTTCATGATTGTTTTATAGAAAGGTACAAATAATTTTATCTCTGGAATGTTAAAGATCTGCTGCATCTTGTTAAATGCACCTGGAGGTAAATCTTTTTGGAATGTACCTTCAAGCATAGCATTTCTTACTATTTCTTTTACCTCATTGTCTGGATTGGATATTGTTTTTAAGAATACTCTTTCTGCACCTTCAACATCTCCAGGATTTAGTTGTAAGTATTCATTAGCTCTTTGTCTTGCTACTCTATTGAGTTCCATTTTATTTATAATACCTTTAGCAAATTCATCCTCGGCTACTAATAATCTTCCTGGAGCTGTAAAATAGAAAGCTCCCATAGCCTCAAGAGTATTCCCCATAAATCCATCTCTGTATTTTTCTGGTAATAATCTTTTACCAAAAGCATTTGGTTTTCTTAGATCTAGTTTTGTTGTAGATGCCTCACCAGTTTTTAGAGCTTTGTATGAGTTTTCTATAGCAAGTCTTGTACCTAATTTTACACCAGCTACCATATCAAATATCTCATTAAACATAACACCATCTGGTCCACCTAATCCTGGTATCTTATTATATGTTGCTGCTATAGCATATTCAGCTACCTTTAATGTTTTAAATCCAAAGTTTGCAGATACATTGACTACATGTGTAAGTGGATTAGATAGTAGAGAGTTTACCCATAACTCAGCCCAAGCATCTCTAACTTTTTTACCAATACTATCCTCCACAAATCTACCAGCTTGTTGAGGGTTCAGTTGCATAAATGTACTTAAATGTGTGTTGAATGTTTTTTCATCTCTAGGATTTAATCCCATCTCTTCATCTAAAACTTTTAGTATATCTTCTACAGCTCCCTCAGTAGGCTTATCTAATCCTTGAGTAACTCTTAATTTTTTTGCAGAGATAGATACATCACCAGCAGCTCTAGCTGTAAGGGTTTGCCATAATCTTAATGTTTGATAAAATTCTATTCTTTGATCTACTGTAGATGTACCACTTTTTAAAATATCATTACCTACTTTTCTAAGTTTCATGTAAAGTAGTTTGCTTTCCATCAAACCTCTTACAAGAACTGGTATGTCAAGTTTACCTGGTTCTGTTTTTATAATTTTAAAATACACATCAGATCTGTTTAAATTAGATGCCTGGGTAAGTATTTCTTGTATATCCATCTTACCACCTTTCATAGCATCAAACTCTTTAGCAAAAGTCTTTTTGACTACATCTATAAAACTTGTTTCACTTAAAAGACCATCTACATCTTTATCTATTGACTTAAATATTTTATTTAAAGATTTACTATCTGCTTTTTTGATTTGTCCTATTTGGAACTTTTCAAGTAAGTCATTAAAAGATTTTACTTGTTCATCAGAAAACTCACCAAAAACTACTTTACCAGTACCTTGTTCAATAACAAAATCTTTACCCTCTGGATCTGTTACTTGTTGCTCTTCATATTGTTTTTGTAAATCTTTATTACTTAAATCATTTGGGTTTTTGTTTTTAAAAGTTTCTTCTTTTTTTGGTTTTGGTTTTTTAATGTTTTTTGGAAACAATCCAGCTACTAAAACCTCATTTTCATTTTGTTCTACATATTCATTGTTACCCTCTGCATTTTCTAAATCTATTTGATTTACAGTTTTATTTTCTGTTTCTACTTTCTCAGATGTATCTATAGGAACTTTCTCTACTACTTGATCTATATCTTTTATTAGATCTTTATCTGGATTAGATGTAGTAACTAATTTATCATTCTTGGGTAAACTCATTCCTTAACCAATCCTTTCTTTATCTCTGGAGCAACATTTATAAATCTTTTATCTTTTGCTTTATTTTTTATACCTACTTTTTTTTCATACTCCAATATACCTCTATCTAATTTTTCTTCTTCTTTTACTAATTTTTTACTTAAACCTAACTCTTCTATTTCTCTTTCTGTTGGATAAGCAGCTCCACTTAAATATGTTGATTGAGCTGGTGGCATCTTATCATTTATAGCCTTGATTGTATTTTTATTATTCCTTTTTAATTTTTTCATACCAGAAAAAAACTTAGTCAATAAAGGACCAAGAGCCTCACCTACTGGCCCCATAACAATATCTCCTTGTATTGCTTTCCATTTTTCTGCAAACACCTCATCAGCTGTTACACCATCAGTTACATCCTCTGGTGTTCTTAAATATTCAAAATATCTTCCAGCTAAAGTATTTGCATCTTGCTCATTGACATCAAATACAGTCATTAAGAAACCAGCAAAGTTTGGATCTCCAGCCACTTGAGCTGTACCTACAGTTGCTCCCTCAGCTGCCAATGCTCTTGTTATAAATGGCAGAACACCTCTAGCTTTTATTAAACCATTAAATAGTTTGTAGTAACCAACACCAGGAACTATAAATTGTGCAAGTCCTTCGGTTAGTCCACCAGCTAAAGTTTCTGTATCACCTATCTTGTCATAAATATTTCTTTTATAAAACTCTCCAATATCTTTAACAATACCATCACCCTCTGGATCTAATTTTTTCATAGCCTCTGGACCAAGTACAAACTTTTCAGCTCCAGCTGCAAGTAAAGTAAGTATTCCCTCTGATAGTTTTGCACCACCTCTCAATACACCTTTACCCATATCCTTAGCATAGAAAGCTGTTGTATCTAGTGTAGATCTCTTAGAACTTTCTGCAAGTTCATAGATGTGTCCATCTTTAAGAACATAATCACCCTCAAGTGAGTTCTTGTAATTCATATATCTTTCCTCTGCTTTATTCATAATATTGTTTCAATGATTTAAGTTGATTAATTAAATCTATTATATCCTCTTTCTTTAGTTCTAATACAGTATTAAACTTTTCTTTACCATCTACACCTTCATATTTCTCACCATCTTTTAAATCATTATATTCTGTAAGTTCTACAATTAATCTATCTATACCATCTTTATCTTGAAAAAACTCCTCAGATACATTGGTAAATTCTTTTTTGTAAAACTTTTTAAAGTATTGTGTCCAAAGTCTATTATCTAATTGAAATGTACCATTTTGATCTTTTAGACCAGTAATAAGTTTTATCTTTTCTTTTTCCTTACCTTTTTTAATTTCATTATCTTTTACTAAACCAGCTGCAAATTCTATTATTTGTTGATCACTAGCACCTGGATTTTGTTGTTTATAAGTTAAAACTTTAGTCATGGCATCTTGATATACTGCATACAAATCATTCTTTTGGAAACTTGTTGTAATCTCTCCTTCTTGAGGAATACCAATCTTAGCTCTTAATACTTTGTCTGCCTCTGATACTGCTTTAGTTTTTCTTGTTTCAAGTTTTTGATAAAGATCTTTTGCAGTTTCAAAATCAATAGCACCATCTTCTATTCTTGCCTCTCTAATTAAATCATGAGTAAGAACTCCTTGATATAGATATACATACAATCTATCTTTTCTTTCCTCATCTACAAATAAACCTTTCTCTTTATCATCTCTAAATCTTTCATATAATGAATTGTGTAATTTAACATCTAAAGCCTCTGCCTCAGCAAGAATATCTCTAGCTAATTCTGGCTGATTAAGTTCCTCAGCTTTATTGTATTTTTGAATTAAGGTTTGTTTTGTTTTTTCTAAATCTACCTCAATAGCTTTCTCATCATTTTCTTTTCTTTCTCTTTGATTAGTCGCCCAGGAAACAACATCAGCTTTTAATTTTTCTTGGTCCTCTTCACTCATGCTTTTAAATATTGCTTGTAAATTTTTATTACCACCAAAGTTTCCACTTGATACCTCTCTTTCAAGATCCATAGCTTTCTTAGCTGATGGTTCTATTTCTGGAATAAACTGACCAAAGATATGATCTCTTTTAGCTTTATTGACTGCTGTATCCCAATCGTTGGACCACTTTTTAATATACTCACTACCAACATTACTATCTATAAGTTCAGCCAGGTGTTGAGATTTCATAGCATCTAAATGCTTATCTACATCAAAAGGTTCTACCTCTTGAAAGTCTGCTGTTGGTACATTTCTTTTAAAACCATTTGCAATAATATCTGGTATTTCTTTTATTTTGTTTTGACCATAAACCATGGCAATACCTTTTTTATTATCATTATATTGTTTAATTTTTTTATCCAGGTAAGATGTGTACATAGTATTTGCAGCTGTAGCTAACTTAGCTTTTACTGTTACTGCTGCATCAGCATCTATACCAGCCAAACCATCTGAGTAACCTTTAACTATTGCATTTAATCCTAATTCAAATTCATCAGATGACATATCACTTGAAACTGCAACAATTTTAAAATCTTGCATTTTTTTATCGGCATCAATAGCTATATTAGTTGAAAGCATACTTATTTGTGCAGCTCTTATAGATCTTCCATAAGAGGTAATCTTATCACCTTTAACTAATTTTTCTCTCTCTTTAGGATTGGCATCTAAGTATTGTTGTATTGATATTGGGTTTTCTGCTGCATACTCTTTACCTTCTTCTATTGCAATTCTTTCACCTTTATCTACTGCAAAGTTTTTAATTATATCTAATCTTCTACTTAAGTTATCAAACCCAGATGATGATACTCTAAAATTTTCAAAACCAATATTAGGTATATTAACACCTCTAACTAAATTACCTTTAAATATTTTTCTTTCTCTTGACATTAGAATGGTCCTTCAGTTGATGTTATATCTTTAGTTTTTGTTGTTGTATCTTTGTCTGGAACTGGATCAGTTGTTTGTTTTGGAGTGCTAGTCTTAATACCTATTTCAGCTATATCAGTTCCTAAACCAAAGAGAGCTCCCATGATACCAAACTTTTTAGCATTTTTCCCAGCTATCTTAAGATTTCTAAATTCAATAATTCCTAAGTTTTGTAATATCTCTTCATTAATTTTTGATATTTGAAAATCCTCTGTTCCTTCTCTAAGTGATAATGATTGAGCAAGTAAAGCTGATCCCTCGTTTGGTAACATACCACCAGCAGCAGCTTTAGCTATAATAGTTGCCAAAGCCTCATTTGTTTGTTTTAGGACCTCAACACCAGCCTCTTTAGCCTCTATCTCTTTTGATTTATATTGTAACTTTGCTACATCAGCTTGACTATCATAGTAAGCCTTTTGAGCCATACCAGCTTGATATGTTGCATAAGCCTTACCTACTGATGATATTACTGCTAAAACTGCAAATGGATTTGCCATACTATTGTCCTACACTCACTTTATATTCTATTCCCAATAAATTAAAAAATAATGGATCAGTTTGGGAAAATGTCATCTGTCCATCTCTATCATATCCAAGCATTGGTTTCCTTCTTTTTTTTCCAGTAAAAAAATCACCAGCTACAAATGAAAAATCATTACCATTTAATGTTAAATTTTGCGATAGATATAAATTAACAGTAGCCTCTACTATTCTTTTCTTTTGAGCTACTATATTACCACTAGATAGTTTGAGCTCTACTGGTAGTGTTTTTATGATTGGTGTGTAGTCTAATCCTATTTCTACATAGGTTGTTGGTACTGCATCCAATGTTATCTGACCAGAGCTAATTGTTTTATTTGTTTGCATTTGATCATCAACAATTACTCTTACTGTTTTGCCTTCAAGATGTGATAATCCAGTTACAGTAGTTGTTGATGGTTTACTACTACCAGATAATAATTTTGCACTATCAGTTGTATTATCATCATTAAAACACTCTATATAATATTTAGTAGAACTACTTATAGTTCTTTTAATTACAAAATATATTTGATCCACATCTACACCTACATTTATAAACTCACCATCTGTTGTACTTAGACTAGGAGCTATAACATTTTGTCCTCTAAGTATTGAGTATGTAGCTAAAGAACCATCTGTACTATTTACTAATAATAATAGATCCCCATCAGTAGTTGATGTTGCTTTTCGGAGGGCCATATCTGATGGGGATTTTAGCAAGTGAGATGACAACAAAGAAATATTATTTGATATGTAAGATAACTCTACATCACTAAATAAAAATTCTCTTAAAGATTTACCAGCTCTTTGTATAAACAATGTACCACTTTCAGCTCCTACTGGTTTGATACCTTCTTGAGATCCTCTTCTTGTTGCACCATTAACTACAACATTAGTAGGAGTAATAGGATCAAGTGTTGATTGTGGTAAAAAGAACTCTCCACCTTTTGTAAAGATCTGTAAATCTCTACCAGAAAACATACCAGTTATTGCATTGGTACTATCTGTAGATATTGTAAGTTCAATACTATCATCATCCAAAGCCTCACCAGGATTGAAATCAAAGAACCTGGCTACTCTTGATGCAAAGATTGTATTAGGTCTTGACTTAACACCACCAAAGTAAAGCCTACCTTCATGAAAGGTACAAGTCCTTGGAAAACCTTTTGTTGTAGAAAAGCTATCCTCATAACCAGTATCTAAAAAAGTTCCTCCAGATGCAATAGCTGATGTATTAAAGAATGGTATTTCTACTACTGCCTCTACAGATGTAGCAGAAACAAATCTTGTAATTCTTGCTCTACCCATTCCATCATTAGCCTCTACGAATTGATTGACATGACTTGATGTAAAAACAGATCCACCAGCAGTTATTGTAATATTTCCATCTACAGCTGATGGTGTAATAGTTTGATTGATAGTAGTTTCAGCTGGAGTAAAATTAAACTTAGGTATAAATTCAAATGATATATCTGATATTGTCCATGTTGAATGAGAACCACCTCTTACTATTTTTTTAGGAGCCATATCTTCTTGAACCAAAATCAATGTATCTGCTGATTGTGTATGGTCCATAGTTGCAAGAACTGTGGATCCAATAGTTGTTGTTAGATAATCATTACCACTTGAGTTTATGTTTGTTACTAATTCTTTATTTTTAAAAATGTACATTCTGTTATGTACAAATAAAAGCATATAGCTTTGTGTAGTTGAAAATTCAAAAGGTATAAGTTTCATTCCATTTTGTGGATTGGCAGCACTTGGTACCTCAAATATAAATTGTAATCCTGGCCTTCTTTCTACTCCACCTTGAGGTTGTATTAAAACATTACGAGCTTGATCTAATGCGTTGTAATATTGATTGATGTCTATACGAGATTTTAATAATGGATCTACTTCACCAGTAGTAAAGTTTGTTTGTATTGTTACTGCTCTGCTCATCTAACATCTGTTAATGGGAAATCTACTATTGCATAATTTGGTTTACCTCTACCATCTACATTACATGCCTGGCGAAAATACCCACCCCTTCCATTTTCAGTTAATGAACCCAAAGCTACACCTCTCCAGTATTCTGCTTTTGTAATTTGATCTGTTACTGGTTCAGCTAAATGCCAGGCTAACATGTAAACTAAAAGCTGTACAAAATATGAAGGCATCAAACCTTCAGATATAACTGAACTTATATAATCTACATAAATAGTTTCTTCATTTGTAGCTATTGCTGGACCAGAACTTGTATAAATTAGTTCATAACTTTGTATTGGTAACACTCTTGTTGAACTTGAATTGTAAACTTGTAAAGGTGTAGAACTAACAGAGTTAGATGGTAGTGGATATATATAAGACCATTCATTTACTGGTGTAGATGTAGATCTGTTTAATTGTTCTTTTACCAAAGCAAAAGACCATGGATATAATGATAAGGTTTGTCTTTTAACTGTTTCGTAAATATTGTTGCAAACAGAGGCAGCATCATTTGTTGTATCTGTAAATGATGAAATAATATCAGCTCCAAGTAAATTTAGAGCCTGGTTACAAATTTTAATATTAGTATCTCCACTTGCCATAGTAATCCTTAATAAATGAAGAGGCCCATTAAGGGCCTCCCCATGTTTAGTTGATTAGTCGCTATCAGTAGCAGATATAGCTGTACCATCACCAATATCAACAACACCACTTGCGTTGCTGACTACTGGGTGTAACGAGTAAGTTCTCGTACCACCAGTTGATGCGTGGACATAAATTATATCTCCAACTTTTAACAGATCAGATACATCATTGAAGTATCCCTCTGCATCAATAGCTGTTTTAGCATCAGTTGATGTGTAGCTCCACATTTGAGGAGCATTACCAGCTTTTGCTTGACCACCAATAGGTTGTAGTCCTGTTTTATCAAACGCCATAATTATTCTCCTTCTTATTAGCTTTCATCAGTTGTTATTTTTACGATACCATCTGGATCAATAGCAACAGCACCAGCTGAGAACATTGAGTTCACCAAGAATGATGTTTTCTCTGGAACATAGTTGATCTCAGTTTTTTGTGCCATATTAACTGCCATACCTACAGCAGATCTATGGAACGCAAAACAAGTTCTGTCGTTAGTTGATAATGGTAATCCACCTTCATCTCTATCACCTAGAACATAAAATCTGAAACCTAGGAAAGTATTGATCTCTCCAGATACCAGAGCTTTAATACTAGCGAAATCGCCAGAGATTGCTCTCTCATCAGCTAGTAATCCAGATAATGAGTTTGCGTGGATTATGATGTGTCTGTCATCAAATGGAACATTTTTAGCATCCATAGCTTTTTTAGCAGCTATTAGCTTTCCAACATTCAGATTTGAGTTTGCAGCTGAACCAGATGTAACTACATTTTTAGCTACAGTTCCAGTACCAGATGCAGCATTAACAGCATCTATTATAAGTTGGTCCATTCTTCTACCGATTGCTTTCGATACAACTTGTACCAACTCTTGTCTTTCATCAAAGTTTACCTTCGCTTGATGGAAAATGTCGCTATATTCAGCAGCATTGAAATCACTCATTGTAGCTGTAACTTGAGAATAAGTTACATTCAATGGAGTAACATCTGTCTGTGGAACTCTAGCAGTAGCAGATCCCTTACCAAGTTTTGGAAACTTGTATGTCTGCCCTTGTACACCTTGTCTTAGCCTTACACATCCCAAGATTGAACTTTCACCTTGGTATGCTTGTTTTACCTCAGCATCAAACAGAGTAACAAAAGCATTAGTTATTGATTGTGCCATGTTTTCTCCTTTATAAGTTTAACACATTTATTTATTTACTCGCAGTTGTCTGGTAAAATAGCCAGGCTGACATAGTGTACTTTCCACTCGTCAAAAGGCCAAAAGAAATTTTGGTTATCTCTAATTACAAAATAATCGTTTTCTAATTAAATATCAAGTCTATATTTCGCCAGTATCTACTTTTCCTGGAAAAGCTCTAGCAAACTGTTGTTCTACCTTTCTACGAAAAGCTGGATCTGTTTTGTACTTAGGATCAGCTACTAACTCATATAACTCATCATTTGATGGAGCACCATCTATATCTACTGGAGCTGTAGGTATAGTTTGTTCACCATAATACTTTCTGAGTTTATTAATAGTATTGATACCATTTGCAGTAGCAGCAAATACTTTAAACTCTTCAAAGTCCTCATCAGAGAACACACCTTTAGCTTTCAAGCCTTGGCCCCATTTTTTTACACCTTCAATGATTTGTTGAGCATTAGGACCTAACTTAGCAGTTTCCTCTTCAATGTTTATACTATCTGCCTCTTCTTGAGCTACAGATAATTCTTTAAATTTATTTACTAAATTATCAAATGCAGCTTGAGTAGGTTTGTTTTCCTTGGCCCAATCTAAGAAATATGTTTTTAATTCATCATCATCTTCTACATCTTCTAATGATGATACATCATATTCTTTTGGAGCTTTGTGTTTACCCATAGAAAATTGTTTTTGTAATTCACTATAAGAGTTACTTAGCTCTTCGGTCTTAACACCTCTCTCTGGATCCCAAAATTTATCTTCTATGTATTCTGGTTTTTCTAAAACCTTTTTATCTTCTTTAGCCTCAGCTTGTTCTTGAGGTTTTTCCTCCTCCTTATGAGGTATTTCTGTTTCACTTGGATCTGGTGTTTTAGGTTCCTCTGTTGGAACTCCACCCATCAATCCCTCAGTTTGGTTCTCTTCTACTATTTCGTTTTGATTTTCATTAGCCATTTTTTGCCCTCTCTATTCTCATTATTATTTCTCGGACCACACTATTTTGTCCTTCTCTTGCATATCCAGATGTGTGATCTCCCCCTGGTACCCAAGTCGGTTGATCTAATGTTCTACTCATTAAATGTTTCAAACATTTCTTACCTTCCTCAGTTTCAAATGTTCTAGCATAAGACTTATCTATTTCAAGCTGCTCGTTTTTTGTTTCTTGTTTTGCTTGATTATCTAAGACCTCAATGCCTTCCCATCCTACTTTTGCCATTATGCACTAACCTCTTCCTCTACAGCACTTGCTGGTTCTTGTTCTTGAGGAGGAGGAGTTTCTTGTTGGGGAGCTTGTCCTTCCATAGCTGCTTTTGCTTGAGCATCAAACATAGCCATACTTTGTTGGATGATGGCTTGTTTCTCATCTGGAGATGTTCTTAAGCTAGATGGTACACCTAACTTATCACCTATATAAGTAGCTATAGCATCTGGTTTTAGTTCTGCTACACCACCTGGTCCAAGTGAGTTTGCTATTTGGAAAAATTGCATAACTTCATTTATCTCTTCTAAGTTTTGAGCTTTAGCCAATGGACTAACTGGTACTACTTTTACCTCTAGCCCATTGACCTTCAAAGGGAGCTGGATAAGACCTTTCTCATCCATAATGAATAATACTCTTGTTATGATTGGTACCATAGTTTCAGTAATTAATCTACCAAAAGCAGCACCTAAATTTTGTGATAATTCTTTCATTCTTTCTACAATTTCTGTTGCAGATCTAGCTGACATATTATCTGGTGGTAAAGTATCATCTAACAAAGTCTTTTTAATATTTACTCTTAAATCATTTATTACAATTTGTGATACATTGAAATCTCCAGATCTTGGTAAAGGAGCTAGTGATGCACCTTGAGGTCCACCATTTCTTGCTACTGGTATAATAGATCCTGGAGTAATTCTAATATTAGATGGATTGATTACACCATCATCTGCTGCTGTATATACTCCAGCACATGCTATACTAGCATTTTTAAGTAACAGCTCTAAAGTTTTATTTAAAGTTTTTACATCTGGTAAAGCAGATACTAATGGTCCTCTACCAAATACCTCACCAGGTATCTTCATGTATCTTGCAACAATCCAAGGAGTAGTATCCATTCTACGAAATACTAACTCATCTTTTGTTTTCTCATGTATGATATGATAACAATAATCTTTTCTTTCTGGATCTAATATTACTGCCTCTATTAACTCTACCATTTCTTGAGGTTTGTTTTCTATTAATCTTTGTAATTGATCATTTAATTTTATATCTGGATATTGTCTTGGCAAAGCCTCAGCTCTAACTTTGTATTTACGATAAACATTATCTACAGTTCCATTTGGTCCTTCCTCTAATGCAATAAGATATTGTGGAACTGGAGTAAACTGAATAGGATTAATATCATCACCTGGTTGAATGAGCATAACAGCAGTACCTACACAGAGATCTAATAAGAACTCTCCCATAGCTAGATCAAAGTTTGATTGTCTTAACAAAGTAAACATTTTATCTAAATACAGATCTAATGCTTGTTGCACCTCTGCTTTTCTATCTACTGGTATGTCATTCCCAGGTTCCAATCTGCACCACTTTTTATAGGGAGGAAATAGGCCAGATTGAATTCTGTTTGCAAATCTTTGAGTTGAATGAATAGCTGTACTATCAAATACCATGTTCATTTTATTCTGGCCAGGTACAGTACCCTCATAGTATCCATCATAAAGATTTCTTTGTGGAAGAGCATAACGATAACAATCCTCGTAAATAGTTC
>VTLG01015799.1_pt1 | contig 22322 bp, 32 predicted proteins | sample 4694571 | NCBI WGS metagenome assembly VTLG01 (sample SAMN12604809, study PRJNA352737) | marine metagenome | biome: ENVO:00000447; feature: ENVO:00000209|ENVO:00000569|ENVO:01000036; material: ENVO:00002151; isolation source: viral sequences binned using virsorter ...
TGCAGGCACGCTACAGGCTACCGGCGATACCGCTGCCGGGGACGACGCTGCAATCGGCTACACCAGCGCGGAAGGCATCATTATTACCGGTCAAGGTAGTAGCACTGATGTCACGATCAAGAACGACGCTGACGCGACAGTTATGTCTATCGCAACTGGAACGACTCAGGCTACGTTTGCTGGGGAAGTTGTAGCGGCATCGTTAGATATTTCTGGGGATATCGATGTAGATGGTACGACCAACCTAGATGTTGTCGATATAGACGGTGCCGTAGATATGGCATCTACGCTTACCGTAGCAGGAGTGTTGACCGGGGCTTCCTTAGATATATCTGGTGATATTGATGTAGACGGCACGACCAACCTCGACGCCGTAGATATAGACGGTGCTGTCCAGATTGATAACACGGTTACAGTCGGCGCAGACGACACTGGCTATGACGTTAAATTCTTCGGAGCTACTTCAGGCGCATACATGCTGTGGGATGAAGATGTTGATGATCTCATCCTCGCAGGAGCGGCACGTATTGTTATTCCTGATGGGCAGCTAGTACTTGGGAGTACGGCGGTTAGTTCGACAGCCGCAGAGTTGAACATCCTTGATGGTGTAACCAGCACAACTGCTGAGTTGAACATCCTTGACGGTGTAACCAGCACAACCGCTGAACTAAATATCCTTGACGGTGTAACGGCTACCGCGACTGAGCTTAATTACTCTGACACAGGTTCTGCTGTAGGTACTGTAGTCGCCAGCAAAGTTGTAACGGTGGATGCTAATAAAGATGCATCCAGTTTCCGGAACGTCACGCTTACCGGGGCGCTTACTGCAGCCTCGCTAGACATATCTGGTGACATTGACGTAGACGGCACGACCAACCTTGATGCTGTAGATATTGACGGTGCTGTCCAGATCGACAACACGGTTACGGTCGGCGCTAATGACACCGGTTACGACGTTAAATTCTTTGGTGCTACAGCTAGTGCTTACATGCTTTGGGACGAAGATGAGGACGACCTCATCCTCGCCGGGGCCGCACGTATCGTCATCCCTGATGGGCAGTTAGTTCTCGGGAGTACGGCTGTTACAGCTACCGCTGCAGAGCTTAACGCTATTGATCTTGGCGGCTCAGTAGGGACTGTAGTAGCCAGTAAAGTAGTCACAGTAGATTCCAATAAAGACGTAGCAAGTTTCCGGAACATCACACTAACCGGAGAACTTGATGCAGGATCTTTGGATGTATCTGGTGATGCTGATATTGATGGAACTTTAGAAACTGATGCTTTATCTATTAATGGCACAACTGTAACTAGTACAGCAGCAGAATTAAATATTCTTGACGGTGTTACAAGCACAGCCGCTGAACTAAATATTCTTGATGGTGTTACAAGCACTACAGCAGAACTCAACGTCCTTGACCCGGCGCTTAAAGAGAACAGTTCAATTTGGATTGGCTCTGATCCTTCTGGAACCACTAGCACCGCTCAATACAATACGGCTTTGGGTGTAAATGCGCTTGATGCAATTGAGACGGCAGATAGAGTCACCGCAATTGGCTACAACGCTTTAAGTGCCCTGACGACGGGTAGTTCTAACACCGCTGTGGGGGACGAAGCCTTACTTGCCAATACCTCGGGAAATTCAAATGTAGCTGTGGGCGGCAGAGCCCTTACGACCAACACCGTTGGGGATAGAAATACGGCGGTTGGCTATCAGTCTCTCTATACCATGGAGCCTGCTTCTAACTCAGACATGTACAACACGGCGGTTGGTTATAACGCCGGGTACGATATAACCACCGGGGCGGCTAATACCCTAATAGGTGGTGAGGTTGCAAAGGAACTTACGACTGGCGACTACAACACTGCTGTTGGTTACAGAGCGGGGGGAGGGGCTGCAGGAGCAGAAACAACATCAGACTACAACACATCCTTTGGGTATAAAGCTCTTGAGGCGGTGACGACTGGTGATGTTAATGTCGCGATAGGTTCCAACGCTCTCACTAGTAATGTTTACGGAGACCGTAACGTAGCTATTGGTCACAACGCTTTGAGTAAAGTGAACCCTAGTAGCAAGACTGATACCTACAACGTGGCAATAGGTCTTAACGCTGGGTTCGATATAACCACCGGGGTTGAGAATGTCTTTGTTGGAGGCCTGTCTGGAGACGAAGTATCTACAGCAAGCGGTAATGTAGCTGTTGGTTATTTGACCGGGGGTTCTAATGCAACTTCAACAGGCTCCTATAACACTTCTGTAGGTCAGCGTGCTGGGTATTCTGTAACTTCGGGAATTTCTAATGTCTTTGTAGGGCGTGAAGCGGGTTTTGACCAGACTACAGGTAACTATACGGTAGCTGTTGGAGAGTACGCGGCAACAAATACCACCACGGCTAGTAATAATGTTGCAATAGGCAGAAATGCACTGTTTACAAACCAAACGGGTGCCAACAACACCGTTATGGGTAGAAACTCAGGGTATGACACCACTGGAGATGAAAATACTTTTGTTGGAGCTTATAGTGGCGAAGAAGTTTCTAGCGGCGGCTCTAACACTGCCGTTGGTTATAACGCTGGTGGAGGAGCTTCTGCTGCCGAGTCCACTGGGGACGGGAACACTTCTCTTGGTCACTCTACCCTAGAGGCTGTAACTTCGGGCCATTCTAATGTTGCTCTTGGTAAAAATGCCATGCTTGCAGCAACTACGGCCCAAAACAACGTAGCTATTGGCTATCAAACTCTGGATGCTGCTACGACCTCATTTTACAACGTGGCGGTTGGTGCTCAGGCGCTTACTGCAAATGACACTGGCAACTACAACACTGCTGTCGGGTATAAGTCTCTAACGACACAAAGCGGGGATGCCAACTACAACACTGCAGTGGGTTATTTAGCGGGAGAAGACCTTACCACTGGCGACAACAACACCTATATTGGAGCTTTTGCTGGGGAAGAAGCTACTACCGCCGAATACAACGCGGTTGTAGGTTACAACGCTGGCGGGGGTGCCTCCACTTCTGCGGCTACTGGAAATTACAACGCTGTCCTTGGATATTCGGCGCTAGAAAAACCGACTTCCGCTGGGTCTAACACTGCTGTTGGTGCCTTTTCGATGCAGTCTAATGTCGACGGAAACAACACCGTGGCTATCGGTTATAAGGCGGGACAGGCCATAACTACGGGTGATGCCAATACCCTAGTGGGTTATAGCACTGGGGTAACAGCAACTGACCTTGAAACGGGCGCTTACAATACACTTGTCGGGGCATATTGCGACACAACGGCCACAGATTCCGAAAAAGCAATGGGCCTTGGTTACAACCTAGACTGTGCCGCTGGATACACAACACTAGGTGAGGGCAGCAACGACATCAGAGCCGCGCATGGAACTGCGACATGGTCCACCGTCTCCGACGAAAGATACAAAAAAGACATTGTAGACTCGTCTGCTGGGCTTAACTTCATTAATGCGCTGCGTCCTAGAACTTTCAAGTACAAAACTCTTGGCGAGCTACCAGAAACCTTCAGAGCTTACGAGGCTGGCTCAACTGAAGTTTTCAAAAACTCTCAGACAAACCACGGATTTATAGCTCAAGAAGTTAAGGCGGCTATAGATGCTGACGACAGTATCAAAGATGGCTTTAAGCTTTGGGACAATCGGGACGACGGTTCTCAGGAAGTTGCGGAAAGCGCGTTAATACCGGTTCTCGTGAAAGCTATCCAAGAACAACAAGCATTGATTGAATCATTAACCGCAAGAATCGCCGCACTGGAGAGTTAATCACATGGCAGCAGAACCACGCACCCCCGAGCAAAAAGCTCAAGATTACACAGCGATGGGGCATTCAGTTGCCCTGATTGATACCATCAGGACTGGATCAAATTCTGAATCAACTATGACAGCCGAAGAACTTAAAGACACTGTCTCAAGAAACGTAGAACATCTTGAAATCATGGTTGCTCTTGAGGACTGGGGCTCTGAGGACATGACTGCCTCAAAGGCAGCGATCACCAACGGCAAGGCGTATATAGCATCATGAGCGAAGAAGCACAGCAAACTCCCGCAGTTGTTCAAATTGATGGAACTGACCACAACATAGAGGATCTGAGCACTGACGCTAAGATTCATTTGGAGCAGGTCATACTCATCAAGAGACAGATGGATGAGCACAAGCGAGCGGTACTCGCTAACCAGCAGGCGCTAATTAATCTGCAGGTGGCTCTTGGGTACAGAGAGAGCACCTTGCGGGATTCCATCAGTGTTGCAGCGGAACCGGATGAGGCTGTATCTGCCCAATGAACGAATTAGACCCCGCCCATAAAGCTCTTGCTGAAATCGAGGCCCACGAACGAGAGTGTCGGCTGAGATACGAAGCGATTGAAGAGAGTCTTGAGCGTGGATCGAAACGGTTCGACAAGCTTGAAAACATGATCTGGGGCATCTACGGAGCCTTGATCGCGGCAGTGATTTTCCCGCAGGTTCTAAAACTTGTGACTTAATATGGCTATCAACAGCATCGACCAAACGACCGGGAATCCACCAGCAATTGCGTGGAGGCGGGTTGCCAATCGTCAGATGCAGGAGTTGGTCATGGCGTCTGACGGCGCTCCTGTCAAAAAAGTCACAGAAATTTCTGAGACTCAGCTTTACCAGCTACGCGGGAACAAAATGCTTGTTACCGACATTAGCCGGTCGATGTCCACCGTCGATATAAAAGTATGATTGCCGAGCTTTCAGCCGCGTTCGCCGCGCTCAAGGCCGTAAACGAAGGTATTCAAAGTCTTCGTGATGCTCACGGTCATAGTCGTGATCTTGGAAGCATCCTTGGCTCTTGGAGCGAAGCCGCTATGGCGGCTAAAGAGTGCGAGAAAATTCAAGCCGCTGGGAAAATGAGCTATTCCGAGGCTTTGCGGCTTGAGAGTGTATCTAGGCAGGTTGCGAACTACGACCGGATGCTGCACGACGTTTGTCTGCTGCAAGGTCAAGGCGACTTGTACAAAAGTATCAAGGCGCGAATGGCTGAGGCTGAGGCAAATGCGGCGAAAGAAGTCGCTAGAATTAAAGCTCAACGAAAAAAGCGGATTGCATTCTGGAAGGATGTTGGGCAGGTGCTAAGTATCATGGTCGGCGTTTTTTTAATGTCGATGGTCGCTCTTTGGCTGTTTTTTCTTTTCTATTATGGAGCTGACTAGGTGTCTAAAAAACTGGAACCTAAATCTCAGTACGCTGAGTTTGACTTAGATGGTGACGGCACGGTCACAGATGACGAGATTCGCCGCTCGCAAGATATGCTTGAGTTGGAGATGCGGGAAGAGAAGGCCGACACCCAGCGCCGCATGGCGTGGGTAGCGATGTGCTCCATGTGCGGATTTGCAATCCTGCCCCTGATGCCTTTTGTGCCTGAAGCGCGGTTAGCTACGCTCGCAAGTCTTAGCGATATGCTGTTTCTTTCTCAAGCATCGGTAGTCGGGCTTTACTTTGGCGCAACGGCGTATATGGCTAGAAAATAATGTGGCAGGTTGCGGGAGTCTTAGGAGCCGCACTGGTCATGTGTGGGGTGTCTTTCAAGGTGTACTACGACCGCACGGAGACCGAGAAAGATGCTTTGAGAACAGAGCTTCAGACTTCCATCAACAACCAACAGGTTCTGGAAAACACGATTCAGGATCAAAACAATCGGATTGCTCAAGCAATAGAATTTCAAAAGCAGCAGCAAGAGCAGATTCAAGGGCTGGAACAGAAAAATCGGGAGGCTACCGCAGAAGTGTCGTCGTTGCGCCAGAAGTTTGCTCGACACGACCTCAACCACCTTTCGCTCAGAAAGCCGGGCCTGATTGAAAAGATTGTCAACAAAGCGACCAAAGAGGTTGGCGATGAGCTTGCCCAAATCACTGATCCTAATCGTTAGCCTGACGCTGCCGGCTTGCTCCATCCTCGATAGACCTGACCCCATCCCGCAGGTTAAGCCGGTCGAGGTAATTACTGTCGAGAAGCCTGCACCCGTTTATCATCCGCCATTGCCAGAGCAGATTACGTTTCTTCCGGTCGAATGGAAAATCCTTACGCCGGCGCTGATGGAGCAATACATTGCCGACCTCAAGGCCGGCGAGGCGCCGGTAAATGTGTGGTACGGGCTTCCAACCAAGGGCTACGAAAATTTGTCATCCAACATCGCGGACACAAAAAGATATTTGCGGCAAATCCTTTCGATTGTAGACTATTACAAAAATCTGCATTTGGAGGAGCAGGATGAAGACTAGCGCAGAAGGCATTGCCCTGATCAAAAAATTTGAGGGGCTGGAATTAGACTCGTATCAATGCTCAGCCAATGTCTGGACGCTGGGGTACGGCCACACCCAAGGCGTTGCGGAAGGCGATAGCTGCTCCGAGGAAGAGGCAGAGATCATCTTGGTCAATGATCTCAAAGAGTTTGAGACATACGTTAATGCGTTAGTTGATGTCGAGCTTGATCAGAATCAGTTTGACGCGCTTGTCGCGTGGACATTCAATCTTGGCCCCACTAATTTGCGAACAAGCACGCTACTGAAGAAGCTTAATGCCGGAGAGTACAACGACGTTCCATCGGAAATAAAACGATGGAATCGCGCCGGGGGTCAAGTATTGGACGGTCTAATTAGGCGCCGGGAAGCAGAGGCGTTGTTGTTTGCTGGAGAGCAGTGGGAGAATGTCTGAGCTATCGTACAAAGACTTTGACATTCTTAGCCTGCAAGACCAGCAGGAAGCAGTTGCTCTTCTTAATCGGTACAAGCAACTTGAGAAACAAGAAGACTGTCAGGGCGATTTTATTCGTTTTGTTAAGTCCCAGTGGCCGGATTTTGTAGAAGGCCGGCATCACAGAATTATCGGGGAAAAATTCAATCGGATTGCCGAGGGCAAGCTCAAACGGCTTATTGTTTGCCTGCCGCCCCGTCACACCAAATCTGAGTTTGCTTCGACGTTTTTCCCTGCATGGATGATGGGCTTGCGGGGCAATCTAAAAATTATCCAGACGACGCACACCGCAGAGCTTGCTGTCAGGTTTGGCCGTAAGGTCAGAAATATTATCGACAGCGAAGAGTACAAGACTGTTTTTCCAGATTTGACTCTTGAGGCGGACAATAAATCGGCTGGTCGCTGGACAACAAATCAAGGTGGCGAATCATTTTACGCGGGCGTTGGGGGCGCCATCACCGGCCGGGGTGCTGATCTTCTGATTATTGACGATCCGGTCAGCGAGCAGGATGCGCTCAGCGCCACCGCGATGGACTCAATCTACGACTGGTATACATCTGGACCACGTCAACGTCTTCAGCCCGGCGGAATCATCGTTATCGTTATGACGCGGTGGTCTACCAAAGACCTTGTGGGTCAGGTTTTAAAGCGGCAGGAAGATGAATTTTCTGATCAATGGGAGGTTGTCGAGTTTCCTGCAATTATGCCGGAGTCTGAAGACCCTCTGTGGCCTGAGTTTTGGAAGAAAGACGAACTGCTGAGCGTGAAGGCCTCTTTGCCTGTTTCCAAATGGAACAGCCAGTGGATGCAAGACCCGACCGCAGAAGAGGGCTCCATTGTTAAGCGGGAATGGTGGAAAGTTTGGGAAAAAGAAGACGTTCCTGCATTTTCTTACGTCATTCAAAGTCTGGACACGGCTTTTTCTAAAAAAGAAACCGCAGACTACAGTGCGATAACGACGTGGGCGGTTTTTGAGCCAGAGCAAGAGGGCTCGGAGCAAATTATTCTGCTGGACGCAAAGCGTGTGCGGCTGGACTTTCCAGAGCTGAAAAAGCTTGCACTGGAGGAGTACCGGTATTGGGAGCCGGATTGCATATTGGTTGAGGCGAAGGCGTCTGGAACACCTTTAACTCAGGAACTGCGCAGAATGGGCATTCCCGTTACGTCTTACACCCCGTCGCGCGGTCAGGATAAGATTGCAAGAATGAACAGTGTGGCCCCTATATTTGAAGCCGGAATGGTTTGGGCGCCAGAAAAAACATTTGCCGAAGAGGTGGTCGAGGAGATGGCATCTTTTCCTTACGGGGATCATGATGACTACTGTGACTCGGCCACGATGGCGCTAATGAGATTTCGGCAGGGCGGCTTTCTGTCGTTGGAAAATGACTACGCCGAAGAGATTCGGCCGCTCAGGAAAAACAGGACGGTTTACTACTGATGGCTGTTGAAAACTTAGGAACTGAAAACGATCCCGACGTTTTTTCTATGGGTCGGGAGCTTGAAGTTTTTCCAGAGCCTTCCCGGCAAGACCAGATTCGGGAAGCGGCGGAAATTCTGGTTGCTGATGATCAGATTCTTATTGATGAAGAAATTGACGCTCCGGCGGAGCAAATTCAGGTTAGCTTTGACGCCAACCTTGTTGACGAAATTGACGCGACTGAGCTGTCTCGATTGGCAAATGACGTTTTGTCTTCAATTAAGGCCGACAAAGAGTCCCGTTCTGAATGGGAAGAGACTTACGTCGACGGCCTGAAATATCTCGGCATGCATTTTGACGAGACGCGAAGCAATCCGTTTCAAGGTTCCTCTGGCGTCATTCACCCGATTCTTGCAGAGGCGGTGACTCAATTTCAGGCGCAGGCTTATAAAGAAATGCTCCCGGCAAAAGGGCCGGTCAAGACTGAAATTGTGGGTGCCAGAAGCCCGGAAGTGGAGGCTCAGGCAGATAGGGTGCAGGAGTTCATGAACTTCTACATCATGAACGTGATGTCCGAATACGATCCTGAGCTGGACATGATGTTGTTTTACTTGCCGCTTGCCGGATCGGCGTTCAAGAAAGTTTATTTCGACACGGCTATTGGCCGCGCGATGAGCAAGTTTATCGAGCCGCAAGACCTTGTGGTCCCTTACGAGGCCACCGATATATTCTCGGCAGAGCGCGTCACTCACGTTTTGCGCATGTCAAAGAATGAAATTCGCAAGCAACAGCTAGCAGGGTTCTATGCCGACATTGAGCTTACTGGTGGCGGCGTTAATTTCACTAGAGACGAAATTGACGAAGAAATAGACAAGATTGAAGGCACGGCGCCCGGTTACTCGGAAGACCGAGACCACACGGTGTACGAGGTTCACACTATTCTTGATCTTCCGGGGTTTGAGGATATTGGCCAAGACGGAGAGCCGACCGGTCTCAAGCTTCCTTATATTGTCACGATTGATGAGCCTACGCAGCGCGTGCTTGCCATCAGGCGCAATTACAAGGAACAAGACCCCTTACGGCAAAAAGTAAATTACTTTGTTCAGTATAAGTTCTTGCCGGGGCTGGGGTTTTATGGACTGGGGCTAAGCCACATGATTGGTGGCTTGGCCAAAGCTAGCACCAGCATTCTTCGCCAGTTAATTGATGCAGGAACGCTGGCGAACCTGCCTGCCGGATTCAAAGCTCGCGGCATGCGAATTAGAGACGAGGACGATCCGCTTCAGCCCGGCGAATTTCGAGACATCGATACGACCGGAGCCTCGCTTAGAGAAAACCTGATCCCGCTCCCGATTAAAGAGCCGAGCAATGTCTTGATGTCGTTGCTGGGGCTTTTAGTCGAATCTGGCAAACGCTTTGCAAGCATTGCAGACATGAATGTGGGAGACATGAATCAGGCGATGCCTGTTGGGACCACGGTTGCTCTTCTGGAGCGCGGCACCAAAGTCATGTCTGCTATCCACAAACGACTTCACTACGGGCAGAGAATTGAGTTTCAGCTACTGGCGACCGTTTTTAGCGAGTATCTGCCTCCGGTCTATCCTTATCAGACCGGAACGGGTCCGCAAGAGGTAAAAGGTCAAGACTTTGACGGTCGCGTAGATATTATTCCGGTTAGTGACCCGAATATATTCAGCCAGTCTCAGCGCATAACGATGGCGCAGGAACTGCTCCAGATGGTCCAAAGCAACCCGGAAATTCACGGCCCAATGGGCACGTATGAAGCATACCGAAGAATGTACGCGGCTTTGGGCGTGGATAACGTGGAAAGTTTATTGCAGCCGCCTCCTCAGCCTCAGCCGCCTATGCCCGTGGATGCCGGGTTGGAAAACAGCGGTTTAATGATGGGGGCGCCCGCTCAGGCTTTTGCGCCTCAAAATCATCAGGCTCACGTTGATGCTCACCGCAACCTTTTCTTGACGACGGTCGTCAAAGAAAATCCTGCTGTTCAGGCAAGTATCATCAGTCATTGCATGCAACACTTGCAATTTATGGCTGCCCAGATGGCCCAAAACCAGCTACCGCCTGAGCTTGTGCAGCAACAACAACAGATTGAGCAGGCAGCCAATTCTGGACAGATTCCGCCGCAGCAAGCTCAAATGATGCTGTCTCAAATCATGACTCAGCAGGAACAGTTTTCTGCTCCTATCCTTGCGCAATTGGTTCAGGACTTTTTGCTGTCCATTGGTCAAGGCGACGAAGAAGACCCTCTGGTTCAAATTAGGCAGCGAGAGCTTGATTTGCGTGCCGAAGAAATAGATTTAGATAAGAAACAGTTTGAGCAAAAAGAAGCTTCCAGAAAACAAGAGAAGCTTTTGGAAAACGAAATCCAAAAACAACGTATCGCCATGTCCAAGGAAATTAGTGACGATAAGATGGACTTGGCGTTTGACCGACTAAAGCAACAGGCTGACCTGAAACTGCTTGAGTTGAATCAAAAATTTGGAGGTTAAAAGTGACAACTAGCTATATTTTGGAACAGCAAAAAGAGCTGAAGAAGATAAAGCGGCTTGAGCGACAATCTGAGGCTTCAGCAATGCAGTTAGCAATGGAAAAAGCTGTTGCTCAGAAAGCCGCTTCTGACGCAAGGATTGCGGAAAAGCTTAAACGAATTGAGTCTGGAGAAGCCCCGGCAACTCCTGCGCCCAAAGCTAGTCCTGCGCCCAAAGCCAAAGCTGCGCCTAAAGCCAAAGCGCAAGCAAAAAAGCCGGCGTCAAAAAAATCACCTTTTAAAAGGAAGTAATCAATGCCGCTCAAGAAAGGAAAAAGCCAGAAGGCTGTCAGCAGCAATATCAAAACTTTAAGAAAGGAAGGCAAGCCGCAAAAGCAGGCTGTCGCCATCGCTATGAAAACCGCCAAGGGCATGAAGAATGGCGGCTCGGTCGGACAATTAAAAGTCAAGGTGAAAAAAGTTCGCACCAAGGGCACCGGAGCCGCAACTAAAGGCCTCGACTTTTACGAGCGCGCTTGATGGACGACATTGATCTAGCGGGGAAGATCAAAAGAGTCATTGAGGATCGCCGGGCGCTAATTCGCGGCACTCTCATGGACGGCTTGCTCAAAGATATAGAGCATTACAAATCTTTGCAGGGCGAGCTAGTTGCGCTAAACTTGATCGAAAGCGAAATTTCGCAGCATTTCAAGGATTCAGACGCATGACTCAAGCCGGCGCGGAAAGTGCCTACGTTGCCCCAGATGAACGGGTGCTAGACCCGACGCTGCTCGAAAAATCGGCGATTGAGAGAATGCCGGACCCGTCCGGTTGGCGGATGCTTGTCTTGCCCTATGCGGGCAAAGGCTTGAGCAAGGGCGGTATCGCGCTGACAAAGGAAACCGTTGATCGAGAAGCCCTTGCAACCGTGGTGGCTTACGTGGTCAAGATGGGACCGCTTTGCTACGGCGACAAGGAAAAGTTTGGTGAGACCCCGTGGTGTCAAGAAAAACAGTGGGTTCTCATCGGTCGCTACGCTGGCGCCAGATTTAGGCTGGAAGACGGCGGCGAAGTCAGAATTATTAACGATGACGAGATTATCGGCACCATACTTAACCCTGACGACATCCTGAGCTATCTATGATTGAAAACACTGCACCTCATGCTGAAGAGGAAGAAATCAGCATAGAAATTACCGATGAGCCTGTTGAGGGTCAGGGTTCTGACGAAAGCGAAGACGAGCTTGATCGATACACTAAGTCGGTCTCAAAAAGAATTAACAAGCTCAACCGAAAGAATCGAGAGGCTGAAGCGCGGGCTCAACAACTTGAGCAGCTAGCGCATCAAAAAGAGCAGGAGCTTGCTCAATACCGTCAGTACGCAGCGAATCAACAACAAAGCGTTCTGGCTAGCGAAGAGCAGAAGCTGGCAGCTCAAGAGTCTCAAGTTAATGACATCTATCAGCGCGCGGTCAGTTCAAACGACGCCGACCTGATGTCAAAGGCTGACAGCCTTAAAACCGACATCGCGATCAAAAAAGAAAAGCTTAAAACGGCGAAATCGCAATATGAGGCCGCCTACGCGCAGCAAGCGCAGGCGCAACAACAGCCAGAGTCCTATCAAGCTTATCAGCCGCAGGCCGAGGCTCAGAATCAAAGTGCTCCCCAAGAGCAAGTCGAGCCAACTGAAGAGGCTTTGGGGTGGCATCAAAAAAACAAGTGGTTTGGTGATCAGGACGACCCTAATAATTGGGAGGCCACGGAGTTTGCGTATTACGTTCACCACAACCTAATCAACGAGGGATATGAGCCAGATTCAGACGAGTATTACGGCGCTCTGGATTCAAGGATCAAAAAGGCTTATCCTGAAGTCTTGGCCGGCCAAACTGTGACCGACCAAACGTCCGAAACAGAAGGAAAGCGGCCCCCCGTGCAAAGAGTCGCTTCCGCCCCCGCATCAGGGGGCCGGGCAAAAACACGAGGCAATCAGAACAACGGTGTGAAGTTTTCGCCTAGCGAACTGGAGCGTCTCCAAAGATTGAAGCCACACAACATGACCGAAGAAGTTTGGTTGAAGCGTGTGGCGATTGAAAAGCAAAAAATTGCTCAAAGAGAGGCGTAACAGTGGCAACAGAATCGAAAAGCACCCGTTCATCGCGTGAAAGCGGAGCGCACGATAATCAGGCTCGCGATAAAGTGTGGCGTCCTCAGCGTGACTTGGAAGCCCCACCGGCACCTCCCGGCTACACCTACAGGTGGATTCGCGAGGGCATGATGGGCACCGAGGACCGTGCGAACGTAAGCCGTAGACTTAGAGAGGGTTTTGAGCTGGTGCGAGGCACTGACTTACCTCCTGAATGGGAGCTTCCCACTATGGATTCCGGTCGAAACGAGGGCGTTGTCTACTGTGAAGGATTGCTGTTAGCAAAGATTCCGACATCGATGGTTGAGCAGCGCACGGACTACTATGCGCAGAAGTCTCAAGACGCCAAGGACGCGCTGGACAACACTATGTTCAACGAATCCAGAGGTGATAGTCGTTACGTGAAATACGAGCCGCAGCGAAGCTCCACAGTGTCCTTTGGCAAAAATTAACCTCTTAGGAGAAGCTACAACATGGCAAACAAAGATGCCGCGTTTGGTTTGAAGCCTTCCCGCATGATGGGCGGCGCTCCGTATAGTGGGGGCCAGTCACGCTATCGCATCGCATCGAATACGTCCGGCGCGATTTTTCAGGGTGATTTGCTTAAACAGTTGACAGCCGGCGTCGTTGGACGCGCAGCGGCTTCGTCAACTGTCCCCGTGGTAGGCGTTTTTAACGGCTGCCAGTACACGGACCCGACTACCGGCGAGCAGGTTTACAAAAACTACTACCCCGGTTCAATAGTGGCTGATGACATCATCGCGTTTGTGATCGATGATCCCAATGTCGTTTTCACTATTCAGGCGGATGACACGTTTCCGGTTGCCGACCTGTTTGGCAATTTTGACATTGTTGATCAGTCAACAACTGGAGACACCTCAAGCGGGCGCTCAAATGTTGAGCTGGACGTGACGACGGGGGCGACAACGACTACGCTGCCCCTGAAAGCCATTGACATCTCGCAAGACCCCGACAACTCAGACGTAGCAAGTGCCAACACGAACGTTCTTGTGGTGATTCAAAACCACATTGCGGGCGTGAAAGGCGCCGGCTTGGCATAAGGAGGGCTTGAAGAATGGCGATTTCAAGAGCACAACTCGCGAAAGAACTTGAGCCCGGCCTGAACAGCCTGTTCGGCTTGAGTTACGACAGTTACGAGCGCGAGTACGAAGACATCTTTGCAATTGAAGATTCTTCTCGCGCATTTGAGGAAGAGGTGCTGATTACCGGTTTCGGCAGCGCCCCGACCAAGACTGAAGGGCAAGGCGTTGTTTTTGACAATGCTGCCGAGTCTTACACCGCACGCTACACGCATGACACGATTGCGTTGGCGTTTGCGCTGACCGATGAGGCCGTCGAGGATAACCTCTACGACTCACTGGGGAAGCGTTACGTGAAGGCTCTGGCCCGCTCAATGGCAAACACTAAGGAAGTCAAAGGTGCGGACGTGCTGAATAATGCATTCAGCAGCAGCTTCACCGGCGGCGACGGTGTGTCGCTTATTAACACGGCCCACCCACTGGCTGGTGGTGGCACTGCCGCTAACCGCGCCACGACAATGGCCGACCTGAACGAAACGTCTCTGGAAGATGCGCTGATCGACATCAGCACATTCACGGATGACAAAGGTCTTACGATCTCCGTTCAGGCGACTAAGTTGGTCGTTCCCCCTCAACTCGTTTTTGTTGCAGACCGGATCATGAACTCTACGTTGCGACCGGGAACTGCCGACAACGACATCAACGCAATCCGCAACACGGGCGTGTTGCCCGGCGGCTACACGGTCAACCATTATCTGGCTGACCCCGATGCCTTCTTCTTGCTGACAACGGTTACGGAAACGGGCGAAGGCCTGAAGATGTTCCAGCGCACAGCAATGGAAACATCGATGGAGCCGGACTTTTCTACCGGAAATATCCGCTACAAAGCTCGCGAGCGTTACAGCTTCGGGTTTTCAGACTGGCGGGGAATTTACGGCAGTCAAGGCGCGTAAAACTCTTTTTGAGTTTGGGAAGAGGGGGCCGCTGGCCCCCTTTTTTTTGCGTGTGCGTCTGGGCTAAACTGCCTTTGACATCTGGGAAAATTTAGCCGCAGCGACCGACCCAGCGGACGCTTACCACGACGCGCGGCAAAATCTCTTGGTAAGAGGGAATCATGGCAAAAACAACTTTTTCTGGTCCGGTTAAATCTCTGGCCGGCTTTATCTCCGCAGGCAACGCTGCTGTTGTCAGTCTGACGGCCGACACCACGTTGACGGTAGCTGCTCACGCGGGAAAAACCCTGCTGACGAACGACGCTGATGGAAAATTTACGCTGCCCACCATTGTGGCCACCGCTCCTGACAGCGATGACGACCCCAATCAGCTAAACAATCTGGGTGCTTCATTTACGTTTGTAGTCGTAACGGCCGCAACGGACATGGACATCTTGACGGACGGCACCGACAAATTTGTCGGCGGCATCTATACCGGCGTCAGCGACGCCACGGGCAAGACGTTTATCAGTGGCGCGTCAAATGACGTGATCACCCTGAACGGCAGCACTAAAGGCGGTATCGCCGGCTCAATTATTCGCGTCACAGCGATTGCCAGCGCGAAATACGCTGTCGAGGGATTAACTCTCGGCTCTGGCACGCTCGTAACACCGTTCGCTGACGCTTAAAAGGGGTGACTTATGGCTGACGCCGTAACCAGCCAGACCATTCAGGACGGCGAACGAAAGGCCGTCCTGAAGTTCACCAACGCCTCTGACGGCTCCGGTGAGTCTGCTGTAAAAAAAGTTGACGTTTCTGCGCTCGCGGCTAACAGCGCCGGCGACACATGTACCGGGGTTGCCATCAATAAAATTTGGTGGCAATGCACGGGCATGAGCGTGAAGATTGAGTTTGACGCGACCAGTAACGTGTTGGCCATTGGTCTGTCCGAGGACAGCAATGGCTACCACGACTACAGCAATTTTTCAGGGATACCCAATAACGCCGGCAGCGGCGTGACAGGCGACCTTGATTTTACGACTGTGGGCGCGGGCTCAGGCGACACGTACATGATCGTGTTGGAGCTGATCAAGGCTTACTGAAGAAGCTGATCCGATGATGATGGGTTAAGAACGCATATGGCACATGAAACACGCAGAGCAAATATGCTGAAAAAGCATGGGCTATCTGGAGTAAATAAGCCTAAGCGTACTCCGAAGCATCCAAAAAAGTCTCACATGGTTTTAGCGCAGGAAGGACATAAGCTAAAACTAATTCGTTTTGGTGAGCAGGGCGCAAGAACTGCCGGTAAGCCGAAGAAGGGTGAGTCTGAAAAGATGAAGAAGAAACGGGCCAGCTTCAAGGCCCGTCATGGTAAGAATATTGCAAAAGGCAAAATGAGCGCGGCATACTGGGCAAACAAGGTGAAGTGGTAGTTAGGAGTAGACCGGTGGCGTTCAACCCGTTCCAGTACAACCCGTTTCGCCGGATGCCAATGGGCGTTACGGTCGATCAACCGGACTCGGACTTTGTAAGCCCGTATGCAGGCCTTGCGGAGTATCTGCTAGACCGACCGGTTTTTAATCGAGGCCCACGGTCAGACGATCCCTTAGCGTCGTTTAGGGATAGGAATGATGAAAAGCAGGCCATGCGCTCGGTACAGATGGATTTTGAGGGGCTGGAAGATCAGTACCAGAATCTGGTTGAGCAGTTTGAGGCCGCGAAAGAGGCGTCATACGAAAATCAGCGCGGGGCAGATGAGGAAGTCAAACGGATTGCCGATGAAATTGCTCGTGTAGAAGCGTTGATTGGCCCCAAGATTGATCCCGCTCTGCTGAAAGAAGACTTGCGGCAAGAAATCCTTGCCGGCATTCCCACGCCGACAGAGATTGATCCCGATTTGCTCAAGGAGGAGCTTCGCCAAGATTTAATGGAAGCGATGCCGGATCAAGAGGCTTTAGTCGCCCAGATCATGGCTGACCTTCCTGACGACTCTGTTGAGCTGCAAGCCATGATTGACAGTTTGCGCGAAGAGCTTACAGGGCTGATTCCAGATATGCCCGACATTGAGGCATTGCGGGCCGAGCTAATGGGTCTGATTCCAGACGCCCCTGACTTAGAAGGGTTGCGATCTGAATTAATGGGCCTGATTCCAGAAGCTTACGACGACACCGGCTTGCGTGAAGAACTGAAAGGCATGATCCCAGAGGCTCAAGATTTGAGCCCATTAGAGCAGCAAATTTCTGACGTGATGTCCAGATTGGACGCGCTAGAGGCCACGCCAGATGAACCCGCTCCTGCTCCCGCTCCTGATCCTGTGGACTACACGGGAATGTCCACAAGTGACATCTTGGATTCAATTGGCGCGCCCGGAGTTGGGGACATGACATTCGATCCGTTTGATCAATACACTGGGCAAGAGCCTCTTATTCAGTCGCTTGCCGCTCAGTCGGCCGCAACCGAGCCGGCTGCAATAAGCTACAGTGGCCCTACCTCAAGCTCGGTTGACGTAACTTTGCCGGCTGCCTCTGAAACGATTTACGACGGACCCGCTCTAAGCTCGACTAATGTGGCCCCGCCAGCGCTGTCGTTTACCCCTCTGCCTGAACAAGCTAAAGCATTCTTGCCAGAGACGGTTCGCGCAACGCCGTCTCGAAGAACCACTGTCGGGCGAGATGTTGGTCGGGGCGGTCGGGGCGGCCGGTTCGGTCGGGGCGGACAAGGAATGTATTTCTGATGGCCAAAACTCCCGACAATGTGGCGAACCCAGCCCTATATGCTAAGGCGAAAGCCAAGGCCAAGCGAAAATTTGACGTTTACCCATCCGCTTACGCCAATGCCTATATGGTAAAGGAGTACAAAAATATGGGCGGGAAATACAAGGGTAAAAAAATGAACTTGGGCGGGTCAGTTGAGATTCAAGCGCGCGGTTGTGGCGCGATTATGCCCGCCAAACAAAAAAAGACGCGAGTGCCTCGTGGCTAAAAAAGGCCTCAAAAAGTGGTTTTCTGAGGACTGGGTCGATATTTCCGCACCCAAAAAGGGCGGTGGTTTTAAGGCATGCGGGCGCAGCAGCGCAAAAAAATCTGAGCGCGGCTACCCAAAATGCGTGCCGGCAGCCAAGGCCAGCAAAATGTCAAAATCGCAGATTGATTCTGCGGTCAAAAGAAAGCGAGCCAAGAAGCAGGGGGTCGGAGGCAAACCGACTAACGTATCGACATTTGCAGCAACCGGAGGTTCTGTGAAGAAGAAAACAAAAGGCTACGCCAGAGGCGGAGCCATGAAGACGAAGGGTTACGCCAAGGGCGGCGCCATGAAGACAAAAGGCGCAGCCAAAGGCGGTAAAAAATTTACGCCGCCTCGCAGAAAAAACACTGGTCTGTTTGGGTAAGTGGCGTATTTGCAAAGCAACATCCCGCACTTTAAGTGCTGGGTGCGAAAGGAGTACACGCACAACCACGAGCAATTTCACGGCGAGTTTGTCCACGCGATGGCCATCGCTGTCACGACAATGCCAACGAGGTGTTTAAGCTTTCAGCTTATCTTTACTGGCGCCGAGACCTACGATGACGACGATGAAGAAAACGTCCTTGGCGGAGCGATGTGGGCACGCATGCCAATCACTGCGTTGGTGGGCGATACGCCGCTGGAAGATTGGCCAGAGCCAATGCCGGTTTGGGCTGCACAGCCTTGGGATTGCTCTAGCCATCACCATGCGGTCTACGTTTTGGATCGCGCAACACCGTGCCCGTGGTTGGCAAAGATCGATGGCGAAATGTATCCGGCGAGGTACTATTTTACGGTTGATTATGCTGAAAATGAGATTGCGGACGATCCGGCTCAGCACAAACAGTCACACGTTCTGGAGCTACTCGATGCCGGCCCTTGGACGGGCAACATTGTCGCGTTGCCAAACAATCGTGTCCGGGTTACGCATCCGGCGTGGTTTGAAACGGGTAGCGGCGCGCCTGAGTTTAAACCGAGTCAGCATATTCATTATTCTAAATCCGACCTAGACTACACACTTGACGTGAATCAAGTGTTTGACAACCTCTATTCGGAGGGAAAACCCGATGGCGGTAAGCGGAAGTAAAGATTTCGAGCTGGACGTAGCCGACTACGTCGAAGAGGCCTTTGAGCGGTGCGGCCTTGAGCTTAGGACGGGGTACGACCTGAAAACCGCCACGCGCTCTCTTAACCTGATGCTAGCGGAGTGGGCAAACCGTGGTCTGAATCAATGGACGGTCGCTCAAAAAACCATACCGATGGTTGCTGATACGACCGTTTACGATGTGGACAGCACGAACCCGACCGCAACCATAGACGTGCTTGACGTGTTTATTCGCGAAACGATTGGCGGCACCGCGACGGACGTGCCGCTTAGCCGGATGAGCCGCGCAGAATACAGCCATGTAGCGACCAAGACCTCGACCGGAAAGCCCAACCAGTTTTACGTGAACAAGTTGTTGAGTCCGACCATTACGGTCTGGCCGGCCCCAGACAAGAGCAGCACCTACACCGTTTACGTAAACGCGCTAAGCCGCATGGATGACGCGGATGCCGGCGCAAACACGATGCAGGTTCCGTTTAGATTTTACCCGTGCCTTGCTGCCGGGCTTGCTTACTACATTGCGTTAAAAAAAGCCCCAGATCGCGTACAGATGCTGAAATCCTTGTACGAGGAAGAATTTACTCGCGCGCTTAGCCAAGACGAGGAGCGTGCAAGCTTCCGCGTGTCGCCTGACCTCAGAAACTACAACATCGCCTGATGTCGTTTGCATCGAACAAACGGGCGTGGGGAATCTGTGACATCACAGGTTTTCGCTATCGCCTGCGCGATATGAAAAAAACGTGGGATGGGTTGCTGGTTGGCCCCGATCAGTGGAGCCCCAAGCATCCTCAGTTAGAGCGTAAACCAACGCCGCTCGACCCGCAGGCGCTTAAAGACCCAAGACCTGACCCCAGCTCCGATGGGCGCGACGGCACGGCGTTCACGGTCTATGCAAACGTCGGTGATGGAAAACTTGGCACAATTTTGCAAACCTATGAAATCACTGTTAGTGTCGGGACCGTGGAGATTACAACAACATGAGTTTCACACTAGCGACATTGAAGAGCACCGTTCAGGACTATTTGCAGGTCAGCGAGACGACCTTCAACAACAATCTGGACACTTTCATCAAAGAGTCCGAGTCCCGAATCTTCAAGTCGGTTCAACTGCCTGAGCAGAGAAAAAATGTGCAAGGCGCTTTGACTGCGTCTAATCGTTTTTTGGCAACGCCTAGCGATTTTTATGCACCTTTCTCGCTGGCGGTGATCGACAGCAGCAAATACTATTACCTTAATTTTAAGCATCCTAGCTTTATCAAGGAATACAGCCCGACGACTACGACGACGGGCCGGCCAAAGTATTACTCGCTGTTTGATGACACGGCTTTTGAGCTTTCGCCTGTACCAAACAGCGGTTACACCGTTGAGCTTCATTACCTCTACAAGCCGGCATCATTGACGGCCCAAGGGGATAGTGGAACTACGGTGCTATCTACGGATCACCCCGATCCTTTGCTGTACGGCACACTAGTGGAAGCAGCTCTCTTTCTCAAAGAAACGCCTGACGTAATTGCCACATTTGAAACTCGTTTTAAAGAAGGGCTGGAGCGTATGCGGAACTTGAGTTCCGGTCGCGAAACCCGAGACGAGTTCCGATATGACATGCTACGTACAGGAATTTCTTAGTGCCTATAGACCCAAGTCTTGAAGGAAAAAAGATCGCGATTATCGGTTTGGGTGCCTCCCAAATCGACTATGTAATCTCGGTAGAAAATTCAAAACAGTGGGACGAAGTTTGGTGCATCAACAGCGCCTTGTCCGTCTTTGAGTGCGACCGCGTTTTTATGATGGACCCCGCGAGTCGATACCTTGATACAGAGGATGCCGGGAACCAAACCGATGTCATGCGGCGGTTACTGCCGACCTTCGACAAGCCGATTTATTCTTGCGAGATGGACGAGCGCGTTCCGGCAATTGTCGAATACCCGCTTGCTGAAGTCGTTGAAACCACCAGATGCGCCTATCTCAACACGACCGTGTCGTATTCCATTGCGTTTGGCCTGTTCAATAAAGTCAAGCACATGGACTTGTTTGGCATGGACTTTTCTTACAAGCACAACCTGCATTTTGCTGAGGCCGGCCGGGCCTGCGTTGAGTTTTGGATTTGCAAATGCATCGAAGCCGGGATTGGCATAGGCACAAGCCCCCGATCTTCGCTGCTGGACAGCAATGTCGAGATTGACGAGCGGCTGTATGGATACCACAGGTTGGACGACCCGGTGGTAGCGATGCCTGACCCGGCTGGGCAGTGGGTGGTTTGCCACAAGTCGAGGCTTGCCGACATGGTCGAAAAACACAACCTTCAAACCGTTGAGCTGCCGTCTGCGCCAGAGCCCTACAAGGGATGAGTGACGCGAGCTTTAAGCTAGGCAACGTGATGGTCTCGACCACCGAAAATCGAGGCCACGACCCTGAGTTTTGGGCGGCCCAGATCACTAATAAAATTGTGGGAATCTCAGCCGAGGCTGACCCGCATATTAGGCTTCAGGCTGAGGCTTTCAGAGAACAGGTGTACCAGTTAATATTGGCAGGTGTCCGCTCTGCGGTGGCATCTGACCGAGTCACGATAAGAGGTTTGTTGGCTAGTCAAGGCCACGCCGATATGGCGGATGTTATTAAGCAACTTTAGGATGCTTTATGGCCATTACCTCTGCAATCGCGACTAGCTTCAAGCAAGAATTGCTGGTTGGAACGCACAATTTTACTGCCTCTTCCGGTAACTCGTTTAAGCTCGCGCTATACACGTCTAGCGCCACGCTTGGCGCAGGCACCACCGCCTACGTAACTACGGGTCAGGCCAGCGGCACGAATTACACGGCCGGCGGCTCTGCGCTCACGTCTGTGACGCCGACCACGTCGGGCACCACTGCGGTTTGTGACTTTGCTGACCTCACCTTTGGTACTGCAACCGTCACTGCGCGCGGATGTCTAATCTATAACGACACGCAGTCTGATAAGGCGGTTTGCGCGATAGATTTTGGTGGCGACAAGACCTCCACGGCCGGTGATTTCACCGTTGTGTTCCCTTCGCCGACTGCCACGGGCGCCATTATTAGGCTCGCCTGATATGCCGCTTCAGCAGCTCGATTTTCAGCCCGGAGTGAATCGGGAGGGCACTGATTACTCCGCAAAAGGCGGCTGGGTCAACGCCAACCTCGTGCGTTTTCGCAAAGGCGCTATTGAAAAGATTGGCGGATGGCGCAAAGAGGGCAGCGCCTATTTCCTTGGCATTGCCCGCGCAATTCACTCGTGGATCAGCTTGGGCGGCACACGCTACATAGGCATTGGCACGACCTCGAAATACTACGTCGAGGAAGGCGGCATCTTTAATGATGTGACGCCGATTCGGGCGACCACGTCAGCGGGTGACGTTACATTCGCAGCCACCAATGGCAGCTCAACGGTCACTATTACTGACACGGCGCATGGCGCGGTCAACGGCGACTACGTCACATTTTCT
>VTLG01001860.1_pt1 | contig 22321 bp, 32 predicted proteins | sample 4694571 | NCBI WGS metagenome assembly VTLG01 (sample SAMN12604809, study PRJNA352737) | marine metagenome | biome: ENVO:00000447; feature: ENVO:00000209|ENVO:00000569|ENVO:01000036; material: ENVO:00002151; isolation source: viral sequences binned using virsorter ...
CTTTAAATTTTTCGCTTTTAGAGAGAGTATTTTTGTTTATTCTTTCTTTTATTACTTCTTTACTTATTTGTATGCTGTTATCCGTTAACGACTTATCCGTTGCTGCAAAACAGCACTTCGGTTTCTCAAATACAAAGTAATCATATCCAACAAACTTTCCCTTATCCCTTACTTGCTCTCTTTCAATATATCCAGCATTAATTAATTCCGTAATGGTATTGCCTATTGATCTCCTGCCTTCCTTTGAGCAAGCTACTATTCCATTAATACTTAAATCCCAATCATTCGGTAAACTTAAAAGATAAGCCATTAAACCTTTTGCCTTTAAACTGATTGTCTTATCCTTAAAAAGTTGGTTACTTATTGTAGTGTAGTTCTTATTTTTTATTACTCTTATTACTTCCATTAAAATAATCTCTTTTGTGCCTGATGCTGTTCCAATCTTTTCTTTGCAGCTTCAAAATATTCTTTATCTAACTCATAGCCCTCTAAATCATATCCTAAATTATGGCAAGCAATAGCAATACTTCCACTACCTAAGTGAGTATCTAATATTTTATCTCCCTCTTTTGCATAATTCAGTAAAAGCCATTCATATAATTTTATAGGTTTTTGTGTTGGGTGTATTCTAATTTCTTTGTTTTTCATATCGTGTTGTAACATCCCGTTCCAAGTAGATTTAAAAATTCTTGTAGCAGTATTAAAAGAGGTCCAAGCAAGTTCAGCATCCGCAAAGTTGCCAGAATTATTTTTGTCCCAAACAATAAAACAAGGTGTGTTTTGTAGGTGTTCAATCATATAATTACCGCCAAATATTATTTGATTTCTACTTACTCTTTTTAATTCTATAAAGTATTCAGCAGAAGGGATTGAAGTATCATTACCTGCAAATTTATGATAATCACTTTTTTTATCTCCCTTTCTTCTTCCCATACTGACATTAATATTAATTCCATAAGGAGGATCAACTATTGCTAAGTCAAATTCATTATCTTTAATTTCTTTTAATGCTATCATACAATCTATATTGTGTAAGTTTATCATTCAAATATTGATAATTGCCCTACACCTCCAAACATCAAAGTTTGCCCTTCCAAAGCATTTAATACCTTAACTTGACTTGCAATCCTTTGTCTAAGCCCTTTTAAGCACCCCTCAAGCTCTTTTAATGTACTTGCAGTATAGTACCCCTTACCGCAACTACAAAGGCCGTAATGGAGATTATTTACTCTTATGTAATTTACTATCTTTCTTAATCTTGGCCCTTGCAGATTCATCTTTTTGCAAATTAAAGTTCCAGAAACAGCCATATCTTTTCCTTTTCTTAAAGCTATCCCCTTTATAATTACAGGCACTTTATTTAGCTCATCTTCTGTAAGTTCGTATGTTATATTTTCAAAATCGTTTATCATAATTAAAATGGATTTTCTTCCTCATCATCTTCACTAACAGGGAGGATCATATCACAATTTACATTAGTAAAATATTTTCCATTCCATTCTCGGCTCTTAATAGTTAATTCCAGCTCAACAGTTTCCCCTTCTTTTCGGTTAGTCATTAAACTTATGTTATCGTTAAAAATTGAGCAGCATAATTCATCCTTAAAAGGTGTAAATTGTTTTACTATAAAATCTTGCCTTTTCCACTCATGTCCGCTTTTGCTTGTTCCGTTTTCAACTTCCATAATTTTTTTAATTCGTGCTTTAATTTTCATAATTTATATTGGTTTTTGATTATTTTTGATTGCTCATCTATTCTTTTTTGGGTGAGTAGCCCATTAAGTTCTTTTAGTTCAATGCTTAAATGCTGGCATTGAGTTCGCTTGATGCTTAATAAGGTAGCTAAAACATCAAAATCATTTGCCATTACAATAAATTTATGATATTTATCTCTTAAAGTTTTTTCGTATTTTAGTAAATCCTTAAACTTTCGACAATGATAAATAGCAGTTGAATGATGTAAGCCCTCAACATAATTAGAAATCCCAGAGTAAGTAATGTATAATTCAGTTCGTAAATAGTAAATTAAAAACCGCCTTGCTTCAATTACATCCTTTTTTCTGCAAGTATTATTCTCCAAGTAAAACTTATCAACCTTAAACATTTGGCATAGAATTTCCTTTGCCTTTTCAACCCGTTCCTCATTTAATATTTTTCTCTCCATTAGCATTCTATATTTATTACATTTGGCTTTATAGCCCTTTTAGAGCATTGTAGCGGGCACTTCTCACAAACATTGTAGTCAGTACTTGGCAGGGGGGTAAAGTCCTTTAAATCGTTTCTATAATTTTTAATGGTTTCCCTGTATTCTTCTAAAGTTTCCTCAGTTATATCAATGGAGATAAATTTTACCCACCCACTTTTGCCGAACACTAAATAAAAAAAAGGTAAATACTCGCCATGCATTCTGTAATACATCTCCACATAATGAATCGCTTGGCTGTAATCTTTTAATTCCAAATCTTTTCCCCAAGCATAAGGATTCCAACGGCAGCTCTCATCCTCTCTTGTTCCTGTGTATTTCAAATCCATTATTGCCTTCTCTCCTTTATAGGTAATTAAAGCATCTGGATGTCCTATTAAGTCCTTATGCTCCCATTCAGGTTGCACTTCCAGCAGTTTAATCTCTAAATTGTCAATGGTTTCTTTTGCACGCTCTATAAGTTTATCTAAATCGGTTTGCTCTTTACTTGGTTTTCCACTTTTAAGCAATGGGAGCTCGTAAATTTCACCCCCTCTTGTTGAGCCGATTACATACTGTTCGAAATAAAGCCCATGAAGCATTGCTTTAGTTGGATAGGAACGCCAGCCATTAAGATAGCTCTCCTCCCAAAGTATATCACAATATTCAGGATCGTTAAAAGTTCTTATTGCACTTTGGCTTATCATTTATTTACTACTTTTGATTGATGCTTAATTTCATCTTCTCCAAGAGTTTCAGTATAATTCATTGTCTTAATTATAACTCTGGCTAAAGCTCTTTTTTCGGCAATCTCAATTTTAAATGGTTGGCGGCAATTGTCTTTTGTAGCACTTCCAAAAGTTTCCATTTTAGGAATCCACTCATCTCCCTCTCTTATTAAGCTTGTTGCTTTTATTATGCAATTATCAAGCTCTGCTTTTATTACTTCAAAGCTTACAGAAATCTCATTCTTGGCTTGTATTTTTTCTATTCCACTTCTCGTAATTATTGTAAATTTTCTTGGATCAGTAAAAATATCATTTTTTTCTAAGCCATTATCCTTATATATTTTATTCATTAAATTCATTTCTCAAGGTAAGTTATTAACTTGCAAATTGCATTATTAAATTCGGTTTCAGTACACTCAGTATTGTCATGAGCCATTACGCTATTAAGATGCAATGTAGTATAAGAGCATTCATTAGTATCTATTGCAATTTTATCGCATATAACTCTCCCATTTACTATTCTACCTCTATAATAATGATTAATATCTCCACAAATCCATTTGCGGAAAATAGGTAAATCGCTTGCATGAAGCTCTTTGTAGTTTGGCGTTCTATCTTGATACTTTAATTCGCTTTCATCATTAATTGCTCTTGCATCTACATTAGTACTTAATTGCAAGTCCTTTTGGCGTATAAGATGCATTCCGTTTTTTAATTCTACAAATCTTTTTTGTTCCATAATTCAGGTTTTTGTTTTTGATTAATAATAGAGCAAACTTAAATACTTTTTTAACAAATGCTAAAAACATTAATAAACTTTATTAACCGATTTATTAACAAAAGAAAAGCCGAATCCAGCGATCCGACTAATCTCCTCAAAACAAGTATTACGACTGTGGCAAATATATAAAAATTTACTTCACTCTGACAATTTTACTACCCAAATCCATTGGGACAAAAATTGCTATTTTCCCTTCATCTAAAACAACTCCACATCCTATTGTCGGTTTCTTTGGAAAGTGTTTACCATAAGCAAAAGCCATGTGATTTACATCTATTCCGCATCCTACATTCATCCCATAAATAATATCATTTCGGCTTGCCATGTAAGAAACTCCCCCAAAGCTGTGCGAATGCCCTATAACTGTTGATTGTCTATTAGCCATTGCTCTGCCCCTTGCTCCATTTTGCCCGCTACTTCCTGTTCCATGTTCGTATAAAACCCCATCAATCTCCCATTGCATTTTCCATCTCCATCCCTTTGGGGCATTCCAAATTTCCTCATAACTTTTAAGAAATCTTTTTGGCAATCCAGCAGTTGTAGCTTGGCGAAATGGTAAAGCCGAATGATTGCCCACACATACTTTAACATCTGGAAATGTTTTATACCATTTATCCATCTCCTTTTGTGCCTTCTCAGCTTCACTTTCAGCATTAAGCATACTTGGGCTTTTCTCAAAATAACTCATGGCAGCGTTGTCGCATTCATCTCCAATATGCAAAATTTCACTTACTCCAAATCTATTAAAAACTTCATAGCAAAAATCTCTATAACCTAAATGCTCATCCGTTTCCCTTATACAATATGGCTCATGTGTATCCCCTATAATTCCAATTCCACTCTTATTGCGAAATTGTTTTATTAATTCGTTTTCCGTTAGATTTAATCTTGGGCGAAATTGCATAAGCAAATTTAAGTAAATAGTTCCTTGCTTTCAGGCAGGATTTTTAGTTTACTAACTACTTCTTGTTTATATCCGCAATTCCTTGTCCTACAATTAAGCTGACAAAAGCGTAAAACATTTTCGTACAAGTTGGCTCATCTAACCCCAGAACATTTGAGATCATTGGAACTGCAATACTTGCTATTGCATACCAGAATTTTTTGCTTTTAAGGATTGCTCCTAAAACTAAATTTTTCATCTTTTTATTTTTTTTAAGTTAATATTAGAATCGGTATGCCATACCAATTTTGAACTCTCCCTCATCATCTCCCATTGTATAATTCGGCTCAATGTAAAGCTCATTCCAAAACTTAACGGAATAACCTACCCCCCAATTCATGTTATCAGTTGAATCCATCTGGCCCATTATATAAAAATCTCCCATTGAATAACGGGCAAATAAATTGTAGTTATCGCCACTCTTAATAGCCCCTACCATTATTTTATCAGTTGCCTGATAGCCCATGCCCATATTATCCGTAAAATTGCTCATACCCCAGCTATCGCCATCAGCAGGTTTATCAATGGAGCTAACCATTGTAAATTGTGCTGATGCTAAAAGTGTAGTAAAGCATATTGCTAATGTTAAAAATATCTTTTTCATTTTCTTATCTGTTTTTAATTATTAATTCTATTTCTTCAAAACTTCCTAAATCGTACATCAATCTGTAAAATGCTTTTCGGCTATCTCCTACAAAGTTTAATGCTCTTGTATTGCCTAATAAGATGCATCCTTTTGAGTTTTTAGGATAATTTCCGATATGCATTAAAATCATCTCTCTGTTTGCAACATCTAAAATATGTAAATGCTCGTATTTATACTTACTTTCATCAGTAAATCTTTTAACAACTTCATAAACTCCTTTTGGAATACATGATATTTTTTTTTGGTTATCATTCCAAGGTAGCTCTAAGGTATGCCCATAAAACTCTCCATTAAGGTAAAGCTTGCCTATAACTGACTTATCCGTAAAAGTATCTCTAATCAATAATAAGCTCGCTTTGGGCTTTTCTATCATAATGTTTTTTACTTTTATGAATCTTTTTTTTAATATCCGCCCCCATAAACACATCTCTACTTATTTTTTTTACTTGAGATATATTGCGTTTATTATTACACCCCTCACATTTGCAATAAACATCTTTTCTTTTATTTCTTTTGCAACATCTTTTCTCCCCCATTTTGGATGATTTAATGGTTTGTTAATTTTTCTTTTCTTTGCCACTTTTTGAAAATTTATAAATCGTAAATGCTATTGCAAGGCAAAGAGATACAAATGTAAGCATCTCATTGCAGCTGGTTATATTTAATCCAATTGCCGAGCCATTTGCAGTTAATACTTGGATGCTATCTATTACTTCTTTTTTCATTTTTAGTTTTGTGTTAATGTAACAGTTCCTCCCCAAACCCTATGATTTGTTGATGAAACTAAAACTTTTATCATTAAATAATTTGTTGTTGTTGCGGCTGTATCTGTTATATCTATTGCACTCCCATTTGTTGTTCCTGTTCCTATTGCACTTCCTTTTCCATTAGCATTTATATCCATTTCATACACCTCAACAACTTTTGTAGTGTTAGAAGCCCAAATAGTTACCAATGTTGCTGTTGTTCCATAAGGAATATTTACTGTTGCAATTAATTCTTGGTCGGTATCTTCAACTGAAACTCCTGTATTTGTACCATCATTAAAAACAGCAGGGGTAGTATCTGTTGGAGAGCCAACATCATCATTCACCATAAAATCTCTTGCCAATATTTTTACATAAGTTGGATCAACCCCTGTAATTGAATATACCCCTGTATCGTAATTTATTGGCCCTAAGTCATCTGCATCAACAGGCATACCACCAATTGTTCCTCTTGTTTTATGATTAAGTTGTTGATAGCTATCTCTTAGATTTACTGTAATATGATCCCCCACCTCTAAAGCTCTGGTTGTTTTAATGGATGTAACACTCATTGTATTATCTCCATCCTCTACATCAGCACTTGCCTCAAATTGCTGGAATCTACCCACTTGCCCATTACTCCCATTTGCTGAAAGATTAATAATATCTCCTGCCTTTATTAATGTAGTTTGATTAAACATCCTAATAGGGGGGCTTTCCTCCGCCTCATTCGCCAGAGGATTCATTATTTGAATATCTACACTTGTAATGGTAGTACCAGCAGCAATGCGTGTTCTAATAGCCCCAATCGTTAAAAACCCATTTAAGCTTGAGGTTGATGGAGATGATAATTTTGCTCCAGATGTGTTAGCCCCTGGGTTAGTTCCTCCTGTTGTTGATGTTGTTGTTGTTGTTGCGGTATCTGTGGAATAAGATACTTGCAACCATTCTCCATCCCATTCATCCTTCAATAAGTTAAAAGTTCCTCTTAAAAGATAGTAAAAAATCTGATCAATAGTATCATGTATTCTACCTACGGGATTAACATAAACGGGCCGCCATCCTGTACCATCAGTAAGCCAGCTATTTGTTTCACTTACAGCAGTTTGCAAACTCCATTTATAATCGGATTGCTGTTGATTAAGTAACCGAGCTTCACATAATAGCTCGATAATTGATTTATTAAATGTTCCACTTTGCCCATTTCTCCAAAGTCCAAGCGGATCAGTATATCCGCTTCCTCCAGCCCCATCATCCCAAATTAATGATGCTGGCTCTCCATAAGTTAATGTATCTCCCCACCAAATATCTTTTACAGCTTGACTTTGTGTTTCGTTCCTTGCTGAATATACGATAGTATTAATACTGCCTCCAATAAGACTACTTAAAATCGGGTTAAATTGAGATAAAGGGCTTCCAGAAGCGTCTAAAGGATCGGAATAACTTATATTTTCTGTTACAGAAATGTTATAATTGTACCCTGCCGCCATATCTCCTCCAGCATGCCCCCAAAAATAAGCTGGCGTCCAGCCTGAGATTCCAAAAACAGTAGCAAGATTAAATATCTCAAATTCCCAATCGCCTGTAAAGGCAGCATGAGTTGGAATCTGCCCGCTATAAACCGTATGTTGAGATGTACCTGAAGGGAGTGTAAACATAGTAACGGCTGGCTCATTTTGGAAAGAATTGCCAGTATTGTTATAGCCAGCATTAATAACAGGATCTGCTACCCATACATTTGCCGCAGGAACAGTGGGTGGATTTTCCTGTGGATATGTTTCCCAAGTTGTTGTATCAGGATCAAAGTAATATCCATTATCCCAACCTGTATCTCCATCAGGCCTCGCTCTAATTGTCGCATTGTTTCTCCAATCTATCGCCCCTCCTGGATTATTAAAATCTAATATGAATAAAACATTAAAACCCCCAAATGCTGCTGCCCCCGTATGTACGCCCAATGGAGTAGATTCAATTAAATCATACCCATAACTGGCTGGATATGTGCCATCCCCATCAGTAGTTGGTTGAGGAAATGCAGTAAAATAATTGTTATTTGAGATGTTTTCAAAATCGACAATTACTTCTTTTAATTTAGGATAGTAATCCCATTTACTTCCAGCCAATTTTTGCAACGCTCCTCGAAATCCGCCAATATTTGGCTCAATATCCTGACTATATAATGAAAACCAACTGCTCCCTAAATAATCAAAAGAGTTAGATGCAGCACCTGCTTTAGTCCAAGTTTGAGTATCTACATTTTCAGGGTTTGCGTACGTTCCAGCATCTGCTGTATTATATAACTCTATTTGCGTAAACCAAAAGGTATTTCTCCAAAAAACAACTCGCATTCCCCACAACTTGCAAAAGGATTCCAAAACATCATAAACGCTTTTAACTTTATACAGCCCAGCTTCTGTTAGTGTGTACGATCCAAGCATCTGGCATTGAGTATATGCTAAGGGGCTTTTAGATTGGGATGCTGCTGGATGATCTTCATACCACCAATCAACAGCAGTTGAAAATGTATAATCCCCTACATCTCCATCAGTTTTGTTCCAATCAGGAGTATTGCAATATTCCAAAATTGTTTTTATCCAATAAATAAAAGTTTGGTAGCCATCCGATATATAAGTATCACCAGAGGAATAAGGGGCGCTTCCTTGAGTTTCAACCATATCATAATTTTTCAAAAGCCCAATCCCATCAGTAGCATTTAACTCCACCTCATAAGGTCTTGATACATCCTCTTTGGTTGATAAATCAATTAGTACATTTCCACTCCATAATGGGAGCCCTTGTGTGTCTGGCGTATTCCAAATTACAATAGTGACATCTCCCTCCTCATAAGTTTCTCTTAATCTTTTTAGAAAATTGCTAACATGAGTTCCAAAAACATTATCCTCAACGATTAAAGAGATGGAACATTTTGAAGCGATAATTGGGCTAAATTTCTCTTGCCCCTTTGTATCATATTTTATTTTTAGGTCTGCAATATTAATAGGTATTTTGCTCCCTGTGTGGTTTTTATCGTATATTCTTACTATATTAAATGTACCATTTTCAGAGTAAAAACTCCCTTCATATCTTGTTCTATGTGTTGGCATTTATATAAATCGTTGTCTTGATATTTCGGCTTTGTCCGAAACTAAAACTATATTATTTCCCTCAATCCTACCATGAACATCAACTTGAGTAGCCCCCATCATACCCATTAATTTATCCAACGGGCTTACCACTTCAGGATTAAAGGCACTTGTACCACTTCCCTCTCCAATCAATCCTAATGTAGGGCCACTTACTAATCCCCCCTGAGCAAAAGCTGGGACTAATGCGCTGAAAGCTGTATTTGCCAATCCAGCAGCAGCTCCAGCAATTACTGGAATCATCCATGGTGCAATTGCAAGAGTAGGATTTTTTAGAGCAGTTGCAACAGCTGCTGCTACTCCTTCAGAAATCAATCCTTTTATTACCCCTCTTATAGCGTTTTTTGCCTTTTTTGCAAAATCTTCAAAGCTTTCCCCTCCCTGTGCTAAACTTGCTCCAAGTTGCTTCCCCATTTTTTCTAACCCAAGTGCTATATTATCAAATAAATCTACCCAAAATTGCTGAAGAACTGTAAGAGTTTCCTCTGTTGGTTCTATTAAGCTGGCTAAATATTCCTCATAAGTTTCAAACGCTTGCTCAGTCATTCCTATTATTGGCTGTTCTTCTTCATCTTCACCTGTTCCAACAGCAGCAACTCCTATGGTTTTCCCTAAATCAAAATCTCCAAACATATCCATAATTTCTTTGCCTTGATTAACCATTGCATCTTTAAAGCTCCCAAATTCATTTTCATATTCTTTGGTTTCAACTTTCAGATCTTCTAAGCCATCAGCCATGGATTCAAATGGATTTTCAATTGGCTCTCTACCCAAAAGTTTATTTAATTTATTAAAACCTTTTATCAGTAAAGATATAGGGCTAAATTCAATTACCCATTGTAGAGCTTGGATTAATGCATTTTTCCACCAATCCCAATCTCCTAACCTTTCCTTAAATGCATCCCAATTTTCCCTCACATAAGCAAAGCCCACAACCAATCCGACAATAGCAAGAACAGCTAATCCAATGGGGCTAACTAATGCGCCAAATGCTACTACAAGAGTACCCATTAAGCTAACCATTGGGCCTAATGCGGCTGCTAACAATCCAAAAGCGATTATTGAATTTTGCATGCTACTATCCAATCCACTCCACCATCCTAATAATGATTTAACTCCCTTTAAGAGTTTATCAAATAACGGAATCAAAGCCTCTCCTAATTGTATTGCAACTCCCTCTGCTTGGGATGCCAAACGCCTCATTGCACCTGCTGCCCCACTATCCATAATCTTAGCCATTTGCTCAGATTTCCCTGCTGAATTTTCTAAAGCAGATGTATATTCATCTGTTTTTGATGTATTATTTGCTAATATTATTCCTGCTGCAAAAGCTCGTTTTCCAAATAAGTTTGTGGCGGTGGTAACTTTATCTGTTGAATTATTTATTTGGCTCATGGCATCATCAAAGCTAATACCTTTTGTAGCTAATTCAACAAATATTTTTCTCAAATGAGTACCCATTGTTGATGCCTCCATTCCGCTATCCGCCAATGTCATCATCATTGCTGTCAATCCTTTTAAGGGTACTCCTACCGCATCTGCTGTTGCCCCAACTGTTGGCATGGCAACGCCAAGTTTTTCCATATCAATAGCTGCACTTGAGCTGGCAACCGCAAACATATCAGCAACAGTTGTTGCTTCCCCAGCTTCCATTCCAAAACTGTTCATTGTTGATGCAACGATTTCTGCACTTTGTGCTAAATCATGCCCTGTTGCTTGTGCTAAACTTAATATAGAATCTGTTGATTTGTTTATCTCTGCTGGAGTAAGCCCTAATTTGGATAATTCTAATTGCAGCTCTGCAACTTGGGATGCAGTAAACATTGTTTCAGATCCTAACCTTTTTGCGTTTGCCACTAATGATTTAAACTCTTGTCCTGTTGCCCCACTAACTGCCTTAACTTTCAGCATGGCTTGTTCAAAATTAGCAAATGTTTTAAGGGCAACAGCTCCTAATGCTATAACAGGCATGGTAATATTTCTTGTCATATTAGCACCTGTACGCTTCATTGACGAGCCGAACTTCTTAATGCTCCTTTGGGCTTTTTTCATTGCCCTTGTAAAGCCCCTTAAATCAGCTCCAAATACAATGTTGAGTAATCCTACACTTTTACTTGCCATGATCTTCTAATTTTTTAATATATTCTGCTTTATTTTTTAGTTTCTTATAATTCACTTTTGCATCTTTACCCTCCCATCCAAATTTTATTAAATCCTTTAGCTTTATCTGTTTGCCTCTTGGTAGTTGAATATTTAATAAGTAACAGGTTTGCCATCTTACTCTTTCCCAGCTACTTCTATCTCTTAATTGCTCTAAATCAAAAAAGCCCTCCAATTTATTAAAAAAGTGTCTTGGAATCATATCATAAAACTCCTCAACACTCATCCCCATCTGCCCGAAAGCAATTCCCTCAAGTTTATCCCAAGTTAGCTTTTTACTCGCTTGGGCTTTGGCTTTTTTTCAGTTTTACCCCCCATCATTTCAGCTAATACTTCCATGCATCTTGATATTCCATCCATGTCGCCATCCATCTTATCAGCTAACTCATCTATCGTTATTTTGCATTCCTGCTTTGCAGCTCTGTAACCATCTTCAATTCCGCAATGTATTAAAACAAGCGCATCATCCAAGCTCATATCAGCTCCTAAGCTATTAAGCCCAGCTAATGTTGTCCCTGTTTTCTTTGAGTATTTACGCAAAGCATTGAATCCAAATTTAATAGGGTATTTCTCCCCCCCTAATTCTACAAAAGTGTAATTTTCCATTTTTTCAAGTTTTTAAAAATACTCGCACCCAAACGCAACCCACCTGAAAAAAGGATGCGAATGGGGTATTGAGTATTAAGTTATTTATGCTACTGTCTGAGTTAATGCTCCTGATCCTGTAAAAGATATGCTATAAGTTGCTGTATCTTCCGTTGGTGCTGAAACGCTAAAAGCTGTTAGCCATGCTGTTCCTTTGTAATAAATATTCCCTGTGGTAGCGACTACACTTCCAAATTTTATAACTACTGATGTTCTTGTGAGTATATAACTATTGAGTGCATCATCTGCTCCATTTGTTAATGGGGTTGCTCCTGTATCTTGCCAAGCATAAGCTCCATCCACGCTTACATCCCAATTTCTTTGCCCTTCCATGCTCTCCGCCCATGCGTTACTCTCCTTATTTGAAATATCTCGGGTACTCATATTAACATTTAGAGTTCCACTTTGAGCATAAGCGATAAGTATGTTTGTGGTTGCATCAAATACTTTTATGTCAGTTCCGTTTATTGCTGTTGTTAAATTTGCCATTTTCTTTCTATTTTAATTAATTAATTTTTGTTTTTATAATTGACTTGCTGTTATATATAATGCTGCAATCGTTACACTTGTTACCCCTGAATAAGTAATTGCAATCGCTCCATCATTATTATTAAAGGCGGATCGCTTAAATGGGCCAATAAACGCCTCTGCTCCACTCTCAATTGCTATACTTGCATTTGCCTTTGTTAAATCCCCATAAATACTTGATTCAACACTTGTAGTCTGAGCTGTTATGGTTGCAGTTATAGTTCCTCCCCCACCATTTTTAATATTCAAAAAAGTAGAGCCGCCATTCTCAGCAGTATCTCCACCGCCAGCAGCAGCCGAATAGGTTACGCTACCCCCTGCCTCAGTTATTTGTTGGATTGTTAGTTCCGCCATCTTCTTTTATTTTTTTAGTTTTTTTCTTTTTTTCTTTTGGGGCTTCAATATGCTCTCCTTTTATCAACTCATCTAATTCTGATTCGATAGTAATCCAAACATAATTTCCACATGATATAGTTTTACCATGTCTTTTGCTTTTCCAATCTTTTATTAATTTGTATTCCATAATTTAATTATTTATTAATCTTATTCTAAAATTTAACGATTTTACATAAACACCATCATCATCATCTTTTACATCAAAATCCTCATTATAACTTAGATATTGTATGCCTTGAACAATAACTCCCTTATAAGTTCCATCTACCCTATCTAATGCTGTTCTAACCGCATCTGCAATATCAGATGCTTCTTCATAAGTTTGACTAAAACACATTACCGAGATAGCATTCTCATCTAAAGGGCTTACTCCATCCTTTATATCTGTTGGGGAATCTCCTGTTACTTGATAAACAGCAAAAGGAAATTCACTCCCTTGCATAGCTACATTGGGATAAATCCTATTCCCTATTAAAGCTCCAACAGGAGCATCATCACTTAATATCTCATATATTGCTTTCCCTACTAACATTTAATATCCTAAAGTTCCAAATTTTTGCATTCTTTTTTCATGTCTTTTAATTGCACTTGCTGCTATTTTGGTTGCTTCTTTAAATGCATCTATTGTCATTTTCATTTTATTATTATCCCAAGCTGGTTGCATATATTTTTGAGCTTTTCCTACTCCTTTTCCAAAAAACATAACCTCATCTCCATACTCTATAAAAGCTCCATAATATCCTGATTTTTCTTTGCTCTTAAAAGCACGCTTTACTCTTGGGCCTAAATATAATCCCATAAAGTTTTTAGTTTTTCTTGTTGTAAAGAACCCTAAGCTATTTTTTAATTGTCCTGTTTTTTTAGGCACTCTACTTTTTGCATCATTTAATGCTCCTTTTGCAATTTTTCTCCAAAGGGCTTTCCATAAATTATATTGTTTAATTTGTTTAGGTAATGATCCAAACATATTTGCAATTTCTTTTGCTCCTTGAATTTTAAAAGTTGCTTCAGCCATTAATCCTTTTCCTTTGTTATTATTTTTAAAAATCTTTCTCTACCTTCAATTTGTTCTATTGCTTGCAAATAATAATATTTTTTTACACCTCCCCATAAGTAATGTATCCTATGTGCCATTGCTGGCTCATCAACTCCATTTACAAAATCATCTAAATCCAAGTTTCTAATATAAAAATTAACTTTAGTTGTAGCTGTAATTTTATCAGCATCCTCCCCCTCATTTCCGCCCTTCCATTCTACTTTGGCCCAAACTTCTCTTACATCAACCCAATCACCCACTACACTTTCCCCATAAGTATTTATGGTTGTATGCGGCGCTTGAATAACTACTCTCCTATCAAGCTCTCCGATTAGCATGTTTGTACCTTAAATTGCTCTAATAAATATTGAGCCGATTTTGGTAATTCATTTACTGAATGTCCCACGACCACATTTTCTCTATTCTCATACCAATTTCCAATAGTTAAAAGTACCGCTTCTCTTATCCCCTCTGGAACATCACTTGCGGCAGAGCCATAACCTACTATGTATTTACATTGCACCGCACTTATTCTCTCTGCAAGTGTTGGAAAAGATTGGCTCGGTTTTAATCCTACTCTGGCAGGATTATGAGTTAAATCTGTTAAATAAACAGATGTCGCTAAAGTTTGAATAGCATTATCACTGTCATAGTATTTAATATGCAATGTGCTACTTACAGGGCTTTTAAATAAAGTTGCAATATCAGCCCATTTATCGCCATGTTGAGTAATAGTAGTATTAATAAAATAACGATTGGTAAATATTTGAGCAGATTCCGTTGCTGCACTTACAAGATTATCAATGTAAGTATCATCTGCCGTTGTATCTACCTTTAAATGGGTTTTAGCTTCAGCAGTTGTTAAAAGTGCTGTTGATGCCGCTATATCTACCGCAAAACTCTTTGCCATATCTTTAGTTTTAAAAAAAGGGGCGGCAGTTTATTACCACCCCTTAAATTATTAATGTCTAACTATTATTCAATTAAGCTGGCAAATGCAGTAGCATTTTGTACAGCTCCACCATCAAAAAGTCCAGTTACCACCATTCTTGGCTCTCCTGTATCGGCATTTGTATATGGGTCAAAAAGGAAATCTAATCCTCCAAATTGAGCAATATGTACCTTAGAAAAATCTCCAAATAAAACATTGTCTTTGTCCGCAGTTGCATCTGATGCTACATTAGATGAAACAAAGGCGTACATTCCATTGATAGTTTTATCTCTAAAATCATAAAGAGCGCTTACTGCACTTACCAGAACAGCCGCTTTAGCAGCCGCATAAGCATCAGCATCCATTAGCCAAGCCATTCTTGCTCCCTCATAAGTACCATCATTTCCAATATAAGTACCCTCCAATAAGTTTGCAGTAGCAGCACTAAAAACAGCACCAGTAGATGCAGCAGCAGCAGCAGCCATGATAGAAGTTGGTGCAGAGGTAACATTAGCTTCAGCCAATAATGCAGTTTCCAAAGTAGCAGCTATACTAAGAGCAATATTGCCTTGTAATGCAGATTCTAATCCTGGATTCTGTACGATTGATTCTTGGCTCATATCAACAACAGAGATTAGTTTCTTTGGCGATAAAGTTAGAGCCGTTAAATCACCAGCAGATGATACAGCAGAGCCACCAGTTTCAGCAATCCAAGATGATGCAACTGATGAAAATATAGGGAATTTCATATTATTTACTCCCCCGTAAAAATTTGCTCCAGCGGAAGTTAATACTAAATTACTTTCCAATTGGTCAGTAAAACTCATTGTATCTACACTATTAGTAGAAGATGTTGCCCAAGCTCTTGTTAAAACAGAAGATGGAATCGCAACTCCTTTAAAGCTTTGCCCTGTGTATCTTCCCTCATTTCTTGCTTCCTGATCCATTTCTTTGTAAATCCCAGAAACATTACCACTATAAGCTGCTCTCATAGCTCCTTGGAATGTAAATTTTTCCAAGTCCTTATCCGCTTTTGGCTCAACAGCCACGCCAGATATTAAAGCTGATTCTCTTAATGTTTTTTCAAGTTTCTCAGCTCTTTTAATTTTGGTGGAATAATCATCCGCCTTTGCCAATAAGGCATCAACATTTGTATTTTCCTCCTCTGTTAAATCACGATTATCCTCCGCTTCAGCAGTTTTTTGGATTACTTCCAATTCTCCTAAAGTTTCAGAACGCAATTCTTTAAGTTCTATACTTTTCATTTTTCTTTTTTTTAATTATTATTAACTTCTTTTCTTTAATTCAATCTTTAACTTTAGTAAACTTCTTTTTACTAAATCTTTTTCTTCTCTTTTATTTTCTTCTTTTTCTTTATATACAGCCAATGAGCGTTGTGCTAATGTTAAGTCGTCTGCATCTGGATATGCTGGGTAAGTTACAGGGCTAACATCATAAAGTTGTTTTACCTTGTTAATAGTCCTAACCTCTCCATCCTCAGTTGTTTCCCAAGAATCATCCTCAATTGTAAATGCGAATGAACTCTGGGTTATATCGCCACGCTCCATTGATATTATTAAATCTCTACCATAAGTTGTATCAGGAACATCAAATCCGAATGATAATCCTTTTTCAGTTTGCTCTAATTTTAGAGTTCCACTTGAAGTCCTTGCCAGCAATAAATTAGGATCATGATTTACTAATGCTCTTACATCATCATTTAAAACATCTGAGAATGCATCTGGTGCTATAATTTCTCGGAATCCTCCTAAATCGCTGCTCATTTGATTAAATACAGCAGCATGGCCTGTTATGGTTGTTGAGCCATCTTCTCTTTTTTCAGTTCGGGTATCAATGTTAAAATATCTTTTTTCCATAGTTATATTTTTAGTCCAAATATCTTTTACTTCTTTTTGTAATGGTTTGTTTCTTTGTTTATCATAAAATAAAGAATCTTTTTCCTCATCAATAATATCAAGCAATTTTCCAGCAGCATCAAAAATATCCGTTAAATTAAATCTCCCTGCATATTGTCTTACTGCAATAAGGGCTTTACGATAAACTTTATCATCTTTTCCATAAGGGTAGCCATAATATCCTTTTGTTTCACTATCTGCTCCTGTATCAATACCCAAAAACCATTTGCCATAATTATCCCAATCATCATCTCCTAATAATTCATTGCCGTCAGCAGCAGTAAAATCCCAATCGCCATCCCTATCTACCTTGTCTGCTTTTACTAAAGCTAAGGCATTATCATATCCTTTGGAATTTAATTTATTAATATCTCGGCTTTCAGATGATTCCTCTGTTTCTTCATCCTGATTATCATCTTCATATTCATCATCTCTATCTTTTTCATACACGATTGTATAAGTATCATCATCTTCTGTTACCGAAATAATATGTCTTTTATTTAATTTCATTTCTTCTATTTCTTCATAATAGTCCTCATTATCTTCTTCAGCTTCTTCTTGGGTTTCATATTTGCATTCTCCTGTTTCTCCCCATTTCCATAATCCATTATCACATTCTTCTGCTGGCATATTATAAGTTTTGTATTTTTGTTATATTAAGTGGCAAGTAAAGTTCATCCCCATCTGCCACGCTGTTTAAATTTTCTTTTCTTCTAATTTCATTGATTGTGAGATACCCATTGTTTATTCCTGTTTTATAAGCATCAGTTCTATCTTTTATATTTCCTCTTAGCAATCCATTTACATTCCACTCAACAAATAGCTTTCCTTTTTCGTTTTTCTTAAATAATTTTCTATTCATTTCGCTTTCCATTCTCCTTATATAAGGCATTAAAGTATAGGTAACATAACTTTGACTTAATGATTCAATGTTATTAAAGGAGCTTTTACTATGTTCTTGTAGCATAAAAGTAGGGATATTAAACATACGGGCCACCTCAGTTATTGAAAATACCCTGCTGGCGAGGAACTGGCTCTGTTCTGGGCTTATAGTGATAGGTTTGAAAGAAAGCCCCTCCTCAAGTATTGCAGTTGATTGAGCATTTTGTAATTGGTTATATGTATTGGAAAAACTATTTTTTAATCTTTCAATCGCCTGCTCACTTAATGCTCTATCTGTTTCCAATACACCACTTAATTTAGCAGAATTAGTGAAATATTTTGAGCCATACTCCTCCAATGCTATGCCCCATCCAATCGCATTAGCATTTTGAGTAATTGGAGAAAGCCCCATAATTCCATCTTGACTTACTCCTTTGAAATGCAAAACATCATAATCATCTAAAACTATATCACTACTTCTATTATGATAAAAAATCTGCCCATTATTTATTTTTACATTAATATCCTGAGCATTCAATGGTAGCAATTCTTGAGGCGTACCCCCTCCATTTCTTACTATCTGTACATAAGAGTTTCCACTTAAACACAAATCCATCATTATTTTTTCAAAGAACGCTACCGAACTCATGTAGTAATTCGGCTCATTATGTACTAAATTATAAACTGCATTTTTGGATGCAAGAGTTTTATCGCCATTTGGTTGGCGTTCGTAAACATTCACAGGTAGAATGCTTATTGATTCTGAGAGTAATCTAACAGCACTCCAAACTGCTGTGAATGTTATTGCAGTATTTTTATCTACCGAAACCCCACTCCCAGATGTTCTGCCAATGGCATTCATAACAGATAAAAAATCTCTTTTCTCTTTTTTCTTAAATAAGTTTGTAAAGAAATCAGTTATTGCCAAAGGTGTATAATTTAGGAATTTTGCAATTATACGCTAATGTATTTTTTTAAGTATGCAACTCATTTGCATTTCTTTTGATACGCTTATCTCGGCAATTTCTAAAGCTATTATAATCCGAATATTTACGCTTTCCATAATGTTTCTCAAACTCTTGTTCTGTTTTTTCGTATGCTGCCTTGTAAGTTTTTTCCGTTTTGCAATGTTTCCAAAATCTATCATCAAATCCATTTGGACTTAATAAAGCTAATATTTTAAACTCAATCATAATATTAAAAGCCCTCGATTATCGTACACGCTATCCCCTTCTTGCTCCTCACTCATATACTCCGCCAAGGCGCAAATACAAGCTACAACTCCATCAATTTTCTCCTTTGATTTTTTCTTGCTTGGCTTGTGATTGTCGGCAGCGTCTATTTCAAGCTGCACATTTCCAATCATCCATCTTAGTACAGGATTGCCATCATGCTGTATTTCTTTTGATAAGATCAGCTTCTCCATCATTTTTGTAGGAGCTGATAAGCTCGCAAATCCCTGGCCTAAAGGCGACATATTTGCACCATCTGCCATTAGGTCAATCGTAATTTGGCTGGCATTCCATCTATCGTAACTTATGCTTTGAATCCTATATTTTTTTGAAAGCTCATTTACCTTTTTCCTTACAAAAGAATAATCGGTTACATTGCCAGGAGTTGCAATCATATAACCTTGACTTATCCAGCTCATGTAATCCACTCCATCTCTATCACTCCTTGCCTTAGCGTTATCTTCAGGAACAAAGAAATAAGGTTTTATTTTGAAGATGTTATCTACCTTAAACAATAAAACAAAAGCCGTTATATCTCTGGTTGTTGCTAAATCCAATCCTCCCCAGCATTCCATATTACTTAAATCTCCAAGCTCCCCCTCACACTCCATCCACTCCTTATCTCCCATCCATTTAATTTCGTTCTCAGTCCATTGCGATAAATGAAGCCTCAAAAAGCTGTTCATATAACTTGGAATATCTATTGCCTTTTTGCTTTCCCTTTTCATATATTCCTTTTTTAAACTTACTCCATAATTAGGGTTAGCTTTCTTCCATGTAGATTCCAAAGTTACATCCGAATCCATTTCAGCTTCATAAATTATTGGAAGAAATGAATCATCTTTAATACTTCCAGCTAACACTTTCTTGGCATAAGAGTAAACCTCATAACAGATGCTCTGCTTATCATAACCAGCAGTAGTGATCGCAATAACTAAAGGTTGCCTTCTACTTGCTGTTGATGTTAAAAGTGTGTCCCATAAATCTCTATTGGCTTGGGTATGCAGCTCATCAAAGATAACACAATTAGCATTAAAGCCATGCTTGGTTTTACTATCTGAGCTTATCGCTTGGAAGTAATTCCCTTTGCTTTCATTTACGATTGAGTTTCTTAATATCTTTGCTCTTGCAGTTAGCTCAGGATTATTTAATATCATTCCTTTTGCAATCTCATGTACTAATCCAGCTTGGTTTCTATCCCCAGCAGCCGCATAAATTTCACTTCCTTTTTCTTCATCTGCAAATAACATATAAAGTCCTATCCCAGCAGTTAAAGTTGTTTTACCATTCTTTCTTCCAAGCATTATAAAAGCAGTTCTGTATTGCCTAAGATTTGTTTTTTTATTTTTCCATCCAAATATCTTTTCCACTATTTCCCTTTGCCACTTTTCTAAAATCAATGGCTTTCCGCTTAACTCCCCTTTAGTATGAGTTATAAATTTCTCAATAAAACTTACAGCTCTATCTGCTGCTTCTTTATCAAAATAATATTTCAAAACAGTTTCGTTTGGCTTTCCATAATTCTTTTATCTTCTATTGCTTTATCTATTCTTGCCTTTGCTATTTTGCAATAGTCCTTATCTAAATCTATTCCTACAAAATTAACCCCTTCTAATGCACACGCTTTACCTGTTGAACCTGAACCCATAAAGCAATCTAATACTATTCCGTTCTTTACTGTTACAAGTCGCACCAAATATCTCATTAAATCTGTTGGTTTTACTGTTGGGTGATTGTTTTTATGTAACGATAAATCTTTTATTTTTCCACTATTTTCTCTTGGACTTGCATTAACCCCTTTTAATTTTTTATCCTCAAACCCTTCTTTTCTTGCAGTTTTTTCTAACCCTTCATTCCTATCTTGCTTACTTGCTTTTGCACAATAGAAAAATCTACTACTTCCTTCTAATAAATCTTTTACTTCATCACTTCCATCATGTATAAGGTTAGCAGGAAATCTGCCCTTTGTATGTGTTTTGCTAATAACTTTTTTATCTTCATAATAATTTTTAGGACGAAATCCTTGTTCTGCATTTTTCCTTTGTATTTGTTCAAGTCCATTTGTTTGTTGTTCCCATTTATCAGTAGTTTCAACCCTACAATCATCTATATTAATACCACCTACTCCATTCTTTAATACATTATTAGCTACTGTTCCTTTAAAGGGTTTTCGTGCCATTGTAATAGGTTCAAGTGCAGGTTTTAATGCAGTACCCCACCCTTCCCATTCGGAAGTGCCTTTGGTATCTTCAACAAAACCCCCACTCATTTTTCTTGAACCTGCTTGAAACATTGTTTTTTTTAGTGGTTTATTTTTATTAGGAACACCCCAACAATCACTATCAGGATATGCAATAGGTTTGTTGTAAATTTCCCTCTCATTCCCCTGCAATTTATCTACTGCCCTACCTATGTTATGACTTTTAGGAAAACCTGAACCATACACCCAAGCAATCATATCTCTTATTTCAAAACCTGCATCTTCTATATTTACTGCCATTCGGTGTTGTGTTCTTGTTCCTGCAAAACATAAAAGATAGCCACCCTCTTTTAATACTCTAAAAACTTCTTGCCAAAGTTCTACACTTGGTACATCATAATCCCACTTCTTACCCATAAAAGAAAGTCCATAAGGTGCGTCTGTAACTACCGAATGAAAGTAGTTATCAGGAAACTTCTTTAATTCCTTTATGCTATCTCCATTTATTATCTTAATCAAAATAATTTATTTGAGTATTGTTAGTAATCTTAGGAGCGGAAATACTACCTCTACTGCTTGGCGTAAATCCAAATTGAACTGCAATCTTTAAAGCATTAGATAAACTATCATTGCTAATTTTAACTTCTGGCTTGCTTTGGCTATGGCGTAAACTTCCATCTTCATTGTAGTAATGATTAACTCTACCATTCTCCATTAAATATTTCTCAGTTTCAATATGCAAAGAAATAGCATTAACATAAGCAGCTAATAAAATCAAATCAATCTGATGTAGCATCCCAATACTTAAAAGCTCATTGGTTACATTACCCCATTCATTTTGAGCCAAAGGAGTTAGCCAATCAGGAGCATCAGGTAATTTATTCAAGGTGCTAACTTGCATCTCATTTTTAACTTGCCTTGATTTGTCAAGCGTTCCTTGCATTTCTTTTATCTTAGTAGGTAGTTTTTTTCTTCCTTTACCCATTGTTTTCGTTTCTAATTATGTTTGGCATCCCTTTTTCTATCTTAGATTCCATGTAATTTCCGCACTTGCAAAGAGCTTCTTTTGCCACCACTTTTTTTTTCAAAAAAATTAAAGTTTGCTTTTTTAATTCCTTTTCATTTTTGCATTTTTTACACATAAATAAAGCCATTTGTTTGGTTTTAGTTTGAACTTAAACTGATATTGATAGCATATATCCAATTTTGCGATATCGATAGCGAAAC
>VTLG01011410.1_pt1 | contig 22302 bp, 39 predicted proteins | sample 4694571 | NCBI WGS metagenome assembly VTLG01 (sample SAMN12604809, study PRJNA352737) | marine metagenome | biome: ENVO:00000447; feature: ENVO:00000209|ENVO:00000569|ENVO:01000036; material: ENVO:00002151; isolation source: viral sequences binned using virsorter ...
AATGTATTTAAAACAAGAGATAGAGGAGGGTAAAATTGGCTAAGGTAAGTGTACATTTAGGGTTTACATTTAGAGTAGGTCCATTAGAGACTAATCAGTATGGTAGAATTGATGTATCCATAGACCAAATAGATACTGAATTACCTATAGATAAGCAATTATCTGAAGCGGGCATCGTTGCTGATGAAGTCTGGACGGCCGTGAAAAGTAAAGTAGATGCCAATATTGACGATGTATTAGATAAAGGAGGATAATATTGCAAAACTCGGCTGAACAAGTAATAGAACAATTACTAGGGAACAAGGATACTGGCTTGAAAAGAGGTAATAGTGAGACCTTTTCATATGGACGTATACCATTTGGCATACCTCAATTAGATGCATTAACTGGTGGGGGCATACCGAAGAAACGAATGACTATTCTATATGGGGCAAGTAACTCAGGTAAGTCTTATTTAGCCTCTCAAGTCTGTAGAAAGGTTCAAGAGCAGGGCGGAGTAGCTGGATGGATTGATACAGAGCTATCATGGGATTCAGAGTGGATGGAAAAATGTGGGGTAGATACCAGTAATATATTAGTGGCGCAACCCCCCGACGGAGAAAAGGCGTTTAGTATAGCTAAGACCTTAATGCAGGAAGGTGTGGGAGTAGTAGTATTAGATAGCATAGCAGGATTAGTTCCTGCGAATGTAATGGATGCTAAAGATGAATTTGCTTTTAATCCAATGGCATGGCAAGCTAGATTCATTAACACATCTTTACCAAGGCTATTACCAAATCTACAAGAAGGTTCTGCTTTCATAGCTATTAATCAGTTGAGACAAGGATTAGGAAAGGTAGTATTAGATACTATGCCCGGTGGGATGGCACAAACATTCTTTTCCCACTTTATCTTACAGATACGTAGGTCGGGATGGTTAGAAGAAGCAAACAAAGTAAAGGTCGGTTTTGATATGGAAGTCCGAATGAGAAAAACTAAGGTCGGAGGAGAACCTTGGCAGTCGGCCATAGTACCATTTAGAGTAGAGGGCGGTATAGATATAGTAGAAAGCTATATGAGAGAAGGATTAGCACATAATATTATTGATAAAGCAGGAGCTTGGTATTCTTATGACGGTAAAAAAGCTCAAGGTATGAATGGATTAAAGCAATTATTTGTATCAGACCAAGCGTTATACGAGAAATTATTAAAGGAGCTTGAGGGCGGAGATGTTACCGAAGGACTTTACTAAACAAGAAAAGGTTATAGCAGAATGTTTATCTGACCTAGGGTTACGCTTTATGGAGCAGGTAGCCTTTGGTCAGTACACTGTAGATTTATGGGTACCGGAGTTAAACATGGTAGTTGAAGCAGACGGACCAATGGGACATTTACGTAAAGCCGATGCAAAACGAGACATGGCTTTAATGGAATGGACCTATCCTAAAGTAGATAGTGTATTACATATTAAAGGGACTACATATAATGTAATTATGGAGGAAGTATGCCGGGCGTTAGACAACTTAGACACGTAACACCAAAACCTACAACAGCTATTAATCAAGATGAATGGTTGTTGAAATCAATAGATACACATTTAGAAAAAACTACTAGGCGAACTAACGTAGGAGTGTTTTATCCCTCCAGTTTAGGTAATCCTTGCGATAGATTTTTATACTTGGCCTACAACGGAGACTTACCAGAACAAACTATATCTCCTGAACTACAGCGTATATTTGATTGTGGTGATGCATTAGGATATAGATTTGAAAAGTACTTTGAAAAGATGGGTATTTTAATATCTACTGAAAGTCAGGTTAAATGTGAAGACCCTAAAATGTCAGGACGAATAGATTTTATTATTAAACATGAAGGCATTCAAGATAGGGCTGTAATAGAATTAAAGTCTATTAATAGTAGGGGTTTTAAAGCCTTATTAGATAGACCTAAACCAGAACATGTTATTCAAACCCAGATTTATTTACATTTATCTAACATTAAACATGGTATAGTATTATATGAAAATAAAAATGACCAGCATACTAAAGCATTCGTAGTCAATTATGATGAAAATGTGTGGAATAAATTAGTGGAACGGTGTCATAAGATTATGGCTATGCGGGAAATCCCTGCTAGATGTACTGGACCAAAGTATTGCCAATGTAGAGGTGTAGCATGAGCCAATTAAAAATGGAAAAACGGGAAGGCTGGACTCCTTATAGAGCATTAACTAATGTTGATAACTTTATAGAGAACTTAATGGTCCCGTCTATAGGTAAAGAAGTAGCAGTAGACCAGAATTTAGACTTCCCAAATCTTATGAATGCAGATAATAAGAAGCTAGAACAGTTTTTAACTATGTATGGAGGCATTAAAATGTACCTAGAAACCCAAGTAGCCGACGTACTAGCTAAAAAGAATGCATTAGAGGCCGCTTTAAACGAAGGTATTTCCATTGCTAAGGCCAAAATCTGTGACCAGCGGGAAGATGAAGGTAAAAAGAAGTATACTCAGGATGAAATTAGAGGGGTAGTACTAAATGAATACCCTGCTTTAAAAGAATTAAGAGAAGATATTATTGAATTAGAAGCTATACATGCTAGACTTAATGGAATGAAGGATGCATATGCTCAAGGATTCCAAACAGTCTCTAGAATTGTATCACTTCGTACCTTTGGAGGAGCTAATGCATAGAGTAGAACCAGCAGTATTCTTAGTAGCAGAGCAACGAGTTAATCATTTAGAGTTAAATAACTACCTAACAAGTATTGGAGCCTCTGAGTGGAGGTCTGATACAGACGTTGCTTGTCAAGAACTGATTGAAGTAATGGGTCGAGGATGTTATAAATCCTTTGGAACAGATTTGAATCCAAATGTAACAAAGGTACGGGGTTCAAATGTAGATTATCTACAAAATATTCTAAATGTAGGGCACGGTTCCGTATTAGAACACGGTTGGGTGTCCTTTATGATTACTAATACTAGTAGAGTTGTAACCCATGAATTAGTTAGGCATAGAGCCGGAACCGCTATTTCTCAAGAGAGTCTACGTTTTTTACGTTTAGAGGACATGGGTTTGTGGATACCGGAAGCATATGCAGATGACCCATATTCTGAAGATATTTTTAAAGAAACGTGGGAATATTTAGAGGTTCAATACGCTAGATTAATCGAAAGAGCTAGTATAATAGAAGATAGAGATTTTGATTCTCTACCATTTAGTAAGAAAAAATACTATACATCCGCTGCTAGAAGGGTTGCTCCTATCGGAGTAGCTACGAATATCGGATGGTCTTGTAATATTAGAGCCGCTAGGCATATAATTGAGATGCGAACTGACGAACATGCAGAAGAAGAAATTAGATTAATATTTAATAAGATTGGTAATATATTGAAAAATAAGTATCCTGCCCTATTTTCAGATTATGATGTGGAGACTAAGGGGGCGGATAATAACCAAGAGTGGTCAACCAGTAGGAGGAAAGTATAATGCAACGCATTACTATATTAGATTTAGTTAAAGATACCGAAATTATTAATAAGGGAATTGAATACGCCGTCCATGTTAAAGATATTGATACGTTAAAGAAAGCTGTAATAGATTTAAAAGAATGTGCCGATATTATGGATGAGATTGTAGAAGATGATTTCGGGGAATAGGGAAGCTTTTAAAGTAATATCCAAGGCTCAAGCCCCATTATACTTAGGGTTGGACTGTTCATCTAGAGCCATTCATGGGGTATGGATAGATGAGAATGAACGTATTATAGCAATGGTCAAATGGCGTAGTGGAGAAGGAGAATTCGAAGCAAGATTCGTTGAAATTTGCTTGAGTTTTGCCAAAGATTTGAGTAAAATAAAGATACCAACTAATGCAGCTGTGGAGGCTGCAATATTTATCCAGAACCCCAAATCAACTATGGAAATAGCTTCGGTAGTCGGGGGTGTTCGATTAGCATGTGCTTCCAATAAAATGGATTGTTGTTCGGTAGATAATCGACATTGGAAGAAGTCTATCTTAGGAAAAGGTAATTCTAATAAGAAAGACATTAAAGAATATGCAGTTGATAAATGGGGAGAACTTTTTATAGAACAGGATTGGGCAGATGCAGCATGTATCGCTTTGTGGAGAAAAAGAAAATTAGGAGGGAGTAATGGGATTACAAAAGACTAGTAAAGATTCAGCTTATTATTTTATGGAGCCTACAGCGGAAGAAGGGGTTTCAAAGGATACATTACCAGAAGGTGTAACAGAGGAAGAGCTTAAAGAACAATATGGTAAGTTAGTCTGGTGCGAATATTACGAATGTAAGTGGAATAAACAAACAGGGGCCGAAAGACAACTAAGTACGCTCTTAAAAAATAAAACTTATAAGGGTTTTAAAGACGATGATGGCATGAAGGGGCTATGTGGACGACCGGATGAAATAGCTATTCGGTTTAAAACTATTGTATCAGGCAGTCAAAAATATAAGGTTCCCGCATGTTTTTGTTCGAATACTAAAATTACCGGACATATAGATTTTTCTAAGCTTTTACAGCCCGACGGTTCACCGTGGGGTGGAAATATAGATTCAGGGCATCCTTCGGACGCTGGTTATGGTGGGTTAGACCCCAACAATATACACGGAGGATAAGATGCCAAAGACATTCGACCCTGAAGTACGGTTAAAGGCAATGGAGTTATATTTGGAAGGGAATCCAGTAACACATATTGCTATAGAATTAAACAAAAAATATGATATTGAAGTTAAACCGTCCACTATTTATATGTGGGCACGGCAAAGTAAATGGAAAAATGATAAGGTTGAGGCAAGAACCGCTGCGGTAGAGAGTATCAAGGAGTCAGAAACTCAGCGGTTTGCCCGCATTCAACAGGAACATTTAGATGACTATGGTAGATTACGTAAAAAAGCATCTTTAGAATTAGATGGTCATATGTTTGACCGTCCTTTTGATGCGGCTAAAGCGTTAGACTTAGGTATAAAAGGCGAACGGGTTGTAATGGAGGGTATGATAAACCTTCAATTTATACAGGATATAATGTCTGTACTAGTAGAGGAGATTCAAGATACAGACGTTCTACAAAGAGTAGCCTTTAAATTAAAATCTTTGATGCAGGTACAGGAGTCCAATGACTGAACTAAATGAGGTTACTACTTTTAATGATGCTTTTGCTAGATTAGCTGATGGATTAACTAACCATCAGTCAGTAAAGGTTGGAAGCTTTTGGGAATTTCTTAGGGATATCTGGAGCCAAAGTTATGATAATCCTGAGTATTTTCAAGCGTGGCATGTAGGAGTATTGGCCGAAGATATTGAACAATGTATTGAAGAAGGGTTAAATTATGTTGCTATCCTGCCACGTTTTCATTTTAAGAGTACTATTTTAGGACATGCTTTCAGTGTATGGAGATTACTCAAAGCTCCAAGAGATTGTTCAGTGCTATATTTATCATATAGTGATTTAATGGCTCGATATCATATAGCTGAAATTAATAAAACGGTTCAACGAAATCCCATATTAACTCAATGGATGACTAGCCGTTCTCCAAAAGCAGACTTTTCATTTAGATATTATATTAATAAGAAGCCTATGGAAATAAGCCATGGCGGTCTTTTTTCATTTAAGAGAGGTATGCATGTTAACGGGGCTTTAATTGCAGATGACGTACTGCGTGACCCAGAGAACCCATTGAACCTTAGCCAGTTATCTAAGGTTGAAGACCACTTTTTAACAGAGAGTATGTTTATTCCTTTGAAAGGTATTCCTGTATTAGTCTTAGGAACTCCCATGATGCCGGGAGACTTATTAACAAATCTACAAAAAGATGACCGTTTTAAGTCTAGGGTATTACCAGCATTAGACCCTGTACCGGGCAGAAGAGTTTTAATGCCTGAATTATATAGTGAAGAATGGCTTCTTCAACAGCAGAAAGCTCGACCGAAAGCATTTGCTTCAGAGTTTTTACTACAGCCGTATTTTGCTACTGAAGCCTATTTTGAGGATAAAGATATTATAGCGTGTGAGGACGATACTCTTGTAAATCATCCAGCCCATCAACAATATATGTCTGAGGAAGGGGAGGATTTATTTGCAGGATTTGACGTGGGTAAGAAACGACACCCATCTCACCTCGTTATTTTTAGACGGGTAGGAGATAGAATTGAACAGGTCCATCAATCATGGTTAGATGGTTGGAATTACTCAGACCAGATAGAATATTTAAATGATGTAGCAGAGAAATTTCATATAATGAGAGGATACGTTGATAATACTAGAGGAGAGCTAGAAGATAGAGGATTAAATAATGTTTGGAATGCAATGCACTTTTCTTCAAAGTCTAAGAATACTATGGCACAAGTTTTTGAACAATATGTCCATTCGGGCAGATTGAAATTATTAGCTGATGAGAGGCAGCGTGGACAGATACTTTGTGTAAGTAACGAACTAAAGGCCCCAGAAACTCCTATGGGCCACGGAGATGCATTCTTTTCGGTAGCAATGGCTTTATATGCAGCATATGAATGCTCATTGTATAACTTTCAGAACTTAGGGAATGTGGCAGATTGGATGGCGGATATATCTCCTGATAATCCGCAGTCTTTAGGTAATAAAAACCCGACCTCCGAATTACAAAATAAGATGATAAACTCCTTGACAAACAGTGCTTCTACGTCATATACTGATTCAAAAGCACCGATTAGTGGGGGCGGGATGGAACCAATTAATCCAATAATGGAGCCACAGAAACCTAACCCGGCCTGTGAAGACAGTCTATGCGGACCCTCTTTCTGGGTAACTGAACGGAAATTATGTTTATTTTGTGGATATAGAGGATAGGAGGAATAAATGGTAGCGATTGATAACACAAAACCCGCATTGTCTGAACAGGCTGAAGTTATTTTAGAACATAGATATTATCTAAAAGACTCAAACCATGAATCTATAGAAGATTCTGAAGGTTTATTTCGTCGGGTAGCAGACTCTATTGCGTCTGTTGATAAGAATTGGTATTGTGCCTTACCCGTAGAGGTGGAATTATTGTCTAAAGAGTTCTATGATATTATGTCTAACTTAGAATTCTTGCCAAATTCACCGACATTAATGAATGCAGGAACAGAACAAGGTACTTTATCTGCCTGTTTTGTTTTACCCTTAGAAGATAATATGGAAGGTATAATGAAAGCCGCAACCGATGCTGCCATGGTGCAAAAATTTGGTGGTGGTACAGGCTTTTCTTTATCTAAAATTCGACCTAAAGGCGCATCTATTTTAACTACCCATGGTGTTGCTTGCGGTCCCATAGAAGTTTTAAAGACCTTATCTAGAGTTTCGAGTATGATTACCCAAGGTGGGAAACGGGATGGGGCAAACATGGCGGTAATGAGTGTATATCATCCTGATATTGAAGAGTTTATTCAATGTAAGAGTAAGGAAGGGGATATCCATAACTTTAATATCTCTGTTGCTGTAGACAGTAACTTTATGAAAGCGGTTCATAGTGATGCAGAGTATCCTTTAATTGCTCCACATACTGAAGAAATCGTTGGATGGACATCCGCAAGAAAGATTTTTGATATGATTATTCAAGGCGCTTGGTTAAACGGCGAACCCGGTATGATTTTCCTTGATAGAATAAATGCTGATAACCAAGTCACTAGAGAATTTGGTGATATTATCGCTACTAATCCTTGTGGAGAACAGCCCCTATTAGGAAATGAAAGTTGTAATTTAGGTTCTATTAATCTTGCTAAATTTTATGTTGAGTCGGATGAGGAAGATTGGAGAGAGTCTGTTAATTGGGATAGGCTGGCCAAGGTTACTTCTGTAGCTTCACACTTTCTCGATAATGTAATTGATGCTAATCAATATGCTGTTGTAGATATAGAAGATATGACTAAAGCAACCCGTAAAATTGGATTAGGTATTATGGGGTTTGCCGATTTATTAGTTCAATTGAAGGTTCCCTACAATAGTGATACCGCTCAAGAAATAGCTAGTTCGATAATGCAATTTATTCGTACTACGTCAGATGCATATTCAATGAAATTAGGAAGTATTAGAGGACCTTTTCCAGCATGGAGTAAGAGTGCTTATCCAGTAGTAGAAAATTATAGGAATGCTTGCAGATTAACAGTAGCCCCAACTGGAACAATTTCGATGATTGCTGGATGTGCGTCAGGCATAGAGCCTTTATTTGCATTGGTGTGGAAAAAACAGCATATTCTAGAAGGAAAAACATTATATTATGTCAATCCTTATTTCGAACAGGCTGCTAAAGACGAAGGATTTTATTCTGAAGAATTAATGGACGCCCTTGGGAATGGGGCTTCCCTACAGGAAATGGAAGAAGTTCCCGACTGGATTAAGGAAGTCTACATAACTTCTCCAGAGATTAGTGCAGAAGACCATGTAAATATGCAAGCCGCTTTTCAAGCATGGGTAGATTCAGGTATATCTAAAACTATTAACTTTTCATCTGATGCTACTATTGATGATGTAAAAGAGGCTTATTTAACTGCATGGAATGCAGGATGTAAAGGAATAACAGTTTATAGAAATGGAAGTAGAGAGAAGGAGGTCCTAGTGACAGGAACAAAAGATACTAAACCGGTAACATGTGGCTGTGAGTCACCTATGATAGTACAAGAAAGTGGGTGCATGTCTTGTAAAAATTGTGGGTGGAGCGCTTGTGAAGTTTCATAAAGTATTAAAGAAGCTAACTCATAAAGAAACGAAGAAACTAGCTGTTATAGCTATTATAATAACCGTAGCCCACGCAGTTGAAGATATAGCGTTAGTTGCCATAGGACGATTTACTACCGTTGAAATATGGATGTTAGCAATAGGAACAATTTCATTTAGTGTATTCATAGGATTAATGGCAAGAATACCAACAGTAAGGAAATTTATTAGTAGTTAGGAGGAGTTTAGATGTTAGGAAACATGTTAAGAGATAGAGAAGCTCAGTATGTAGCAAGTAAAGATGAGGCTACTCAAACATGGAGAATACTAGATACATGGCATGACGTATTACGAAGTATGGGTCCAGAAGATGAAATCGAAGACGATAGTGAGGCTATTACATTATTAACTGAAGGGGCTTTTATAGCATTAGTAAAAGAAGCAGCTAGACTCGGAGTATTGCAAAATGCTACAGGCGGGAATACAGACATGTTTGAGTCTTTAAAGTCTGGATATATTAAGGAATTAGAAGAAAAAGACCAAGAAATCGCAGAAATTAAGAAAAAAGTAGTAAAATATGAAGAGGAGGTACACGACCTCCGGCTAGTTAGAGAAAAATCTGAGGGGACCTTGTTAAAGGAAATGGCTATGCAAACCCTTTTAAAGCTTACAATGGCCTCTGATGTGGAGAAATTAACTCGTAACGAGGAATAATATGAAATTATCTGAATTTTTACCTGAAGTACCCGCCTTAGCACAGCAAATATCCGATTTGAATAGTCAAATGGGCATGTTTCAACTTATGAAAGCAGGAGAAACTGGTTCGGCCCCGACTATGGGGTTAGACCATGTTGTGAATACGTGGGTCCGCCATCAAATGGCTTATCGACAGCAATTAGTTATGGATATACAGACTATATCTATGTCGGTAGAAGAAATTAGAAGTCCTGTAAACCATATTACTCAAGAAGTCTTTAGAAGAGGCTTGGAATGGGAACCTACAAAGGAACATCCTGACCATGACCAGTTAAAGGTCTTTAATGAGTTTATGAAAGACTGTAATGTGTTTGACCAATCTCTAGAAGAGGTATTACGACAATTCCATTACGATATTAATACTATAGATGATGGATTTTTATACCTAGCTAAAGAATATAAAGACATGGATGATGGGTCTTTAAGGTCTAAAATCATTGAGATACGAAGATTAAACCCCGCCTTGGTTGAATTCGACCTAGATGCTGCCGGTTTACCTAAGAATGCCCATTTCTTGTGCCCCATTCATAGAGATGAAATACAAGACAGTCCTACACAGTGTGAACATCCGGGATGTAAACGAATGTGCTGGCCCGTTATGTATAAGTACTACCACAGGAATAAACATATTTATCTTTTTGATAATGAAGTTATTCATATATCTAAGTTTGCCCCATCTGAAACATATGGATGGAGTCCAGTATTAACCATCTTTGAAAAGGCTCTTACCTTAATTGGTATGGATAAGAATCTGTATAGGTACTTCTTTGAGCGGAAGATGCCCGCTTCAATGGTAATGGTATTTACAGATGACCCAGAATCTTTACGGAGAGAAAGGTCTAATCTAGCAGCACAAACAAGGATGGACCCGAACTTTGTTCCGATGGTAGCAGTATCAGCTAGGAATAATAGGGGTCGGGTTGATATGGTTCGTTTATTCCACACTCTACAAGAGATGGATTATCTACCAGTAAGGGGAGAAATTAGAGAACGTATTGCAGCTATGTGGGGCGTAACTCCAGCATGGCAAGGTGCCCCCGAAGCTTTTGGAGGCTTATCACAACAGACACAACAGTTAGTAGTTATGAGTCGTGTCGTAGAAGGGGACCAGAGAATGTTCCATGATAAAGTGTTCCCACTTCTATTAGATGCTTTTGGGATTACGGATTGGAAGATTAGTCTCCCAACTCCAGAAGAAAAGGCTGAAGCTACTCGAATTAGCTTTGCCCAACAAAGGGTCTCAGTAGCTAGTCAATTAAACCAAATGGGCTTTACAGTTAAGCTCAAAGATGATAGTATGGATATGGAAAGTCTCTCCTTTGTAGTTGAAGGTACGGCTACACCAATGTCTCAATTACAGGCAGAGTCTCAAGCATTAGCAATAGAACAAACTATACAACAAAACCAACAGCAACAGCAAATGATGGAACAGCAACAACAGATGCAAGGACAAGCTGGTGGGGGCGGAGAAGAGGAAGAAGGAGAAGAAGGCGAAATGACAAGTGAAGAACGAAGTAGAATGCAAATGCAAGCTATTGAAGATGATGGCGATGAGATAGAAGACATTGACCTAGAAGGGGATAACGAGGAGGAAGACGAAGAATAATGACTACTCCTAGTCCTAACCCTGAGTCAATGGGTCAACTTCCTCAAGAACAGCGTAGGTATATAGACGCAAGTGAAATCTCTTCTTTAAGAGAGAAGGGACTGCGTATTTATGAGGGGGAAAAGGGAGGTTCGTATGTATCATCTGACCAAGAGTGGATAAATGACCATGTGGCAAAAGGACACAAAGAAGTTACAGAACAGGGAACTTTCGGTGGTTTAACTCCACACCCTGACCATAAGCCAAATGTTTATCAGTGGGAAGATGGTTCGCATGGGGCAACCGCTCCCGCTGAAGGAATAAAGAAAGCTAAGGATGAACATGGACAGCCTATAATTATTGAACAGCATGAGTTTCCTAATAGAGGCGCTCGTAGTATTCCGGCTAATGCCAAAGAAGTTCATATATCTACAGACCCTACATCTCCAGTTCAGGCTAAATGGCGCAACCCTACTACGGGTAAGATTCAGATAAGCTATAGTAAAAAACGAGCCGCACAGATGGATGCTGAACATTTAGAACATGTTCGTAAGAATCGAACAGATATTCAACAGGGTATAGATACCCTTAAAAATATGTCTGCGGAAGAGTTAGAAGGAGATGAAACAGCAACTTGCCTAGCATTAATAGCTGATTTGGGCATTAGACACGGTACAGATTATTCTATACATGTTGACGGATATCCAACAGGTATAGGGGCAGCTAGTTTAAAGAAGCATAATATTACTTTTTCGGAAGATGGTAAGACTGCATTCGCACATTTAGATTTTAGGGGAAAACAAGCACACCCTCAAAAGTTTTCAACTAGTAATCCAAAAGTTGTAAAGGCTTTAAAAGCCCATACAAAAAATAAAAATGCAGATGATTTCGTTTTTGGAACAGGTCCTAATAGCCAAGCGAAGAAAAATTCGACTATGTTTAAAAAATTAGGTGGCAATAAGGATATTTTAGTTAAAGATATTCGTACTATCTATGCTACGGACATGGCTGAAAAAACATTAGCAGAGGATTATAAGTCAGAAGATTTATCTAATTTATCGAAAAGAGAATTTCAAAAAATTAGAAACGCTGTTGGATTAAAAGTCGGTACTGCTTTAGGACATTTTAAAACTGAGAAGGGGGAGTTAATTAATCATGGTGGGCAAGCCTTGAAGAGTTATATAGACCCCGATGTATTTAAAGATATTCAGCCTCAAACTGATATCCAAAATGCCTTTACTCCTGATTGGAGGGCTAAAGGTCCTAAAGATGAACGGGATATTGATAAATATGCGGAAACTAGAAAACGGAAAGAGGAAAATAGAATATTTGGTATCAAGGAATTTGGTGGCCAAAGACAGCCATTAGTTAAGACATGGATGGAGTCCTTACAAGAACAAGGATTTTTTGCCCCTTTGATTAAAGATTGTACCCCAAGTCAGATGTGGTTCTTAAATAACGGTATTGACTATGTAGGCACCTTTGGAATGAACGGACATGTGTTTGTTGAGAAGGCTACATTTAAACCCACGTTTAATAATCCGGGAATTTCTTATAATCCTTCGGGTCGTAATAAAGATGGTAAGACAACTGAGCCTAGGCCAGCTGTTGAATCACTTGAATTTGATGGAGATGATAGTTTTTAATTAGGAGGAGCCATGTCTAAACTTGATAGGTGGATGCTAATTGGAATGTATATTGCAGCTTCAGCAGATGTCGCTATGGCGTTGGGGGTATGGGTATTAGTAAGTAAATTTTAGAGGTATTAATGATTAGAATGAGTAGCGGGAAAAAGATGAAGATAGAAGAAGCGTCATTAAATATATTGAAGGAAGGGAAGTTATGTTCAGGTCCCTGTCATATGATTGATGGGGAGTTTGTAAGAGATGTCATAGGAGTAATTGAAAACCATGCCTACGTAGAAGGGTTGGGGTGTTGTAAACGGGAAGACTCTATCGTTAATGATTGGTTTAGAATTACTTTACATGATGAGTGTGATACTCAACCTAGAGATATAGGATATAAGAATGATATAGAGAGTCTAGAAAAGAGGGCTAAACACATGGCTACGTATATCTTTAAATGGAAGTGGCCTACTTATTAAATAGAGAGGTATAATATGAGCCTACCAAAAACTTTAGGCATCGTTACAGGAGCTATTCCTGTAGTGGGTTTAGCTATTGGTGGCGTTGTGGGAGGTGTTAACTTCAAGAATTCTGTTGATGTATTAGATATGGACATGCAACGTCAACAGGAACAAACAAGCGCTATTATTGAAATGATACCCGAAGAATATGATGATAGAGGGATTCGAAATAAAATAGATTCTCTAAATATTCCTGATGAATATGATGATAGTTATTTAAATGACCGTATTCAAGATTTGGATGTTACTGTAGCAGAGATTCGTACCATACTAGATAACATGAATTTAGATGTGGAAGGGTATGATGACTCAGACTTACGTGGGCGGCTTGCTGAGATAGAAGGTTCTATTTCCGCTATGTCTAGTATTGATATGACATCTTCTGGTGATGTTGATATAGGTCCTCTAGTTATGAGGTTGGCCTCAGTCGAAGGGGCCGTTGATAATATTAAATCCACTCTTACTACCGTTAAGTCTGATGTAAGAAATGCCCAAGGTTCATCTTCTCGTTACGATGATTCAGGATTGCGTAGACTTATTGAAGGTGTATCTAGTGACTTATCAAATCTAGAGAGACGTATGGGAACTATGGCTTCTGGTGGCACTGTAGCCAGTTATGATGATAGTAGCCTTAGAAGGTCCATACAACAGCTTCAGAGCGACGTACAGACGCTTCAGAGGGCTGGCGGTGCTACATACGACGACTCTAGTGTAAAGAAGTCTATTTCGGAATTGAAAGATGACATAAAGACATTAGATAAGAAAATAAATTCCGCAAGTACTGATAGTTCGGACCCTAGAGTAGATACCTTATTAAAAGATGTTTATGCCATTAAGGAAGATATAGGATATAGAATAGCTGATTTAGAACAAATGGTACACGAATCTATGAATAATTCTACTGATGGGTATAAAAATGATACTATGTACTATTCAATGCAGGAAGAATTACAGTGGACACTAGAACAGTTCTACTTCGAGATAGAAGATATAAGAATGCAGTTATGGGATTTACAAGAGACGGTCAATTTTTTAGCCAGTAACCCTACTACAAGTTCAGGGACTAGTGGGGCGTCAGGAAATACCGGTGGGTTTGGAACAGGGATGGAACCCCACATGTTATATCTAGAACATTCAGAATCTAGTTATACAGGGGAGTATTTCTTAGATGGATATTTTAATGGTTTTCCAATGTGGGTTAACTGGAATTGTGGAACTCCGGGAAGTAAGTTTGAGTTCTGCTATATCTTTAGACATCCAGTAGCCTTTACAGCAAGTGGATGGGTTTGGGTAGTCCAACCTATTCCTCCTAGTACAGAGTGGATGGCGAATGCCTATGTAGACGCAGAGTGGCCTTGGAAAGGTCATTGGGATGGAGCAGTACATAACGTCACACCAATTGAGTAGGAGGAAATATGAAATTTAACATGGCGTTTTTAGGTACAATCGTACCACTGATCGTGGTTGCGGTAGGGTTGATTGGTTGGGTGGTAACTCTAAGGGCTGACATTAATGTGGCACAAGCTCAAGTAGTGGAGATAAGGGAAAGTATTCCACCGCTACAAGCAGAGGCCAAACAATGCGCCATAGAGATTCATAACCTACATGAGTTGATTAAAGACATTGATAAAATAGAAGAAGTGGTTGAGGAGATAGATGTTCTAGTATTTCAGATTGGGAAGTTAGCTGAGGATGTAGATGAGTACGGCCCAGAAATTGAGGTATTACAAAGGAATCTGGCCCTAGCCAATGACCAGATGAAGACGATTATGAGCGACCACTCATATATGGGCGACATGTTAGAGGAACTAGGGAAATCCCAGCCAGCAGGAGAACGTAGAGATTACGGAGGATACGGAGGCTATTAATGGATATAGAATATGCTTTAGATATTTTTAAATCTATTATATATAAAGATGTTTCGAGAGGGGACGAAACTTTTAGTGGTTATAATAAACCTAAAAGAACCCCTAAACACCCTAAAAAATCCCATGCCGTTTTAGCTAGAGAAGACGGTAAGGAGAAACTGATTCGTTTTGGACAAAAAGGTGTTACTGGTGCAGGGAGTGACCCGAAGAGTAAATCAGAAAAGGCCCGCCAAAAAAGCTTTAAAGCCAGACATAAGAAGAATATTAAACGAGGAAAGATGTCAGCAGCTTATTGGGCGGACCGGGTGAAATGGTAAAAGGAATATTTGTGTATGGATTAATTACAATGATATTAGGATTAGTGGTACTATTTAAAGCGGGAGAAACCCCCACTCATGCATTTAATGGGGTATGCCCTACTTCTACTCCGCCACCGCCTACGATGACATGGAAGGAATTAAGTAATACATATGATGAGTGGGTTCCCTATCCCGGTACTGGATATGATACAAAGAAAGGATGGATTAGGGCTAACGATTTACTTGCCATTAAGAATAATGCAAGACATATATCCACTATTGACATCTTACAAACGTACGAGTATAATGTGATAGCAAGAAGATATGGACTTCGTATTGAAGTAATGGGAAAAGAAGAGTATGGTTTTGCTCCCATCCAAGGTTTTAATACTATATATGGGGGGGTGGTCATAAAGGATGAGTGGCTGCCGAAGAGGTTAAAATGAAACAATATTTCATAGAAAACATATTAAGTATGACTGTAGCACTGATGCTTGGATTCACTTTAGGAATGGGGGGCTTTTTATTATATGCGGCCCCTAAAGACGACTCTAGCGAATACTTTTGTTTTAGGGGTTCGCTTGCCATAATGCCTCAAGATACCAGCATGGTTATGGGAGAACAAATGGTTTGTGCCAAGGATTGGACGCTCTCCAATATGTATGGCCCTGTTGGGATATTGCAAGACGAATTGGATAAAGGCAACGATACTAAGATTAGTTTTAAAACTTTAGATGAAATTAAACGTAAATACCAAGATCAACAACGTAGAAAAATGGGTAATGAGGGACTGCTTAGAAATAACTAGAGATTACTTTTATCAAGTCTAATTTTAAGGGGGTAGTCATGGGAAGGTTATTAGATGCTGTAGAGGCATTTGGAAAGGATTATATATACCCACCCACTCTAGATACCAAGGAGGAAAGGAATAGAGCGTGGGTGGTGGAACAACTAGAGAGTCAGGGTTGGATATGGGATGGCACTCCCCTTAAGGTGGGAGATAGGATGCCTCAAGTAAAACATCTACCGTTAGATAATAGTTATACGGCCTGTTCTAAAAAGGAATTTATGGAATGGATTGAATGGGATTGGGTAGATAAAAAGCAGTACGTTAAAGATAAGTATGATTGTGAGAACTTTGCCTTTAGCTTTAAGGCACGTACTGATAGACGCTTTGGAATAAATACTGTAGGATTAGTAATAGATTATTCTGGTGGGCACGCTTATAACGTTGTGTTATTTACTGACAGTCCTCCGTTACTATACGAACCTCAGACAGATGAATGGGTATATATTGGTGAAGGAATGAGTGCTAACGAATCTTATAAAATGCAACAGGGGTATATAATATTATAATTATGGATAGACACATGACTAAAAGTTTAACAGTTATTCATTGTTCTTCCTGTGATGGTTGTCGGGAAATGGATAACTTTATGGAATGGCTCTCTATTCTTGAAGCGGGGAGTACAGTATCTGTATCAGATAACCAACCTTATCTAAACTTAAAGAGTGTTCAAAGACAGTTAGACTGTAGGAACTGTTTAGGAATGGGTATTTGGGGAACTGTAACTATGGTAGTATTTGAATGGGGGAAGTAGGGTTAAGCCCTATTCCCCGATTCATTGTCCCTGTTGGAATAAGTCTCACCTTTAAACTCATCCTTTAACCTATACTCTGGGGTTAGAGCATGACAGTTGGGGCAGAGTAAACGAAGATTCTCTAAACGATTATCTTCACCATCTCCATTCTTATGATCTAATTGTAAGGGAATCTCTCCATCTAACCAACGCCCCATACCACAGATAGAACAATTGGGATCAAGGTAGCCCTCATTTATTAAACGTATCTTTAATTTATCAGATTGCATAGGAACTTTATTACTAAGATAATCATCCATATCTCTAGTTTTTTCTAAGTGAGTTATGACATCATACTTAGTTGGGGGTGGAAACATACTAGACTTTCTTATAAAGTATGGCATATATGATCTCCTTAAACAATCGGTATAATATATTATACTAATGTTGACAGATTATTTTTGAGGAGGTAGTCTATAAGAAATTTAAAAGCAAGGAGTATAGATGAGTATAACCGATCCATTAAGATTTTTTATAGTTCTAGTAATAGGAGGGTTGTTAATTCAATTAACGGGTTGTGAACCGGGGCCACTTAATGATTACTTAAGGCCCTATCCTACACCAGCTTATTGTGAGGAGATGAGTGAAGAACTGTTAGCACAACAGAAGCAGAAAATTCAGGATATATGTGAGTATGGTTATGGGAATTACAATGGTGGTGGTATTCAGGACTTGCCTGAATATAGTAAGTATAATGCGCTACCTGTAGAAGGATTATTTGATATATGGTAATGCAATATCTAGTACAAAGAAATGATGAATACGGTAGGCACGTAGAAGAACTTGATAAGAAACTTGAAAGAATCGTAGAGATTCTTGAGGTTTTAGAGTATAATATATTAGAGATACAAAGGTATCTTAAACAATCAGACACACAATATGATGTAAATAAGAAGGAGGCTTGGTTTGATAAATATGGGAAAACGGTTTAAGGAACTTTTAGGAACTGACATAACATTCTTCAATAAGTTACAGGGTGCGCCACAAGAAAGAGAGAGTGCTTTAGAACATGATGATGATTGCAAATGCAATGTTTGTAAAATAGCCACACTTAAAAATATAGGGAGGCTCAAGAAATAATGGGGAACTGGCGTAATAGAGATAGCAAATTACAGAAGAGGACACAATCTAAAAAGCAACAAAGGTTCTTCCAAGAGTCTACAGATAAACGACTGAAGAAGGATGCTATAAGAGAACAAAGAAGGCAACGTGAAGATGATTACGAAGCCAACCTAAGTGATGTATAAAGGGGGAACCAATGGAAGATAGTATACATGAAGAATGGGATTCATGGGAGGAAGATGATTTAGAAGAGGATCTTCACCCAATATATATGACTCGTAATGAAGTATTGTTTTTAGACGATAGTCTTACAATGATGATTGAAAGAGATTCAGTACAAGACTCTGTTACAACTATGCGAGTCATGGTTCCAACGGCACAGTTACCAGCACCAGTATCTTTAATAGATAAAATCGCTATGGCAGTATTAAGGATAACTGATCCAGAAGATGATGGCAAAGGGACAGTAGTACATCTTTCTGATACAGATATCTATATGCTACGAGAGATTACCCACAGCTATTGTAAAGTAGGTAGAGAACAGGTAGGGTATAATCTTAAGAGAAAGTTTTACTTAGTTTTATATTCAGAGAACTATACAAGAGATAAGAAGGTAGATGCCCTCTTATCCACATTAGATGAGGTACCACAAACAGAAACGAATTAGGAGGAGTAATGATTGACGCAGAACAGATAAGTTTAGACTATAGTCCAGAACGAATGACTGAGATCGCTTTAGGAGCTATTGGTAAAATTCCTCTACAGGATTTAATCAATGATGCTGTACTGGCATTGATAGAACTTTACAAGGCAAAGCCTGAGATATACCAAATAGATACTGATCAGTATGAGGCAATAGTAGAAGTGGAGGCTAATCCCTTTACTGATATAGTTGCCTATCTTCAAGAAATCAATACTCCTACAGAGAGCCTAGATGAATCTGACTGAACTAGGATTATTGGGCGGACTATTCGGAATCTCTGTATGGTTGCTTTACTTTAATTTTCTAATACTAAGAGTAACTAGAGATATACATAACTTAACTATAATATTGAAAGAGTCTACCATAGAGATACATAACTTAACAGAGCTTATGGTAGACCACTTGGATGAGATAGTCGCTAACACTAGCTTACCCCCAGACTTACTTAAGTAACTACACGCACGTACATTGACCCCTCGCCGACTTTCGGTGCTGGGGTCATCAATTTTTCCACCACTGTTGACAACCTCAAACTCCTCGTGGTATTCTGTTCAGGACGAGCAAAACCGCCCACCGCTTAAGGTAATCTCTATAGGGGGTATATAAATAACAGTAGGGCAACTCGTTAAATAATTTAAGGAGAACGCTATTATGGCGGCGAGTATATTTGGAGAACGATTCTACGGTAGGAGAACCCCAGCGTGGCATAAACTAGGCGTAGTTATGGATCAAGACTGTACAGTATCAGAAGCTATGAAATATGTAGATGTAGATTTTGAAATACTAACAGTACCTACTATGGCACAACTCCCTGATGGTAGTATTATAGATACTAACAATAAGGCTATCGTAAGAGAACCTACTAATGATGATCCTAAGTATCGTGTATTAAGCGTAGTAGGTGGGGATTGGACTCCTATACAAATGCGAGACTTAGCAAATTTTCTTGACCCTATTTCTGAACAGTACCCTGTAGAAACTCTTGGAGCATTAGGGCATGGCGAAAAGGTTTTCATTACACTAGATGCGGGTGAAAGTGCAATCGCTGGAGAACACCATAAACTCTATTACTTAATCACAGATCATAGAGATGGTGGTGGGGCATTAACAATAGCCTTTACACCAGTACGAGTAGTATGTCAAAACACATTAACCACAGGGTTAAACTCTGCTAGAGTCAGTGTATCCCTTACACATAACAAAATGATTAAAGCAGATACCCAATGGTATACTCAAATATTCAGTTCTATGTTGACTGCTCAAGATGAAGTCATAGCACAAATGAATAGGCTGTCTGAGTATACACTAGAGAAAGGAGACGCTGATAGCCTAATAGATTTAGCGTATCCTAATCCCTCAGTACCAAGGCGTATTAAGTTGTCTAATGGTTTAACTGCTGATGATGTTCCCGCTCAAACATGGATACGGATTCAGAACGATACCAAACATCTTAGAGAACAATACGATAGAAACAAAGAGTTGAACGAGAGACGTAAGCACGGAGCAATGGAGAGGTTCCATGCGTTCAATGATGAGTTCCCTAAAGTAGCTAATACACCTTGGGCTATATGGCAAGCGATAGTAGAGACGGAAGATTATAGGCAGGGCCATACAGATTCCTCTACTACTATCTTTGGGGCAAGAGCAGCGACTAAGGCACGTACCTTTAAAGCGGCTCTGGCTCTCTGTCAGTAGACCGATTTGACAACCGTCTGGATCGGTGCTACACTAGTTGGACTATGGGTGCTATTCTTGGCTTCATATACAATAAACTTAAATATATAAGGAGACTTAAATGTCAGCAAATGGGGCGAAAGCCCGAAGTAAAAAACCACAGAACACTTTTGTACTAAGGATACCTAATACCGAAGAAGGTAGAGCTTTTAGAAAGCAGATGAATAGCTACCTCAATAATCGTTCTTACGCACTTGACTGTAAAGCCAGTGGCCCAAGGCAAGCTGGTAAGATTAATACTGCAATGAAAGACGCAGATAGCGTTAGAGTATATCTAGTGTCTAAACATAGCGGTAGACAAATAGACTTAAACTCGTAAGAACAAGCACCCATAGTATAAAGGGGGGAGTTCTTCTCCCCCCACATTGAGGAGCATATGACAAAAAGAATATCTAAAGAAGCTTTAAGAAAGTATTTCACTAGTGTGTTAAATAAAGAGCAAGTTAAACAATACGTTAAAGAAGCTAGTCTGTTAAGACAAAATAAGTATAAGCCTGAGATGTTAGCAGACTATACACCTAAGATGGCATATGCAAGGATTCCCGGTAAGGGTGTCTTAAAGAAAGCTGCTGGCGTATGTAAGGGATGTAATGATATTAGGATCGCTGATTGGATATTAGTAGATTCAACTGAGGCTAAAGCAACCGTAAGACATGAGATAGCTCATGCTTTACAACATTATAAATATGGTATGAATGTTAGATCACACGGTAAAGAATTTATAGAAGCGTTGAAAATAGTATCACCTAACGGTTGGAGAAAGGATAGACATTATCAAGAAACTCCTGAGATAGTTAAGGCACGTACAGCATCGTTTAGTAATAAAAAGATTTCATTAAGGTAAGGATATAGTATGAAAACAGAACAATATATTAGAGAATTACTACAAGAGATCGGTAAGTTAAAGGATGAGAACATGCGATTGAATATAGAGAATGGGTTATTAAGATCAGCCTCTGAAGAACAACGTAGACTTAATGGAGAATTGCGTGTAGAATTGGGGGAGATCAAAGGTGGTAAGTATGTTCACTATGGATTATTTTAAGGAGGGTTGTATGAAAAGGATGTTTACACCTTGGATGATGTTAACTAACGCCTTGATTATGATGGGTGTTTGGATTACCATAATAGGCGTATAGGTTAAAATATAGTTATGAAAGGAGGAGTTGGCACAATACCTTTTGGGTATATAATGGAGTTCTAAAAAGAAGTATGGGGGTGAGTTGCGGAGCTTACCCCCAAAAGGATTATAAGATGGCATTAACAAATGAACAAATGATAGGCGTTAAGTTTATGGTTTCTCCAAGAGGAAGATTCATTATAACCAAGGCTTTAGCAACGGCTGTTGAAAAACTGAAAGGGGATACCTATCCAGCCTTAAGTGACATTGACGATATGGAGTATCTCTTAGAGGCTGTATATAAACCTGATGTAGATGTAATTAAAATGTTAGAGAGTTGTGATGAATAAAGTATACAAAAGATTATGTACTGAATGTGAATCAGATGATATCTTAGTAGATGCTCAGATAAGATGGATACCAGAAGATAATGATTGGTATGTTGAATGTGATTACGATACGTTTACTTGTGAAACGTGTGGGTATGAAGGGGATAGTTATAAGTTAATTGGTGAGAAGAGTCTTGAAGAAAAGATAGAAGAAAGGATACAGGAGATACTCTAATGGCAATGGATATACATACTGGACAAGAAGCTTTCTTAGAAGGTGGTCAACATGGATTGGTTATAATAGTTCCTAGCTGTCATATATGTGGTGAGGATCAAGTTATATACGATGCGTTAAACAGTCACTTTGATACAGTAAGTCATAGGATATCAGT
>VTLG01004408.1_pt1 | contig 22295 bp, 25 predicted proteins | sample 4694571 | NCBI WGS metagenome assembly VTLG01 (sample SAMN12604809, study PRJNA352737) | marine metagenome | biome: ENVO:00000447; feature: ENVO:00000209|ENVO:00000569|ENVO:01000036; material: ENVO:00002151; isolation source: viral sequences binned using virsorter ...
TAACTTTGGGTTATTTGCTGGTAGTAATTATACCACTGCTGCATCTACTTTTGTTGCTCACACTGGGGCGCATCTTTTAGGTGGTCAGGCTGCAAACTGGGCGGCTGTGAACAGCACGACATGGCAATTAACTGGCGTTCAGTTGGAAGTAGGCACAGCCACGGACTTTGAGCATAGGTCATTTGATGATGAGCTTATGAGTTGTTACAGATATTATCAGCAATTAAATAACACAGTAGGCACAGTTTATCTTGGTATAAACCAAGCCTATTCCACTAGTGCTGTATTTGGGATGGTAAAAGACTATATTGTACCTATGAGAACAGTCCCTACTGTTGGACAATCTGGAAATTTTCAATTTGCTCAATCAGATTCAACAGCGATTAATGCAGGGGCTATAGGAAATCTTGCTGCAAGTAATACTGGATGGTATTCAGGTGGTTGGACTGGTGGCTCTGGTTTAGTATATGGTGGAGCTTCTGTTCTTTACTGGCAAAGTGGCGCAAAATTAACCGCAGATGCGGAGTTATAAAATGAATATAGAATCAGCAAAATATATTGAAGATAAAGATGACATCAAGATAGCGGTATCTGTTGTAATAGACGGAGAAACATTATCTGTTCCATTAAATTTAGAAGATAACCGACATTGGGTGGCTCTACAAGAATGGGCAAAAGAAGATGGCAACGAGATAGCCGAAGCTGATTAATGTCAACCCTAGATCAAATCAGGATCGCTGCTGAAAGTGATCTTGTAACATTCATAAGGTTAGTAGCACCAGAGCAGGTACTAGGGCAAGCCCACGAGGATGTCTGTAACTGGTGGATAAGACCTGAAGCAAAGACACACCAACTTCTACTCTTCCCTAGGGATCACGGCAAGTCAAGATTAATAGCGTTTAGAGTAGCTTGGGAGTTGACAAAGAACCCAGCATTACGTATACTATACATATCAGCTACAGCTAACCTTGCTGAGAAACAACTAGGTTTTATCAAAGGTATACTGACCTCAGACATATACAGAAGGTATTGGCCTGAACACGTAAACTTTGATGAAGGTAAACGTACACGATGGACTAACTCAGAAATTATGTTAGACCATCCCTTAAGGAAAAAAGAAAATGTTAGAGACCCTTCGATCTTTACTGGTGGACTCACTACTTCGCTTACGGGATTGCATTGTGACATTGCTGTCCTCGATGACTGCGTGGTCTACGAAAATGCTTACACAGGCGAAGGACGCAATAAAGTCAAAAGTCAATACTCTCTTCTCTCTTCTATTGAAGGTGCTGAGGCTAAAGAATGGGTAGTAGGAACTAGGTATCACCCTTCTGATCTATACAACGATCTACTACAAATGACTGAGGATCAGTACAATCCAAAAGGTGATAAGATAGGTGAGGATAGTATCTACGAGATATTTGAGAAACCTGTAGAAGAAAGAGGTGATGGAACTGGTGAGTTCCTTTGGCCTAGAACCCAACGCAAAGACGGTAAGTGGTTTGGGTTTGACATGAAGATACTGGCTAAGAAACGTGGTCAGTATCTAGACAAAGGACAGTTCAGAGCACAGTACTACAACGATCCTACTGACCCTGATAACGTACCTGTCTCACCAGATAAGTTTCAGTACTACGAAAGAAAACACGTAAGAGAAGACAACGGCTACCTGTTCTACAAAGATAGTAGACTAAATGTATTTGCAGCAGTTGACTTTGCTTTTAGTTTAAATAAACGTGCTGACTATACAGCAATAGTTGTGATAGGAATTGATGCAGAAAACAATGTCTACATCTTGGACATCGATAGATTCAGGACTGACAGAATATCTGATTACTTCGACCACATACTCCATATGTCAAACAAGTGGTCCTTCAGAAAACTCAGAGCAGAAACAACAGTCGCACAAATGGCAATCGTCAAGCAACTTAAAGAACTTATCAAACAACACGGACTAGCTATCAGTATTGATGAGTACAGACCTAATAAAAACCAAGGCAACAAACAAGAGCGTATAGCTTCGATACTTGAGCCACGCTATGACAACATGGGTATATGGCACTACAGAGGTGGTAATATTCAAATACTAGAAGAAGAGTTGTCATCACGTAACCCTGCTCACGATGATGTTATAGACGCACTAGCTTCAGTCATAGACATGGCTGTCAAACCAGCTAGAGTAATACGTAGGAGTAGAGATAACGTGGTACAGTTTAACTCAAGATTCGGTGGAGTGTCCTTCTAATGGCTGGAACAACTATTGACCTTCAGACTATGATTGATCCTCACGGTCTAGCAACAGACATTGCTGATCGTTGGGTTAATTGGAATCAAGCAAGACAAACAAAAGTTGAAGAGTGGAAAGAGTTACGTAATTATATTTACGCAACAGACACACGTAATACAACCAACAACAAGCTACCTTGGACTAACAGCACAACTACTCCAAAGTTAACACAGATAGCTGACAACCTACACGCTAACTACTTTGCTGCTTTGTTTCCTCAGAAGCGTTGGTTCAGGTTTGAAGCTCAAGACAACGATGCTAACACAAAATCTAAACGAGATGTTATTCAGGCGTACATGGAAAACAAGTTACGTCAGTCAGACTTTGCTAACACAACAAGCAGACTAATCAACGACTACATTCAGTACGGCAACTGCTTTGCTACAGTAGAGTTTGAAAGAGACTACACAACATATGATGATGGTGAGACTGTAGTAAACTACATAGGACCAAAGCTTGTACGTATTAGTCCTTTTGATATTTGTTTTAATCCTCTAGCCTCTAGCTTTGCTGACAGCCCTAAGATTGTAAGAACAGTTTTAACTACAGGTGAGTTAGCTAGAAAGATTGATGAGTCAACAGAAAACGAGTACCTTCAGGGTATCTTTGATAAGATGATGGCTAACAGGGCTGCTGTCAGTGGTAATGATGTTGACATAGATAAGTCTGCAGGTTTTACAGCAGACGGTTTTACAAACTTAAACGAATACTATGAGTCAAACTTTGTAGAGTTACTGACATTCTACGGTGACATCTATGATGACTCAGAAAAGAAGTTCCACAAGAACAGAGTTATAACTATTGTAGACAGAGCTTACGTAATCTACAATGAACAGAACCCTAGCTGGTTAGGCAAGGCTTCTATATTCCATGCAGGTTGGAGAGAGCGTCCAGACAATCTATACGCAATGGGGCCACTTGACAATCTTGTTGGTATGCAGTATAGAATAGACCACCTAGAGAACCTCAAGGCTGATGTTTTTGATCAGATAGCTTACCCAATCATAAAGATAAGAGGTGACGTAGAAGACTTTGACTTCGAACCTGCAGCAAGAATATATATGGGTGAGGAAGGTGATGTAGGCTACCTAGCCCCTGATACAACAGCACTCAACGCTGACTTCCAAATACAGAACTTAGAAAACAAAATGGAGATGTTGGCTGGTGCTCCAAGAGAAGCTATGGGTATCCGTAGTGCAGGTGAGAAGACAGCCTTTGAAGTACAGCAGTTGATGACTGCAGCAGGACGTATCTTTCAACACAAGACTGCACACTTCGAAAGAGTATTCCTAGAGCCTATTCTAAACGGTATGCTTGAAGCAGCAAGACGTAACATGGATGCTGCTGATACAATAAGAGTTCTTAACGAAGACACTGGACTATTCTTCTTTGAAGAGATTACTAAAGAAGACATCAAAGGTAACGGTAGAATAGTTCCTGTAGGTGCTAGACACTTCTCTGAGAGAGCACAAAGAGTTCAATCTCTAACCCAGCTTTACCAACTAAAACTAGCTGACCCAACAATAGCAGCACATATGTCAGGTAAAGAGTTTGCTAGAATACTGTCAGAGGAGCTAGGTGAACCTGCTGTATTCGGAGAGAACATTACTGTAGTAGAACAAATGCAGACACAGAAAATAGCTACAGAAGCTCAAGTAAGATTTGAAGAAGAACAAGAGATAGCAATAGAAGAAGGGTTATAATATGCCGTATAAAAAAGGTAAAGTAAAAGAATACAAGAACACAACCAAGAAGAAAAAAGACAAAAAGAAAAAGATGAAAAAGTAATGAAAGCTGCTTGGTTTAAAGAATGCAAGACAAACGAGGAAAAGTTTGCTGTAAGGCAAGCTGTAGTTTCTAACAGAGAAAGCCTTGACCGTCTTCAACAAGTCCTAGAGCCTATGCTCAAGGAAACCTCACCTTCAGCAGACTATGATAGTCCTTCTTGGGCTTATAAGCAAGCTGATAGGAATGGTTACAACAGAGCACTAACCCAAGTGCTAGAACTTATTAACCTAGATAAGGACAAGGAGAACTAAAATGGTATTTACTGATGCGCCAGCAACCGAACAAAGCAATCAGAATACAGATACTACTGCAACAGAATCTCAACAAGAGGGTTCTTACCTGCAGAGGATCGTAGAGGCAAAGGGAGATAACTGGAAAGACCCTGAAGTGTTAGCCAAAGGCAAATTAGAAGCTGATGGTTACATTAAAAATCTTGAAGACCAACTCACTCAAATGAGGGAAGACTTAAAGAAACAGGAATATAAATCCGAAGTTCTCGAACAACTCCAAAGCAAGGCCGCTGAAAATACTGCAGCGAGTAATGGAGTGCCTAATAACAGTAACACTGAAACTCAGAATACCTCTGGTACTTTCAGTGAGGAAGACCTGAAGAGCCTTGTAGAAAAGACACTTGGTCAGCGAGAGTTGGAAGCTAAAGTTCAAGGCAACCTACAACTTGTTGACAAAGAGCTAGAGGGAAGCTTTGGCACTGAAGCCAAGGCTCAAATTGAAAAGAAAGCAACAGAGCTTGGTATGTCAGTAGATCGTTTACGAGATATTGCTGCTGAGTCACCTAACGCATTCTTTGCTCTTATAGGGGAGAACAAACGTCCAGCTAATCCTATGGTTAGTGGGTCAGTTCGAACTGAGGGTGTCGCTATGCAACCCTCTACGGAAAGAAACTTTGAGTACTATCAAAACTTACGTAGAGAAAATCGTAACTTGTACTATTCCGCTAAGACGCAGCAACAAATGTTTGAAGATAAAGCTCGGCTTGGCGATAAGTTTGGTGCATAATTAAGGGAACTTAGACATGGCAATGACCACATCTAATACCTCGTTCCTGCAACGTGCTCAGGTCTATTCATCAGAATTAAAGGACATTCTGCGTGAAGAGATGATGGCACAACGATATGTGCGTATGCTTGATGGTTTTCCTGATGGAAACACTTTCAACATCCCATCTATCGGTCAGGCACAGGTAGACAACTACACTGAGGACAGTGCCGTTACTTACCGTCCATTAGACACAGGTAACTTCACATTCACAGTGGATAAGTATCTTTCATCAGCTACTTATATGACTAAGAAAGCAGAGCAAGACGTATTCTATTCAACAGAATTAATGTCACGCTTTGTACCTGAACAAGAACGTGCAATCATGGAACACTTCGAGACAACAACTCTCGCTGCTCCAGAATCTGGCGTATCAGCTAACTCAGCCGAAGCAATCAACAGCATCTCAATGCGTGTTGGTTCAACAGGCTCAGGAGCAGTTATCTCCTTAAAAGAGTTTGCTTATGCACGTTACGCTCTGAAAAAACAGAACGTTCCAGACAGCAACTTGGTAGCCATCGTTGATCCGTCTGTTGAGTACACACTTAACACACTGAGCAACATCGTAAACGTGTCAAACAACCCACGTTTCGAAGGACTAGTTCGTGACGGTATAGCAACTGGTATGCGTTTTATTGCAAACGTATATGGGTTTGACGTATACTGCTCAAACTTCCTACCAGACGCAACCGACAACGCACTACCAGACTTAGCTGGTTCAAATGTTGACTATTCATCTACCAATGGTAAAGTCAACTTGTTCTTCTCAGCAGACCAGTCTGTAAACCCATTTGTGGGTGCGTTTAGACAGCAACCTCAGGTTGACTACGACTACAACAAAGACTTCCAAAGACATGAGTTTGTAACAACTGCTCGTTACGGTGTCAAGTTGTATCGTCCTGAAAACATGGTTCGTGTTGTCACGAAACCAACAGTAGCGTAAGGAGGTAGACTAATGAGTTATGTAAACGCAGACGGTCTAGAGATTCTTACCGCAGGTGAACAGGGAACTGCTGCAAAGCGTGGTACTTCTCTTTCAAGTCAAAAGAAAGCATTAGTGATGAATATCACAGGAACAGAAGTTCCTTCATCTGTGGCAACCCCACAGGATCACGATGCTTTTATTCCAGCAGGTTCATACATCACTTCTGCTAGTCTTATTGTCACAACAGCTTTTACCTCAGGTGGTTCAGCTACATTGACAATAGGTACTTACGAGCAGGATGCTTCTGTTGTAGACGCTGATGGCATTGACGCAACTATTGCTGTAGCTGATCTTGTAGCTAACAAAGCAGTAGCTTGTAACGGTGCAGCAGTAGGCGGTACAGCAACTGTTGGTGCAGCAGATGTATACATCGAAGCTATCTATGGCACAGCAGCATTTACTGCTGGTGAAGCCAAGTTGGTTATCGAATACATCGAGCCTTAAAAGCTTTGGGTGTTCCTTCGGGAGCACCCTACTCATTCCCTAGGAGATATTAATGGCAAACGTAAACCACTCTACTCTTTCTGATCCTTACTTACATGAACCTAAAGGCGTGGCTGCTGCAAGTAGTGGTGACGTTTACTTAGCTAACGGCTCTGGCTCAGGTACTTGGACATCCAGACAATCAATGTTAACAGTACAATTTGCTAACATATCTACTTCAAGTAATTTATATGTTCCTATGCCTTACGCAGGAACAGTAACAAAGATACAAAGTGTTCTAAGCGCAGCTATCTCTGGCTCAGACACAACCTTTACAGTAACAAACGCAGCAGGTGCTTCAATGGGTGTAGTAACTGTCACTCAGTCTGGTTCTGCAGCAGGTGACGTAGACACATTATCACCTTCATCAAATCACACAGTTACAGCAGGAAGTTTTATAAAGATAGCTTGTAACGGTGGAGCAAGTTCACACGTTGATTGTGTAATAGTTATCTGCGTGGATGGATCATAATGAAAAGCACTCTCTTACAAGTAGTACAATCTATTCTGTCTGATATGGACTCAGAAAATGTTAACGCTATTGCTGACACAGTAGAAGCTCAACAGATAGCTTCAGTAGTAGAGGACACTTACTTCAACATAATTGCTGCTAGAGATATACCTGAACATAAAAAACTTATACCTCTAGTTTCTTTAGCAAGTACCGCTAGACCTACACACTTTACTTATCCTGCAAGAACAAAAGAATTAATACGTGTTGACTACAATATAGGAACTGCCTCTGCTCCTGACTATAGAGAAATAGTTTACGTAGAACCTTTAGTATTTATGAACAGGATGGACGAGACAGCTAAGAAAGTTACAACAGTAGATCAATCAGTAGAATTATTTGTTGCTAATGATAAAGACCCTTCTTACTATACCTCATTCAACGACAACCATATTATAATGGATGCCTACGATGTTTCAGTAGAAGCTAATCTAGCATCTAATAAGACAAGAGCTTTCTGTTCTATATACCCAACATTCAGTCAGACTGATAGCTTTGCAATAGACTTAGATCAAACACTAATGCCTTTACTTCTAGCTGAATCTAAGTCAGCTTGCTTTAGTTTATTTAAAGGTGGTTCTGATCCTAAGGTTGAGCAGTCTGCACGTAGGTTAAAGTCTTACGTACAAAACGATCAATACAAAACTAGACTTGCTTCAAGAAACCAGTATGGACGTAGCTAATGATTGACATTGAAACTGATACAGTAAACCAACACTGTAAAATAAAGTCTGATAAAATGGTATCAGAAATTTACGTAGAGAAAGAAGACAGTAATTATTCATTTTTTAAAATAAGGTTTGAAAAAGGTATTTTACCTAGCGAACTATCTGGTAGATACTCTAGCTTAGAAAAAGGTAAAGAAGCTGTAGAACATTACCTTAGAAACAAAGTAAAAACTAAAACTGTTCAGCGTAATGAATACGCAGACCAACGTGAAATGGAACGTAATGCCTCAAAGTCTAAATCAGAAAGCAGTCAATAACTTTGTAAGAGGTCTTGTTACTGAGGCTGCAGAACTTACATTTCCTGAAGGTGCTTCTGTTGATGAACTAAACTGTGACCTACGTAGGGATGGTACTAGACGTAGAAGATTAGGTGTAGAATACGAGACAGGTAATGTACTATCTTCGTTTACTCTTAGTGATGCTGAACAGACAGCTACAGGTGATTGGGTAAACGTAGGTGGTAACGCTGACCTAGAGTTCTTGGTTCTTCAAAAAGGTGCTACACTTTATTTCTATAACAAAGGTGCTTTACCTTACTCTAACCAAGTAGAGTCGAACTCAGTCAACCTATCATCTTACCAGCATTCTAGTTCTGCTGGTGCTGATACAGCTAAGTGTCAGTTTACATCAATCAAAGGTAACTTGGTTGTTTCATCTCCTGAGATAAACACTATAGCTATAGTTTACAATTCATCTAGTGGTGCATTTACTGTAACACAAGTTAGTTTTGAAGTAAGAGACTTTGAGTTTCAAGGTGACACAAGCACATACTTTGATAACGATAGCTCACCTTCTCAAAACAGAAAGTATGATGCACAGAACGCAGGTTGGAACACAGGTAATGGTGCTCCTACAGACCTAACTAAAAGACTTACCCACCCTTGGTATGCAGGTAAAGACACAGACGGTGACTACGATTCTTCGGAATGGGAGAAGGTATATGGTGGTACTACACTAACAGCAAATGGTCACTACATACTAGACTTCTTTACTAAGAACAGAGGGTCTGCTTCAGGTCTAACTGGTCTTACCAAGATGACAGACCCTGAGAGTTCTAGGTTTAGATGCGCTGAATCTTTTTCTGGTAGGGTGTTCTACGCAGGTATTGACAGTTCTGAAAATGCTGGCACAATACTATTCTCCAAGCTTGTTGAGACAGTAGATGACTTAGGTACTTGTCACCAACAGAATGACCCAACATCAGAATATATCTCTGACTTGTTGGATACAGATGGTGGTGTCATAAGAATACCTGACGCTGTTAAAATACAAAGACTGTACGCCTACCAGAACTCTCTATTCGTGTTTGCTGAGAATGGTGTATGGCAGATTTCTGGTGTGGACGGTGTGTTCAGAGCATCGTCCTTTTCTGTAAACAGGGTTACTAGGGTTGGTATCCTACAGCCTCAAACATTCGTAGAAGCTGAGGGTGTTCCTTTCTGGTGGTCAAGGTTTGGTATCCATACACTACAGACAGACCCTGTATCAGGCCAAGGTCAGGAACAAAACCTTACTCTACCTACAGTTCAAACCTTCTGGGATGCTATTGACGCTGACGCTAAACTAAAAGTAACTGCAGTTTATGACGCTATCAATAAAAGAATATACTGGGGTTATCCTGATAAAGATGAAACTATAGCATCTAAACTTAACAACTTCTTAATTCTTGACGTACCTCTACAAGCTTTCTTTCCTTGGAAAGTATCAGATCAAACATCTAACACAGATTGTGTAGTTGGTCTAGCTTTCTACTCAGGCTATGGTGCTAGTGAGGTTGCTCTGGATGTTACATCAAACAACGGTGCAGACGATGTTGTTACCTCAAACGGCAATGACGTTGTGTCTACACAAATATCTAATACAAACACAGGTGACCCTGCTATTGTTCTTATCTGTAGAGAAGGGTCAAACAACAAGATAACCTTTGGTGCATTTACAGCTATTGACTTTTTAGATTGGACTAACACAAACTACTCATCATTTGCTGAAACAGGTTACGACTTTATAGGTGACTTGGTAACTAAAAAGAATGCACCATTTATAGTTACGTACTGCAGAGTAACTGAGACAGGATTTACAGGTAATGAGAATGATGGTTACGAACCTATAAGACCTTCAGGACTAAAAGTTTCTGCTGCTTGGGATTTTTCTGAAAGCTTTGGTACATCACAACAGGTGTACAGACTAAAGTATCCTGTGTTTCCTAACAACAGTAATCTAAGTGACTTTAATTATCCAGATGATGTGATAACATCAAGAGTTAAAATACGTGGACATGGACGATCCATGAGAGTAAAATACGAAAGTGAACAGGGGAAGGACTTCTTGCTTCTAGGATGGGGCATGATACAAGGAAGGAACCCTCGTTACTAATGACTGAATACACAATTAGGGATGCTACCCAAGAGGATGTCTTGGATACAGTCCTAGCAGTAAAACAATTCTGCAAAGAGATACCACATCCAGCATGGACTAAGTTCAACAGCAACAAAGTAAACAACTTAGTAGCTCAACTAGTAGAATCAGAAAATGGTTTTGTAAAGATAGTTGAAAACGAAGGAGAAATCGTAGGTGCTCTTATAGCTGTAGTATCTGAACTACCTATAAATGACATATGGTTTTCTCAAGAGCTAATGTTTTGGATTGACCCAGAACATAGAAAAGGAAGAACAGCAATTAAACTTATAGACGATTATGTAGAGTGGTCAGAGAAAAGAGGTTGTAGTTTTTCAAGATTATCAGATTTAGATAGTGTATTAAAAACAAATGTTGGCACTCTGTTTAAAAGAAAAGGTTTTAAACCTACAGAGATAGCTTACGTAAAGGAGATATAAATGGCAGTTTTTTCAGCGATAGGTGGTGCAATTTTAGGCGGCTTAGGTTTAGGTGGTGCTGCTGCTGCTGCTGGAGGTCTTGTAGGATTTGGAACAGGGGTTGCAGCAGTCGGTGCAGTAGGTGCTGGTGTTAATAAAGTCAAGGGTGCTGTAGAATCTACTCAACGATCAGCAGCAGTACAGGCTCAAGCTGCTCAGACTAGAGTACAGATGCAACAAGCTCAGGTATCTAGAGCTAGGCGTAGTGCTGTCAGACAACAAATTGTTGCTAGGTCTAGGGCAAGACAGTCAGCTTTGGCTGCTGGACTACAAGGTAGCTCTGCTTTACGAGGTGGCTTAGGAAGTATATCTTCTCAAATAGGAGCTAACTTAGGCTACGGAAGTATGATGTCAGGCTTGGGTCAGCAGTTTACTACTTTAAGTGCACAAGCTTCTCAATTACAAGGTCAAGCACAATTAGGTTTTGCTCAGGCTGGACTGCTGTTTGGTGGAGCTAAGTTTGCTTTAGGAAGTATGAATCCTTTTGACTTTGATGAGGCCAAAAAAAATAGTCCTTTTTATTAATTAGGTTAACACATAATGAACAGACCTCTTACACTAGATGAGTTTGTCTCTAACCAAGATGTTCTTGAAAAAGAGTATCAGGAAGAAGAGTACCAACGTCCTCTAAACCCTTTCTCAGAAGTTGAGACTATCAAGGCTCAGGAGCTAGGTTATATCTTAGACACTGATGAAACTGAGATAAGGGTAGCTAGATCGCAAGGTGACTTTGTACATACCACCTCAGCCAAGCTAAAAGAAAACAACTACGACTATGAGAACGTAGTAGAGAAAGCTCTAGAAGACGATAAGTCTGTAGAAGAAGCTGCTGAGATAGTAGAAGAAAGGATGGAGAAAGACAGAGACATCCCTATGTCTGAGTATATGCTTTCGCAAATGCTTATGCTCAACGATAGTGATGTGACACCTTTTGCTAGTAGAGCATTAACCAACATGGAAACTTTCAATAGGTTGATGCAAGAAGAGTTCGAGGCTAATGATCAAAGTGGGTTTTCCAAGTTTCTTCACTTCTTAGATGTAAACATTCTAAGGGAGTTGACTGTAGGTATTGCTGAAGGTTTAACTTATAGAAGCAACAGAGAAGGTACTGACATTCGTGAGGCTTTTGTTAGGTTAACCCCTAACGAATTTGATGAATGGGCTAGAGAATATATAGAAGAAAGAAAAGACGAAGGTATCTTTACAGCAAACGGAGATAGTGTTTGGAACCTCTATAAAACAGCACATGATGCTACATACTTAGGGGATGATCCTTATGCAAATCTCAACTTTCTTTTTGCTACTGCTGACCTTGCTACTCTGGGTTACTTGGGGGGCATACGAAAGACAGCCTCAGCACTTAAAAGAACTACAGCACTTGCCCAAGATACAACAGGAAAACTGCTGTCACTGACTAAGGTTAAAAGACCAGTAGATGCTGTTGCTGTAGTTGATGGTGAAGTTGTTGCAGCTAATGCAGCTACAAGAGCAGTAGAAAAAGTTGGTGTTCAGACAGACAACATAACAGCAGGTAGATTGGTTCCTGAAGAAATGGACGCTGCGTCTGGTCCTGCAGCTAGACCTTCTGGTCCTGCTGTACGTGATGGAACAAGATCGTCAATTCTTTATGAAGAACTAGCAGAACTAAACAGGAGAGGTTCCTTTGGTGAGTTTGTTCCTTTAGCAGTTCTTGAAGCAACAGCTAAAACAATGGCTTCAAAAATAGCTTCAACAACAAACGATGCTGTAGCAAATGTAAAAAGTATAGTTGACGAATTATCTGATGACTACAAGGTTGTTGTTAGAATAGGTAAGAACGGCTCAGGTGCTCCTTTCAGAAGAAAAATGGATGCTGAAGCTGTAGCTGCACAAGACCCAGCATTCAAGGTAGTAAGAAGAGAAGAGGGTAGAGGTTGGTATGTAGAGACAGAACAGCGTATAGATGTACTAGGTTTACCTGAGGCTGAACAAGTTTTACAAAAGTCTAACTTTATCTTTGACACTATGGAAAAAGTTTTTGGTGCTTCATCAACAAGACTGTCAGATAGATTAGGTACTTTGTTTCTACAAGCTGAGGCTGGTGCAGCCAACATAAAACAGCTAATAAAACCTTACGAAAAGAAAATAAATGCACTGAGAAAGGGCGAAACTCAACGTCTTGGTCACATTATGGAGTCACTCAGGGATGGAAACCTGTCACAAAAGTTTAAAGAAGCTCCTACATTACACCAATTTGAGGGTATATACTACACTGAGTTCGGTGTACCTGCCCCTAGAAAGACTGTAGAGGCTTACGCTGCCCTAGTAGACATCAATAACACTTCTTGGCAGATAAAATCATCAGCAATGTTGAAAAGATTTGTAGCTGCAGGTGGTGTCTTTGCTCCAAACATAGATGAAATAGGTAGGATAGTCTACAAAGTAGACGGTCAGGGTGTAAAAGTACCCGAAGATGCTGCAATTCTTGACTTTAAACTAGCAACATCAAACAATGGTGGTGGTGCTTCTCTAAGAAAAACAGATTTAGCCAAGAAACAGTACGAAAAAGTACCAGTCTACAAGCTAGATAGTCCATTTCTAGGGCATTTGTACGTAACAAACATAGATGAAATTAGAGTTCTAGAAAAAGTAGACGTAATGCCCTACAACTTTGGTGGTCCAAGGGCAAATGCTGACCTTAGGTGGTTTGTTTCTGCTGTTATTGAGGCAGGTGTAAAGACAGTCAATGGTCCTAAGAATGCAGCACTTGGGATAAGAACTTTACTTGGAGCTTTTAGTAAATCACAAGCAGATTTAGCTGTTAAACAAATAAACAACATCACAGAGAAGACTAAAAATCTTATGGATGCTGCAGGTGTTGATGATATATCTAAACTTCAGCTAGGTAAAACAGACTCAGATGCTTTAGATGATATTATCAGAGCAAATAGAGACTGGAACCCTAACATAAGCACATTATCTGATTTAAAACTTATAGCAAGCAAACATGGATTTACTTTCAGAGAGAAGTTTGCTGTAAAAGCTAGAGATGAAAAGCTTAGATTGGAAGAAGTAGGTGAAAACCCTGCACTTCTAGGGTCTAGCATGGGTGATTACGACTCAATTAAAATAAACATGAGAAGGGGTGACAACCCACCTATGGAATTTGGTGGTAGGGAAGCATCTAACATCAACCCAATATCTGCAATAGCTGATCAGTTTAACTCAGAAGCTTTTGGGTACGCACATAGAGCTTCAACCCAGAATGCTATGGTTGGGTGGGTTAAGTTAGCTGAGGCAAACCCTAGTATTGTAGACATACCTACAAATATTCCTAAAAACGATTTCTTACAAAAGCTCCTAAAAGCTGAAGTAACTAAGACTGGTAAGTTTAATGACCTTGCTGCTCAGTTAAGAGAGCAACAGGCAGTAATTAAACGTAGACTTAACCAACCAACAATGACTAGCGCAATGTGGGAAAGTTTTACAAGGGGTGCTACAGAGGCAGTCTTTGATGCTACAGGTAAAAAATCTATTTTAGGTTGGAAAATGGAAGGTTCTGACCCTGCCAGTCAGCTACTGAAAGTAGGCTTCTACTCTAAGTTTGGTTTCTTTAACATTGACCAGTTAATCTTACAAGGGTTTCACTCTGTTGTTGTTGTTGCAGCATCACCAAGAGCAGGTACTAGAGGTATCTTCTTAGCTCCTGCTCTATCTCTACTTACACATCCATCACTAACTAAACAAGCTAAGGAGTTAGCAAAACAAAGACTACTAGATAATAAATTTGGTAAAACTATTATAGACAAAGACGATTTAGATGAACTTCTAGATTATATAGAAACAAGTGGTAGAGCAAACATAGACAATCAGGTAGCAGAATTACAGACACCAGACAAATTTGGAGTAGCTACTAATTTAGTACCTAAAGCAGCGCAAACTGCTTCTAGTTTACTTGACAAGTCTACAATATTCTTTAAGGGTGGTGAATTATTTTCACGTATGACAGCTATAACTACAGCTTTCTTAGAACATAAAGCTACAAAACCTAACATCCCTGTTAACTCTACTAAGGGTAGGTCAATGATAACCAAGAGAGAACAGGACTTAAGTTATAGAATGACATCAGCATCTAGAAGTTACTTTCAGTCAGGTGCTATGAGGGTTCCTACTCAGTGGTTGACCTATATGTTTAGATCAATGTCTGCTGTTACAGTAGGTAGAGAGTTTACACCTGCAGAAAAAGCAAGAATGTTCTTTGTTCTTGGTCCTATGTTAGGTATGACAGGTGTTGGTGCTAAGAATACTGCAGGATACCTCACAGAAAAAATGGGTTTTGATCCTAAAGACCCTATGACTGAAAAGATACACAATACAATAAAGTATGGACTAGTAGATAGGCTCTTGTCTGAGTTAATTGGTGAAGAAACTGCTTACGCTAAAAGAGTAGCACCTGCTGACCAGATGTTTGAGACATTTAAAAGACTTTTCAGTGAAGACTTTATGACTGTAATAGGTGGTCCATCTGCTGAGATAAGTAGAGATATGTTAGGTCTAGCTACAACAGGCATAGGTAATATGTTTGCTGGTAGAACGTCATTAGTTAGAGAAGATTTAAATTCAGTCTTGCGTAATGTCTCAAGTTATGATAAAATGTACAAAGCATGGGAGCTTATAGATAAAGGCGAATACAGAGGTAGAACAAGAAAGCAAGTATCTTCTGATGTAGAACCTATAAGTGGTGCTGCTGCTATAATTTTTGGTGCAACTCCTGCTCCTGTACAGAACTACTACGACTACAAAGAGATGGAGTTCAAGAAGAATAAAAAAGTAGATGAAGTTGAAACATACCTAAGACAACAAGCTAACTATGCTATCAGACTTATGATTGAGGGTGATAGAGATGAGTTTGAAAAGGGTGCTAAACTTATGCAAGAGGTTAACGATAAACTCTGGGCTACTCCGTTTAGTGATCAACTTAAAGTAGAGATACAAAAAAGAATATCTAGAGGTGAAAGTATACCAGACATAATGAGAAATGCTCAACGTCTTGACTTAACTCACTCAGCAGAAATAGTAACAGAAAGAATGTAAGGAAAGTATATGTCTTTTTCCATTGATATGAAGGACGCTGGAGCAGCCTTTGAGCAGGGGGTACAAGCACCCACAGCTACAGAGTATGGGGCTGCTGCACAGGGCTTACAGGCTCTATCTAAAGGTGTTTTTAGCATAGCAGACACAGTAGCTAGACAACAAAGAACTGGCCCTACTCAAACATCTGTAGACAGAGCATCTGCTGCTAAGTTTTTTACAACTCTTCAGGAAAAAACTAGAGGTGTAGAAGATTTAGACCAACTAAGTTCTGTTACCAATGGTTTGCTTACACAGTTTATAGCAACTACTGGTCAAAAACCTGATGCTTCAATGTTTGATGCAATTAAAGCTATAACAGGTTTAGATAAAACAACTATAACTTTTAACGCTGAAACAGCAGGGTATAACGAGGTTGTTGACTTAGTTCAGAAAAACCCTTCTTTTCGTTTTCTTTCAGAACAAGAGCTAAAAGCTTCTGGTCAAAACTATACATCACAAGATGTTGTCAATCTAACTGTAGAAAAAATAAAATTAAACGAAGCTTCTATGGCTTCTTTAACTTTAAATAGAAACGTAAGTGAATCTGAGTTTCAAAAAAGATTACCTTTGTTTGACGAGAGAATAGATCAGCTAACACAACTTGCTGGTGCTGCTCTAGAAGTAGAAAGACAAGGTGGTAATGTAGACCCTGAGTTTCTTAAAAGTCAGTTAATGTCAGGGGTAGCTATGTTAAGGGCTAACTTCGCTAGACCTACTAATGTGTCTGCTGATACTTACGCACCAATAGAAAACCAGATAGCTGGCCTTGAGGCACTAGTCAAGAACGTAGCCAACTACGATGCTGATCAGTTTGAAATGTTGCAGGGTCAAGAGCTTGCTGCGTTAGGTAAGATAATTGTAGAAAATGCTAAAGGTATCAATGATCCTATACTAGCTGCTTCTATAATTGAAATGAAACCTGAGTTTATCTCTGCATATATGTCTCAGAAAGTTTCAGAAGGTATAGACTTTTACAAGAACCTACCACCAAGAGAAGCTATAGTTTACACTGAAGTAAAGATACCTACATCTGAAGTAGCTTCTATAGAAAGCAAAAGTGAAACAAGCATACCTGATGAAGGTTCTATTTTTGACAGTGAGTCATTAGACCATGCAGCAGGTCTTGAGAAAAGAGTATTTAAGAACACTCTAGATTACTTTATTAATACTCAGGTAAATGCAACAACAGTAGAGGCTATGAGTGTAGAGGCTCACAGAGAAAGTTTTTTACAGGGTATTGGTAAGGCCACTACTTACATACACGCAACCAACGACATAAGAGATATGAAGTTTATGCGTGTTCTCTACAGTGATGAGACATTTGCTAAACTTGACGCAGTTAAAAAGATAGACCCTGAGGGTTACACAATAGCAGTAGGTAGACTAAAAGCTTCTTTGTTTAAACAGTACGTCAACCGTTCTCTATCTCAGTCTGGAACTTTACAAGATAGTCCTTGGGCTGTCAGTGCAGCGACAGGTGAGATAACCTTTATTCCTCAAGCTGAAAAGTATGGTGGTGAGCAAGGTATTGAGATGATTACTCAGTACGCTAATGAGTTTTACAACGGTGACCTGACAGCTATGGCTAAGGATGGTGGAGCTAGAGGCAGGAACTCTGCTATGGGTGAACAGTACTTGATGCAACCTTTACTTGGTGAACTAGCAAGGGCTAAAGGTTTGTTCAGAGAAGCTAAGACACAACTAGACATCAACAACTTTTACAAGAACCAACTCAAGAAGTTGGGCATGACTAACATTGGTGTAGATAAAACATTTAACAAAGAAACATCAGAGCAAAACCCTTACGTACCACCTAAGAATGTTATGGAAGACGTAGAGTTTATTGATGCTGTAGATAACCTAGCGTTTGAATTAGGTGCTATACCTCAGGACTTACTAAGGGTCATGGCTTTTGAGACAGGTAATACTTTCAATCCTTCAGAAAAAAATAAAGCAGGTACAAGTGCTACTGGTCTAATACAGTTTGTTGAGGCTACAGCTAAAGACTTAGGTACTTCTACTGCAGAACTAGCAGGTATGACAAGAGTTCAGCAGCTAGAATACGTAAGCACATTCTTAAAACAAAAACTTAAAGGAATAGAAGACCCTGATATAGGTGACCTGTACATGGCAGTCTTGTATCCTAAGGCTGTAGGAAAAGCTAACGACTACATATTGTTTAGCAGTGGTAGTTCAAAGTATGACAAGAACATGGGTCTTGACATGAACCAAGATGGTTTCATTACTAAAGGTGAGGCTGTTGACAAGATGTTGTTCAATACAAGCGGTCAGGACTTTACCAGAAGAGAACCAGAGATAACACAACAAGAGTTAGATACAAGTGTTAGACCTCAGGTAAGACCTGATACTGAACAACAATCTTTACCTATAATATCTCAAGCAGATTTTTACAATGATGATGTAAAAAGGTATGTAGAGTCTATGGATGCAGACCCTGATACTACTGTTTACGTAGATAGTAGAAAAGAATTTAGACGTATGATGGAACAAGGTATGTTTAAGAAGGGTCAGGTTGTTGTTGTCAGAGTAGAAGATGGTGATCTAGAAACACATAGGATTCAATAATGGGTAGCGAAGTATTAGGAACATTCTCTTCTTTTAAAAATACACAACCTGCTGGAGAAAGTTCTTTAGGTCAGACGTTCTTTGACTTTATGGAAAAAGCAAAGCCTGTAGTCAAGGCTGGTGTTGAGGCAGGGGTAGACGCTGCTGTAACTGCAGGAGAAACTGTAAGAGACACCTATAAAATGTTAAGCACAACACCTGTCTCTATGATGCTTGATGATGTTTTTGTTCCAGCAATGGGTAGAAAAATAACTGAAGCTAACTTCTCTCCTGAATCTATAGACATACTAAGACAAATGGCTTTAGATAATAATCTAAAAGCTGGTGACAGTATGAAAATTAATTATGAAGACTTTAACAAGTACGGTGCAAAGATGTCTGCTAAATTTGTAAGCGGCACAAATGAAAACATTTCTAGTATAAAAGAAAAACTATTAAATCTTTCACCTGCTGATGAAGTTAAGATGACCTTGGGTGAAGCTATGTTATCTGTCGATCAAGAAGGTAACATCAAAGTTATAGATCAATATGACTTTAATAGTTGGTCTTGGTATGGAAAAGGTAAACAAGAAGACGGTAAGTACTTGTCTTTGTCTGCAGATGAATTTGAAAAAACAGATATAGGTTTTGTTGAGGCTGTGATGGACACCATTCAAAATGCACCGTCTGATTATCAAATGTTAAGAAACTTATCTTTTCTTTTCGGTAGCAGAGATTATGAAGATGACACAAGAGATACAGGAAGACCAGTAGAAATCAACGTAGGAAAAATCGAGGGATAAAATGGCGTTCAAGTTATCAGAAAGAAGTTTAAAGAAGTTAGAAGGTGTACACCCTGATTTGGTAGAGGTTGTGTCTGAAGCAATCAAGATTACCACAGTGGACTTCGGAGTTACGTATGGTGTAAGAACCCTGCACGAACAGGCAGAGTTAAAGCGTACAGGCAGATCACAGACTATGAAAAGTAAACACTTAATCCAAGACACAGGCTATGCTCATGCTGTAGACTTGGTTGCTTACTTTGGTTCAGACATAAGCTGGGAACTAAATGTTTACGATGACATCTGTGATGCTATGGCTGAAGCAGCTAGAAAAAACTCAGTTGCTTTGAAGTGGGGTGCTGCATGGTCTGAAGGAGACATCAGAACATACCCATCAACTGCAGAAGATGCAATGAACGCATACGTAGACTTACGTAGGTCACAAGGACGCAGACCTTTTATAGATGCTCCACACTTTGAGATGATGTAACATGGATAATATGAAACTCCCAATAGCTTTAGTCATGGCAATGGCTGTACAGCTTGCTGGTGGTGTCTGGTGGGTCAGTCAACAGGCAGCTACCATTACTGCTCTAGAAGAGAGTGTCTCTCAGTTCGCTAGTCGAATGGCTGTAGAAGATACAGTAAATCTTAAACGTGATGTACAGGAAAGTAAGTCTGACATTATAGAACTATGGGAAGATAGTGATGAAGTGTGGGAAGAAATGGCTGCAATGCTTGCTTCCTTTAGTTCTATTAATGAACTTAAACAGAGAATAGCTTTAATTGAGACAGAATTAAAGTACATGAACCGTGACCACAGAGATATGCTAGATCCTAGAGGCTAGTTATGATTGATCCACTCAGCGCATTGGCATTGGTCAAGGGTGGCATAAGTGCAGGTAGGACAATCGCATCAATGTCTAGGGAGTTAGGTGGCTTCTTTGACAGTGTGGATAACGCAAAGAAAGCTCACGAAAAGAAAAAGCAAAGCCCCTTTAGTAGTGCAAACGAAGAAGCACTTGACACTTTTATGAAACGTCAACAAGCTAAAGAAGCTGAAGAAGAATTGAGAGAGTTTATTGTTAACACTATTGGCTACTCTGCTTATCAGGAACTACTCAAACTTCGTAGAGAAATTGCTCAAGAAAGAAAAGAAACAGAAAGACAAGCAAGACTAGAAGCTCAACGTATGAAGGACAATGCTGAACTAGCCTTTATAGTTGTAGTTATCTTTCTTCTAGTATGTGGTGGTGGATTAGGTTTATTAGTAGCTATGGGTTGGGTAGATTTATAATGGTAGAAGAATACGACTTAGATGGGAACGGTAAACTAGACGCAGAAGAGCGACAGCTTTATTTAGACGATAGGCGTAGACGCTTAGAAGATGAAGATGCTAAGCGTGATGCCCAGCGTAACATGACTTGGTTTGCTCTATCAGGTATGGTGTTGTACCCTGCAGGTATCTTTCTATGTACCTTAATTGGTCAGGAGACAGCAGCAATGTTGATAGCTGATATAGCTAATATTTACGTTGTGTCTGTATCTGCACTTGTTGGTGCATACTTTGGTTTCACAGCAATGGGAAATAAAAAATGATAGGACAATTACTTGGACCAATATCACAACTAGCAGGTACGTGGTTAAACGGTAAGGTAGAAGAAAAGGCTGCACAGAATAAAGTAAAGGTAGCCAAGGCAGAAGCGGAAGCTCAGATAATGGTGTCAGCCGCTACGTCAGAGGCTGAGTGGGATCGCATTATGGCTACTGCATCTGCGAACTCGTGGAAAGATGAGTGGCTTACTATTCTGTTTTCAATACCATTAATTCTTGCATTTTGTGGGGATTGGGGTAGACAAATAGTAGCAGATGGTTTCCTTGCTTTGGATGCTATGCCTAGCTACTATCAATACACCTTGGGAGTAATCGTATCAGCTTCTTTTGGTGTGAGAGCAGCAACAAAATTCTTTAGGAAATAGTATGGCTTCTAAAAAGATAGACAAGTCAAAGATGAAATGTAACAGCCCTAAGCGTCAGGTGTCTGGTGGTAAGAAGTTTGTTGTCAAGGCTTGTCAAGGTGGTAAAGAAAAGATAATAAGATTTGGCGATGCCAACATGAAAATTAAAAAGAATAATCCTAAACGTAGAAAGTCTTTTCGTGCAAGACATAAGTGTGATACAGCTAAAGATAAGATGACAGCACGATACTGGTCATGTAAAAAGTGGTGAATTAAATGGCTAAATCTATACCTACTAACCCTGCACTATGGTCTAGAGCTAAGGCAGCAGCAAAGAAAAAGTTTAAAGTATATCCATCAGCTTACGCAAATGCTTGGGCAGCTAAGTGGTACAAGTCCAAAGGTGGTAAGTGGAAGGGTGCAGATAACAGAGTGAAGAAAAGGAAATCGTAATGAGAAGATATTTGAGAAGACTTTGGAGTGCATTTAGAAATCGTAAGTGTAGCCCAGAGTGTGTATGTAGCTAAGATGGCTAAGGGTGGCTTAGGTAAATGGTTTGCTGAGGATTGGCGTGATGTTAAGACTGGCAAGAAGTGTGGACGTAAGAGTGCAAAGGGAAGCAAGCGTCCGTATCCAGCCTGTCGCCCAAAGTCGGTGGCAGGAAGAATCTCCAAGAAGGAAGCTGCCAAAAAAACAGGACCGAAGAAAGTATCTTGGTCCACAACAGCATCAGGAAAGAAAAGAAAAAAGAAATGAAACTAGATAACATAGTACCACTAGCTTTTTTGTTAATGTTTGCAGCACAGATAGTGGTTTTAATAAATTTAATTATTTAAAAAATAAGGGAGCTACTTAGGCTCCCCCTTTTTTTTTATACGCTTTCTCTTTCTTCCATTCGTGACAGGTAAAGTTTTTAACTACCCAACCTTGATTTTCTACTTGAATTAAACCATTGGCTAGAGATGTGTAGCATTCTATTTCAGAGTGCATAACTCTAGGTGTACCAAAAGTTTGACAACGTGTTGCCTCTATATTACAGGCTAGTATTATGGCACTAAACATTTACTTTCCTTCCATCTCCTGTATCAACCTATCTAAGTACCATCTAGCTTTCTTCAAGTCCTCTACAGGTTTGCCTTTGTACCTGTATCTGTGTAGGTACTTCTT
>VTLG01006128.1_pt1 | contig 22290 bp, 31 predicted proteins | sample 4694571 | NCBI WGS metagenome assembly VTLG01 (sample SAMN12604809, study PRJNA352737) | marine metagenome | biome: ENVO:00000447; feature: ENVO:00000209|ENVO:00000569|ENVO:01000036; material: ENVO:00002151; isolation source: viral sequences binned using virsorter ...
AATGCTAGGTGGAGTTGGAAGTGGTAAAACTTTTACTGGAGCATTGTTTCTCCTAAGAGAACTTATGCGCTTCCAAGAAGGTGACACTTCTACTGGAATAATAACAGCAATGAGTTACGGCCAGCTGAGAAGATCTGTTTTAACTGAAATATTTAAATGTATGCAAGCATGGGGAATAGAGTTCAGCTACAACCAACAACAATCATTGTTAACTTTAAATAATCAAAAGAAATTTTTCTGTCTATCTGCAGATAAAGGTTCTATTGAAAAAGTAAGAGGGATCAATGCTGGTAGCTGGTGGGGTGATGAAGTTTGTTTCTATGATGGTATTGATACATTTACTACAATACAAGGACGTATAAGAGATAAGCTAGGTAGTGGGAAAACTCTCCTAACAAGTTCACCTAATGGATTTAACTTTATATATGATCTCTTTCAGGGAGAGTTATATGATCAAAACAAATTTAGTTTAGTAAAAGCAAAGACAAAAGATAACACTCATATAAGTGAAGACTTCTATGATCGAATGGCAAACAATCTAGACGAAAAAGGTATCAGACAAGAATTAGAAGGTGAGTTTATCAGTCGTGCTGGCGGTCAGGCATATTACATGTTTGATAGAAATAAATATATAAAAGAAGTTAAGTGGGATGGTTCTACTGGTTATATAGGGATGGACTTTAACGTTGATCCTTTTACTGCTGTTATTGGAGTCTTTAGGTCAGGAGTATTCCATATCTTTGATGAGATATATATGACTGGTGGTAGTGATACTTACATGATGGCAGCAGAGCTTAAAAATAGAGGATATGGATCATTTCAAATGATAGCTGACTCAACATATGCAAGTAGAAAGACAAGCGGTAAGAGCGATAAAAGAATACTCGAGGGAGCAGGTTTCCATTGTATGACAACAAGAAACCCATTTGTAGTTGATCGAGTAACAAATATGAATAGGTTGTTAGCTCAGGGTCGTGTTATAATTGACCCCAAATGTAAGAAGCTCATCCGTGATTTAGAGCAGGTTACATTCAAAGACAATGGAAAATTAGATGGAAGTAACAAAGAGTTAACGCATATAAGTGATGCGCTCGGTTATTTTTGCTGGCGTCTCGCCCCAATAGAAGTTAGTATTAAGCAAAGAGCATTTAGCATAAAGAGGTAACAAATGGATTTGAGGATACCTGAGAACAGAGAGATAGTTATCAGTGAAACTAAAATAGCTGAGAACATGGACAGGAAGGATGCAAGCTTTATTGCAACCGAAGTATATAACGGAAGATTAAGACAATATGTTGTTGAATATCTAGAGTCATTATTTTCTAAAAGTACAGTTAAAGAAATGCCTGTTCAATCAGGATCTAATCTTGCCAGACGTATTGTTAGTGAAAGAGCATCTATATATAAAGAGATGCCTCAAAGAAACTTTCAAAATGTAACAGATGAACAAGAAGAAGTACTAAACAAAATATACAGTGATATGAAAGTAGACTTTATGCTATCAAAAGCTAATGAGTTCTATGCTCTTCAAAATCAATGTTTACTACAATGCTTTCCAGTAGATGGTAAATTAAAACTAAGAGTGTTAAAGCTACACCACTTTGATGTTATTACTATGCCAGGTAACCCTGAAGAAATGCTAGGTGTAATTATCTCTAGCTATGATAAGAAATATAAAAGAGATTTAAATGAAGATAGCAATCCAATAGCTTCTTCAAAAATAAGTAGACCTCACAAATCCGATATATCAAATCAAATAGATGAACACATTGCAGATCCAGATGATAAAGGGCCTGCTACTTTTGAAGTATGGACAAGAGAATATATTGATGAGAAAGGTGAAGTAGTTCCAGCACTAAACTTTATTATGGATAGAAAAGGTAACATTGTAAGTGAAGATATTCTTTCACCTATTAATTTTCTACCGTTCATCGATATCAGTTCATACAAGGATTACCAATTCTTTGCAAGTGAACACAACTCTATAATTAACTTCACTATTGAGTTTAATGCATTAATGTCAGAGATAGCTCAAGGTCATCGGATGCAATCATATTCGCAGCCGTTCATTAAAGGACCTCAAGAATTAATGCCGAAGTCTTTAGAGGTAGGACCTAACACTATACTAAACTTACCAAGTGATCCTGATCTAGGTGAAGTAGAATTTGGCTTTGCTGTTCCAGGTGGTTCTGTTGCACACGGTATAGAGCTAGCAGAACAATTACTAGCACAGTTCTTATCATGCCAAGGGATAGATCCTAAAATAGTTAGTAGTGATAGTGGACAGAGGTTCTCTAGTGGAATTGAAAGACTATTAAGCATGATTGAAAGATTCGATGCTACAAGAACTGATTTCAGTTTATTCCAAGAAATAGAGAATAAATTGTTTCATATGATTCACCACTGGCACAATGCTTTACAAGGTACAGACGTATTAGATGATAAATACCAAATGCCAAGACTAAGTGATGATGTTGATATGGTCGTAACATTTGCCAGACCAGAAGGTGCACAAACAATGCTAGATAAAGTATCTATGCATGAAAGACTTATAGAACAAGGACTAGGTTCTAGAGTAACAGCAATTATGGATATCATGGACATGAGTAGAGCAGAAGCAGAAGAGTACATCTCTAAGATAGATGAAGATGATATGGGTCTAATGTCTAGCTTACCTATTGAAAAAACCCAAGAGATTGACTTACCAAAAGCTGCAATAGAACTAAATGAAGAAGTTGAAGAGGTAAAAGAGTTAGGTGCAGCTCAGGGACAGATAGAAGTAGAGAAAGACTTAGTACTAAATGGTGCACAAGTTACATCAATGATTGGAGTAGTTGAGAAGGTTGCAGCCGGTGAATTACCAAGATCAAGTGGAATAGTAATATTAAAAACTGCTTTCGGTTTAACAGAAGAAAGAGCATTAGAAATAATGGGCGAAAGCGGAAAAAAGTTTAAAACTCTTAAAGAGGAATAAAAAATAACAAGAGGCAAGGATGCCGGATAGTAAATTAATATTAGGTGATTGTTTAGAGGCAATGCAAGACATTCCAGACAATAGTATCGACCTAGTACTAACAGACCCGCCTTATGGAACTACTCAATGTAAGTGGGATTCTATTATTCCATTTGAACCTATGTGGAATGAACTTAAAAGAATAACGAAAGACAATGGGGCCATATGCCTTTTTGGACACGAACTTTTCACGGCAAGACTAAAGCTTTCAAACCCTGATATGTATCGGTATCAGTTAGTATGGGTCAAGAGTAAGGTTTCTCGATTTGCACAGGCTAAAAATAGGTTTCTTAATACTCATGAAGATATAATTGTATTCTCTAAAGGGAGGTGCTCAAGTAACTCGAAAATAGTTATGAAGTATTATCCTCAAGGGTTGCAACCTTATGGGAGGATAGTTAAGGATACAAGCCATAAGAATGGTTGTAGGTTAAATAGAAAACAGTTACCTGACTACATCCAGGAGTTTACGGGATACCCTAAGTCAATACTAGAATTTTCAAGTGTCTCAAGGACTCAGCACCCAACACAAAAACCAGTTGCTCTATTAGAATACCTTATTAAAACATACACACTAGAAAATGAAACCGTCTTAGATTTTACTATGGGTAGTGGATCAACTGGAGTTGCATGTAAGAATCTTAATCGCAGATTCATAGGAATAGAAAACGATAGAAAGTATTTTGAAATAGCAGAGAACAGAATAGGTGAGAAATAAGGATGCCAATAAATAAAAACGAAGTAAGTTTTACTTATGATGTGACAGAGCATCTTAAAGGTGTTCCAGAAAGTGATAGGGAAGATGCCGCTAATGATGCAGGTGAAGCTGCCCTTAAAAAGATAACTGAATTTGTAGAAAAAAGGCGTAGTCCAGTAAAAGGTAATAATAAAAACTTTGAAAAACTAAGTGATAGCTACGGTAATTTCAAAAGGAAAAAAGTAGGCAATAGTAATCCTAACCTTAGACTTACAGGAGAGCTTATTGAATCTCTAGATGTGGAAGCTGATGATAGTTCATTTACTATCAGAGTTACTGGAGATGATAATAATGTGGCCAAAGCTTATAACAATAACGATGGCGACACTATACCAAAAAGGCAATTTCTTCCTAATGATACAAAAGATGAACAATTCAAAGGTGGTGTAGTTCAAGTCATAAAAGAAGCCATAAAAAAATATAAGAAGAAGGATACTAAAGATACAGAAAAGATTATTGCACCTGCAGATGTAGCAGCTAAGTCATTCGAATCAGCTCTAAAAAGTTTCAAGGCAAGTAAACGTGAAAAGCAAATAGCTCAAAATATAAAATCTTTTAAAATAGAGGATATACTTTGAAAAAAACAAAAGTAACTTTTAAGTTAAATAATGTAGAAAAGAAAATAAATACAATTGCTAAAGAATTAAAGAGTGAAGGATTTGGTGAACATGTAAAAGATCAGATTGTAGATAAGATAAGAAATGATGCATTTAGGTTTAAAACAGGAAAAAAGTTTAGGGCATTAAAAAGAAGTACAGTTGAATCAAGAAAACGTTTAGCTAAAACAAATAAAACTCACCCAGCATATTCTCCAACAAAACCAAACCTAACCTTTACGGGGCGGTTACTTAATAGTGTTAAAAATAAAATTACATCAAAAGGCTCAAGTATTGTTATGAAAATAGATGTTAGTGGTATCCATAAACCTTATAAAGGCAAAAAAGGTGAATTGGGTAAACCTAAATCTAATAAAGAAATAAGAAAAAGCTTAGCGGATATTGGTCGAGACCCTTTAGAATTAAGCAAAAAAGCTAAGACTAAATTATCCAGAATTATAACAGCTATAATCAAAGAGCGTTTAAAATGACGCTTGCAACCAATAACATAAGGAGTTATGATGGAAGAGAATCCGAATCAGGGTCGTGCCCACACTCAAGAACAGGTCAGTGACCAGTCAGCTAGTGAAACGGTTACGGAGAATGTTGACACTGAAAATAAGTCAGAAAACATTCCGAGTTACGAATGGCACAGACGAGTCCTAGGTGAAAACAAAAAGTTTAAGTCGCAACTGACAGATGCTCAGGAAAGACTTAAGGCTTATGAGCAAAAAGAGATGGAGGCCCAAGGCAAACATCAGGATTTGATCACTGCTTTAAGAAATGAGAATCAGAAGTTGAAGGCTGGGATTGATGAACGAGACCAGGTCTACATGTGGAGTAAAAGGTCAGAGGCCTTACGCCATGTTGCTAGTCAACAAGGATGTGTTAAACCAGATCACTTGTTAAGACTAATGGACCAAGAGGTTTTGAATCAAATCCAAGTAGACGATGCATACAACCCGATAGCTGATGATGTTAATAGGGTAGTAGAATCGTTTAAGGGTAATCCTGATTATCAATATTTGTTTAAAGCGAAAGCTCATTCAGTTGATACAGTAACACCCAATTCTAAGGTTCAAAAAAAGGAGCCTAGGAAAATTGCAGATATGAGTTCAGAAGAGATTGCGAAAATCTTAGCTAACCCATCTTTGCAAAAAGATTTGTTGAAATAACAAAGTTAAAATTTTTATAAAGGAGTATAAAAATGGCAAGTGAAATTGGAGCCACTGAAGTCTCAGCTGTACAGGGATCTTTGGTAAGTCAACTAGTACAGCAAGCACTAAGAGAAAAAGCGGTAGCTTATTCTACAATTACAGATTACGGAATGCATGAAGGTCTTACTTCTCTAAAGATACCTAGAGTAAATAACTTTACTGCAGCTGCTAAATCTGAAAACACAGATCTTTCAAACCAAGAGATGACTGTATCTGCAGACACAATTAGCTACAACAAGCACTATGGTGTTAGAGCTACTATTGAAGATGCAGCTAGATTGTCAGCTGGTATTGATGTATCTGCAGAAGTTATCAAAGGTCAAGCTGATGAATTAGCGAGACAAATCGATGCTGATATTATTCATCAGATTAAATCAGTTAGTTCTGCAGCACCTGATCACCTACTAGATTATACAGATTCTTCTGGTGACGCTCTTGCAATTGCTGATATCGCAAATGCTCGTAAACTATTGAGAGAGCAAAACGTTCCAATGGACGATGGTAAGTTGTTCATGTTAATTTCAGCGTCCAGCGAAAGCGATTTATTGAACATCTCAAATTTTATTAAAGCAAATGAATTTGGAGATCCAAGTGTATTGAGAAATGGTTTTATTGGCCGTGTACTAGGATTCAACGTTGTAGTATCTTCTCAGTTAGATGATCAAGACGCTTGTTTTTACCATTCTTCTCACGTTGGTTTTAGCTTTAGCCAACCACCTAAATTAGAGCAAGACAGACGAGCTGAAGCTCTTGGCGATATGTTCGTAACAAGTGCATTATACGGAACTTCTGTTTTAGACAGTGGTAAACGTGGTGTACTATTTAATGGTTCTGGTTCTTAATAAATAAGGATTAATCAATGGCTTCAATTGTAGAGGTTGAAGCTTACAATTTTCTTAGGGCGAAGTCTTTAGTTGGGCTTCGCTCTTTGATTCGTAAGCATGAACTAAGGACTGGTAGAAGATTCAAATATCAGTTCTATTTTGATTCTGTAGCGGGCTATCATGTAGCGTGGTATATTGGTAGTGAAACCATTGAGCAGACCAAGAAACAACTAGCGGAAGAACTAAAAGAAAAAGCAAAGAAGGAATAACATGGGCTTTACTAGAGAGGACAAAGAGCTTAGAAAATTTGAAGAAGATCCTTCAGATTCATCTAAATTCATTGTTAAAACAAAAGTAGAAAACCAAACTAGTGATCCTATTCCTGTATCAATTCAAAACACAGATACTTCAGTTGATCTAGAAGTTAATATTGCAGAGAATGTTACAATAGATAGTTCTACACCAGTTAATGTTAGTATAGATGGAACACCTAATGTTAATGTTGCAAACTCTCCAACAGTAGGAGTTAGTGGAACAGTTGCTACCAATGCAACAATACAAAACTCATATTTAAATGTTTACAGTTATGGATATACTGGATCAGCTTGGAACTTTATGTCAGTTGATAGTTCAGGTAGATCTATAGGTTTAAGCAAAACATATTATAGCGCGGCTGATATAACTGCACTTGGCTCTTCTACAGATATTAGAGAGTGGATGGCAGCTTATAATGACGGCCAGTTAGAAAAGAAATATGTATCAGAATACGATGATGAACATGAGCAATTAACTTATTATCAATCACCAAGTCTTGCTAACGGTACAAAGTGTCTAAAATTAATTAGAAGCTATAGTACTGAAAATAGTGTGAAAGTAATTAAATCTATTTTTGCAGGTGTTGATGACTGGTCATATGATGATGAAATCCAAGGTTCTTTAACACTTACAAATACAACAGTGATAAACCCTGATCCTAACTCATCTATAGCTACTGGAACTGATGTAACTACATTATCGATAGCGAGTACAACCCCTGGAACGATAACACTAACTTTATCAGGAACAAATGCAAGTCTATATAGATTAAGTGATGGAACAAGTACTGGAAGTTCATTAACGTATGATGCTTCTAAAACGTATGTAGTAGAAACAGCATCAGACTTTTCAGGAGCTACTTATTCACATGCAATAACAGTAACAGCAACAAGTTCATTATTTAGTTTAACTTCTTCAGTGAATCTTACAGTAGCAGGAACTTTTACTGGTGCTGCTTTTACTAATGATAAATATTTTGCAAGAACTGATTCATCCTCTATTAGTGATGCATCCTATCTGGATTTAACTGGTACAGATACTGTAAACACTGATGAAAAATGGTCAATTTCTTTTTGGTTTAAAAGTCATACTGATGCTTCTGGTTCTACTGTTACTGATGGTACTTATTATAATGATATTATCTTTTTAACTGCTGATTCAGGCTCATACGACTGGTTTTATGGTTGGGTTTGTAGAGTTAGATCAAATACTATGTTTCTTGCAAGAACTTTTAATGGTAGTAACTTGATGACAGTTGAACTTTCAACATCTATACATACTTTAATATGGGATCAGAATTGGCACAACGTTATAATAACCCATGATGGAACTGGCACACAAACAACTACACATGAACTATTAAAATCAAATACAACTTTTTATGTGGATGGTTCTGCACAAACACTTGGTTCTTCTGGTCTAGGTGGAACTTACGGTAATGTTAATTCAGTTGGTGGAACGGGATTAAACTTAGGTAAGAGAGGTTATGGGGTATCTGCAAATCAGACTTTAACAGTTACATCCAATGCTTTTGATGAAGTTGGTTATTGGAATGATCATGTTGTAACATCGACTGAAGCCGCTTTAATTTACAACAGTGGAACACCTGCAGACTTAGCTAATACAACTGGATTAACTTCACCTACTAAGTTTTTTAGAGCTGAAGATTCAGACATAGGTTACGACTCAATATCAGAAACAGATTTAAATGCAGACCATGAGTTACAAACAAAAGATTATTAAAGAGGAAAATATGAGCGAAGAAATTTATGTAGACAAAGAAGAAGAGAATAAAGTTTGTCATATTAATTCAAGAACTCGTCCTATGTTTAGAGAAATGCTTAACAAGGTGGGTGAAGAAATTAAGATAGGTAAGTCATCGCTTAAATATGGAGATGCTCTCTTTAAACTAGATGAAGAAGAATTCCAAAGTCTATTCAATAGATGGGTGAGTTTATGCAAAGAGAAGAATATAATGAGATTAACTTTATCTAGAGATTCTGAAAAGAAACTTGAGTGGGATCAAAACCTAAGTGATGTTGAAAGAGCTTTTAGTGGAATGGAAGCACTTAAGGAGATATTAGAATGAGTGGATCAGTAATAATTACTTTGTATCAAAAGAAAGTTCAGATATCTGAAAAGGTTAGAATTGATGTAAGTAAAACCTTTGCTTACTCAGGAAGAACAATAAGTTCAATAGTAGTAAAACCAGTTAGTGAAGCAGATGATAGTTATGATGTTACTAGTGCAGGCTACTTAGATATTACTTATGACTCTGCAGGTACTAAAACAATCCATGTAACTCTAACATTAGATAATGATGAAACAATAGCTCTGGCCAAAGAGATAACAGTTGTATCTGAAGCTACAGAAAATTTGTTTAGTTCAGATCCAGAGTTAATAAGTCATGAACCAGATATACTTAACTTCTTACCAGAAATGTTTTCGGATTACAGATATGTGCATAGATTGTCACAAGATAGAATAATGGCATACCTAGATGAGAAAGGTATTACTGACAATGATGGTAAAAAACTAACTGCAGTGGATGTTAAAGATACAGAGGAGTTGAATGACTGGTCTAAATTCTTAGCATTACAATATATATACGAGTCCTTGTCTAATAGTATAGACGATATCTTTTCAGAGAAATCTAATAGGTATCGTCAGATGGTTAAGCAATGCCAGAACAGAGCATTACTAAGACTAGATTATGACAACGACGGTACACTTGAAGATGATGAGCGAGGCTCATTATCAACAGGAAGGATTTATAGACGATGAGTATTTCTTCTGTCAGATCTTATTTTAAAAGCAGAATAACAGATGAGATTAGTTCAGCTGTAGAACATACTGACGCATTTAATATAGAGAATATATCGTTAACTGGTAGAGACAAAATCTACCATATTATTTATCAAAACAATTCAAACCTAGAGACTCATGGAGATAGAATAGCCGACAATGTTAGTGTGACAATTAACATGGTTTTTAAAGGTTATAGAGATACACAATCTACCTTTGATTCTACTAGTGATACGGTCCATAATATTAAACGAAGGGCCAGCAAAATAAGCAATTACACATCTAACATTAAAAGGGTTGTGTGTGATAGTATAAGTATTAACCCATCAGATGATTCAAATGACAACGTCCTTTTAGTCACGATGGAATTCAGTGTTAGAATGGACTTTAACACTATATAGACCAAGGAGAAAATATGGCTTTGACAGATGTAAAGGTAAGATCGATGCAAGTCAATTGGAACTCTACTGACCTTGGCTCTACTTCAGGTGGAGTTGAGATTGCGGTTGAGGTATCAAGTTCAGACATTGTTACAGATCAAGACGGCCTTGTGGATGCGTACCAGACAGGGGTTGCAATTACAGTTTCTATGACATTAATGGAGTTGAATGTAGCTAACTACAATCAGATGATTGCTACACCAACAGGTGGAAGTGCAGCTGGTACTGATGCCACAGTTTACGGTTATGGTACAAGTAAGAATTTTACTTCTATGCTTGCTATGGCCCAACAATTAAGACTTAGACCAGTAGGTAATTCTGATAACACAGAAGATTGGACATTCTGGAAAGCAGTACCTATTGTCGATAGTTTATCTTTTGCATCTGATTCTGCTAACACAATGTCGGTTAGTTTTAGATGTTTTCCTGACAGCTCTAAAGCAGCTGCGGTAAGCTTAGGTTGTTTCGGAGATAATGACGGAATTTAACCAGGAGTAAAAAATGAAGCTAGAGGCAAGTAAAGGATTTAAGTTAGAATGGGAAGGTAAAGAATACACTCTAAAAAAACCAAAAGTAAAAGAGTCTATGGATTTCTATAAGGCTTATGCCAAGTTACCTAAAGACGATGCAGTGGCACAGGTAGAGTTATCAATAACTCAACTAGATTCACTTGGCTTGCCAAGAGAAGTGGTAGAAGAGATGGAGTTACCTCACATCAAAGCTATCCAGGAACTACTACTCGGGGATAATAACCAGGGAAAGTAGATGACTACATACTTAGGAAAGGCATCATGTTAAGGTTTTATCATGGTGCTTTTTCAAGTAGTGAGATCGATGAGATGGAAGTGGAAGAGTTTAATCAATTCTACAGGGCCATCAGGATGATAGAATCAAAAGAGATAATGACTCAGATGATGATATCAGACTTTCCTCATTACAAATCAGGAAAGAGAAAAGAGATATATAACAAACTTAAGTTAGAGGTAAATAGTTCTAACCAAAGAGCTAACACTACCGAAGAAATTGCAAGGATGCTAGGAGGCTTAAATGGCTGATGAAATTAGAATTGAATTAGTCGCTGATGCAAAAGGTGTCATTAAAGCCGTAGAAAAAGTTGTTCCTGCTTCAGAAAAAGCCGGTAAAAAAGCTGCAGATAATATAGAGAGACCACTTAAAGCTTCAGGTGATAGGATAAAAAATTCATTTGCTGCTATAGGTGCAATCATTGCAACGGCAATAGCAGGTAAAAAGTTTATCGATGCGGCAATACAGCAAGAGGCAGCAGTAAACAAACTTAATCAATCTCTAAGAAGTATGGGCGAGTTTACACAAGATGCTTCAATAGAATTGCAAAATTTTGCCTCAGCATTACAATCACAAAGTATAATAGGCGATGAAGTCATATTAGATCAACTAGCTTTTGCTCAAGCAATGGGTGCAAGTGTTGATCAGTCAAAAGAGATTGTAACCGCAGCAGCAGACATGAGTGCAGCACTTGGTATTGATATGAATAGTGCTGTTAGGAACTTATCAAAAACTCTCGGTGGGTATGGTGGAGAGCTCTCAGAAATATTCCCAAAACTTAAAGAGCTAAGTAAAGAGCAGTTACAAGCTGGTGAAGGTGTTAAGTTATTAGCAAAGCAGTATGAAGGTTTTGCAAAAGGTGAGATAGATATCTTTGGTGGTGCACTCTCTCAAGCTGGTAATGCTATCGGTGATATGTTTGAGAAGTTAGGGGATATCATTGTTAAATCACCAGTCATGATTAAGGTTCTTAACGGCATAACAAAAGCAACTAACTTTATGATAAAGAACTTAGACTTTACCTTTCTTAGTAGAGGTATTGAGATCTTTGTCATTGGCTTGGCTAAATTAGCAGAAGGCATAAGTTACATAATCTATCCGTTACAAGCTTTACATAAAGGTTGGAACCTCCTGTTTAGTGGAATGAAAACAATAGCAGTAGGTGTATTTGCTGGTGTACTAAAAGCAGCACATACAATGCTTGATTCTATGCCTGACTTTGTTAAGAAGTTTTTGCCATTAGAAGGATTGGAGAACTCTAAAGATGCAGCTATTTTGATGATGAAAGATCTTGCGACAGAAACTGTTACCAACTTTGATGAGTTATTTACCAACTACAGCTTCAGCGACAAGATCACAGAGGGCTTAAGCTCTTTCACTCAAGGTTTGGTTGCTATACAAAATAAAACAAATGAAACAATAGACCAAATCAAAGACAAGGTTACAGAAGCAGATAAACCTGTTATTGAATTTGGTGCTACATTTAATGATGTCAGTAAGGACATTGGCAAACAAATCCAGCAGACATTAGTCAGAGCTATGAGCTTTGGTATACAGCATTTCACCAAAGGGTTAATACAAGGTAAGCTTAACATGGCAGACTTTGGTAAATCTATGGCGGGGATGCTTGGTGACATGGCAATACAGATTGGTGAGACATTACTACTTGCTGGTACTGGTATGTCTGCATTACTTAACATATCTGGCCCAGCAGCATTGGCAGCAGGTGCCGGTTTGATTGCACTAGGTACTGTACTTAAATCATTCTCAGGTGGTGCAGGTGCAGGTGCAGGTGCGGCTACTTCTGTTCCAGCACCAGTGGCAGGTTTTGATGATACAACTGCTCTAGCTGGTCCATTAGGAGATGCTCTTGAAGAGGAAGAACCAGGGTCAATAGAAAGACAACAACAAGTACAATTAGTAGTTCAAGGCGATGTATTCGATTCAGAAGAAACGGGAACAAGGTTATTAAATATACTTAATAACGAATTCGATCAGAAAGGTGGGAGAATAGCGTATGCTTAATACGATGAGTAAGTTTTATTATGGCCATCATATTACAACTAGTAATAGAGACCTCCCATTTAATGATGGCTCAGGAGCTAAAACAGCGACACTGAATGTTGGTGATTATAGTTTAACGGAATTTATAACGGAAATATCAAGAGCATTAAATGCAGCCAGTACAACTGTGACCTTCACTGTTACGGTTAATAGATCAACACGATTAATAACTATAGCAGGGACGGGCAGTTTTGACTTACTTTTATCAAGTGGTGCTAGCAGTAATCCTTTTAGCCTTATGGGCTATACTAGTGGATCAGACTTAACAGGCACCAATACTTATACAGGTAATGCTGTAACAGGCAGTGAGTTTTTACCACAATTTAAATTACAGAAATATGTAGCGTTTGAAGATGAGCAGAGAGCTAGTCATTCAAATGTAGCTACTTCAGCAAATGGAACAGTTCAAGTTATTAACTATGGTACTGATGATTTCATGACATGTGAGATTGCTTATCAGACAAATAACAATACAACTGGATCTGCTATAGAAAACCAAACAAATGGGTTGGATAATTTAAGAACATTTTTGCAATATATAGTTAACAAAAGAAAAATCGAGTTTATTCCAGATAGAGATACGCCAGCGACTTTTACTAAGTGTATGATAGAAAGCACAAGTGTTAGCGGTGATGGAACCGGGTATAAACTTAATGAATACTTAGGAAGGCTACCAGGATTTTATTCTAGTGGTACTTTAAAGTTTAGGAAGATGTCATGAGTGTAAGTTACGGATCAGCTGTTAGTAGTGCGAACGTAAATGCGGCGTTTGTAAGTAAGACTACTGACTCAACAGTCGCAGCCGTTGTAGATCTAAATGCTACTTCAAGTGGTGATAGGATTACTAACGCGCAGCTAGAGATTAACAATTTAAAGTTCAGTATGACCGCTACAGCTTCTTTTGCTGGAGGTGCATCAGTTACAGCATCCACAACAGAACGAGCTCAATACAAGCGAGTACAGGGCTCTGGAGGGGCAGTTACATTAAGTACTACACCTTTTGGTGGGTCTGGTGGTTGGATAGATGGAACAGTAGTTAGATTAGTCGGTGCGTCAGATACTAATACAGTAACATTGGCAAACAATGATTCTGATTACGGGGCCATATTAAACGGTGGTTGTACTCTAAAGAAATACGATATTTTGACATTGCAATGGGATGGCTCATTTAACAGATGGATTGAAGTAGGGAGGAATTTCTAATGGGTGCTAATAGAAAAATAAAGTCTACTGGTAACGTAGAGATAGAATCAACTGCAACTACAGTAAGTGGAACCCTTGGGGTTACTGGCCAATCAACATTAAGTGGACTTGCATACCCAACATCAGATGGAGATGCTGATCAAGTATTAAAGACAAATGGAAGTGGAACACTTAGTTGGACTACTGTATCAAGTGGTGGTGGAGCAGACACAGATACCATCGCTTCTGCCAGTGATGCTTCTTCTTATTCTGGAACTGCTAAGTTTATTAATATAACAGCAACAGAAAATATAACAATGCCATTTGAATTAGCAGATAGAATAATCAATATTACAGGTTCGGGTACTTATACTGTTACTTTTGAAGCTGGTGCAGATGCAACGGACAAAATGGACAGTTGTATAATTAGATGTTCAAATTCTTCAGCAACAATAGCCTTTAATCAAAACTCTGGAACAAGTGATGTTGCTTTTGAAGACCAAATGAGGTCTTGCGACATCCAATCAATGGGCGAAGTTCAATTTAAACCTATTGAACGATTCAGAGTTTATCGGTGTAGAGTTCAGGCACTAACTATTAAAATTGATAACTCTGCTGTACCTGGTGAAAGTTTAGAACTTGATACATGTGATTTTCTTGCTAACACATTTTATACTTCAGATACAACTACTGCTGTTAATCTTGAGGATGGAGCTAGGGCTGAAGCTAGATATGTATACGGGAAATTTGATTTAACTAGCGGTGGTACACTAAAAGCTTCTAAGAGTTCTAATAGTAATACTGTTTTAATTTCTAATGATGGTGGAACTGTAATAAATGCTACAGCTCCAGTACCTTTTGAGGCAAATGAACATGAATTAAAAACTAGGGTTATTTGTAAGGCATTTGTAAATTCTGATTATACTATATCCACTTCTGGTACCCAAAAAATTGCGTTTGATGAAACAGAGTATGATACTTATGGTACGTTTGATACAAGCTCGAATGAATTTGATGTACCTGTTTCAGGGTATTACAATGTCACTGCTAACGTGGTTCTCGAAGATTTTAGTGGGTATTCAGTTTTGAGAATATCTAAGGGTACGTCTGAACAAACCTATTCTTACTTTGAGGCAAACGATGATGATGTAGCTGGGACAAGCCTAAGTTATCAACGCTATTTTGCAGCCGGTGACACCATTAGAGCTTATATAGATTCAAGAGGTGTTACAGAGGATAACAACTATACGCTTGCAGGAAGATCTAGCATAGGTGGTGGTCACGTAAGTATTCTAATGATATCAAAAATAAATTAAGGAGTAGTTATGCCAAAAGGAATTGGTTACAAAAAGAAAAAGAAAACTAAAAAGAAAACAAAGAAGAAGTAATGGAATTTGACGTTGTACTTAAGTTTGCTATCGGTGCCTTAATAAGTTTAGGTATAGCTTCTTTTGCTTCAATGTCTAGTGACGTTACAACTAATAAAGTTAGAATAGACAACCTACAAGATAGTGTAAAGAGAACTGAAAAAATGGTTCATGATTTACATTGGCATATTCTTAAAAGGGACAAGTAATGCCTCTCATACTTACCGATACTACTAAGTTACTTGCTCAACAAACAAACATAAAAGTAAACATCATTGTAGAGATAGATGGTTTTTCAAACTACAAGTTTGGAACATTAGAAATAGATCAAGAGTTAAACTTTGATATGGCAGATACTACGTTTGATGAAGGTCATTTATTTGATGGAAGTATAGTAGACCCAACAAGTTCTCCATGGATTAGTTTAGATGGAACAACTAAAACAATTGGTAGTCAATTAAATATAGATAAAGGTATTGAGGCAGTAAGAAGCTTTACAGTAGAATTACTAGATAAGGATGACACTCTTTCAACTATCTTTACGCCAGGTAATACAGTTACTGATTTACTTGGCCAGAAAGCAAAAGTATATCTCAATCTAAAAGGTAGTGAACATCCAGGTGATTCATTATTAATTATAGAAGGTGTAGTTGGATCATATTCATTTACAAACAAGGGAACGTGTAAAGTCAATATTGATCATGCTTCACAGCTTAAGAGACAAGAGATATTTTTAAATCATGCATCAGGATTAAGCGGAGCTTTAGGTAGTGGCGATAGTACAATAGCAGTAAGTGATACATCAGGATTTCAAACACCAACAACTGACTTAGAAACATATGTTAGAATAGGTGATGAAATAATAAAATATACTGGTGTTACTAGTACAACATTAACTGGTTTATCTAGGGCACAGTTCAGTACTTCTACACCAAGTTCTCATGATTCAGATACTGAAGTAACTTCTTTTTATAGACTTCAAGGCAATGCAATTCATTTAGCACTAAAGATTCTTTTATCAGGAAGTGGTTACGCAGTTAGTACAACATCAACAGCATTTGGTTTATTAAGTGCTACTTTAACAGTTGATAATTCAATATTACTTCCAGTTAAAGATGCAGAACAAGAGTTTGGTTTAGTTGCAGGTGACCATATTGAAATTACAGGAAGTGATTCTAATAATGTAACTACAACAGTAACAAGCTTTGGAAAAATAGATGATAACAATTCATATATAGTTGTAGCAGCAACTCTTACTAATGAAGATGAGCAAACTGCAACAATAAAGTTTAAGTCACAATATGATGTTTTAAATGATGGTGCTGGAATGAATATTCAACAGGTAGATGTGGCCAAACATTTATACTGGTATGATTTATTTAGTAGTAACTTTGCAACATTAGATTTCTATTTAGAAGAACCTATTGAAGTGGACGAGTTTGTTAATAAAGAATTGTATCGTCCATCAAACCTATATTCTGTTCCAGGAAATAGAGCATCTGTTAAAATGACTATTCCACCTTTATCAGATCAATATACAAAAACATTAAGTGAAGAAAATGTAATTAATCCAAATAGCATTGCTGTTAACAGATCAATAAATAAGTATCATTACAATACTATTATTTACAAGTACGACCCAGATAGGTTGGATTTATCTAAGTACATGACTGGAAAGATTGTAGTTAATAACGATAGTCTTACAAGAATTGGTGCTGGTAACAAACCATTAAAAATAGAATCACAAGGACTTAGAAGAAGTGATGCTGTTAATTCTATTATAGATATAAACGCTACTAGGTTTTTAGATAGATATAGATTTGCAGCAGAATCATTTAAAATACAAACATTTTTCTCCAACATAAGTATCGAGTGCGGCGATGTAGTAGTAGTAAGTGGTTTAAATATTTATGATTCTACTAGTGGAAACAGAGATTTTTCCCCTAGATTATTTGAAGTTATTAACAAATCAGTAAATATAGGTAGTGCAAAAATAAGCCTTGAGTTATTAAGTACATCATTCGGATTAGATGCAAAATTTGGCGTTGTAAGTCCTAGCTCTGAAATAGGTTCAGGTGCTACAACAACTACTATACCATTAAACTCAAGCTTTGAATTTTCCCGAAAAGAAAAAGAGAAGTGGGAAGCACATATTGGTGCTACAATATTAGTGCATGACAAAAATTGGAGTACTAGTGAAACTACTATTTTCAATGGCTTTTCAGAAACTGAAGAGAATACGATGCTTGTTGACGCCCTGTCAGGGGCACCTTCTGCGGGACATTATGTCAATCTTGCTGACTACGGCGTTGCTTCTACTTCTGCGGAAGACCTCTTAAAGGATATGTATGTATTTGTTGATCCTAAGTGTAACGTTGCTTCTGTGGCCAGTGCCAAGCAATTTACAGTCACAGCAGCAGATGCAGCTAAACTCTTTACAGGAGCGATTATAGAAGTTCATAATAGTACTTATTCGAATTCTAGTGAAGGGAAGATTGCTAGTATTACAAGTGGCGGTGGAGCTACAGAAACAGTTGTGTTGGAAAATGATTTAACCTACACACCTTCTTCCACGGACATAATAGATTTAATTGGATTTAATGTAGATAGTGGAAAACCATATAGAGTAATTTAAGGAATTAAGATGGCCAAATTAACAGCAACTAAAAATGATATTTATCAAGAAGATGTAGATTATAAATCGGCAGTCTCGGAGTTCATGCTAAGTAAAATTGGCCAGTCGATTAACTTTATAAACGACAAACAAATGTGTGTTTATGATTTTAAGTTTCTTGGTAAGTTTTATAAAATATCAGGTGGAGAAGATGGTGCAATGGTTTTACCGTTTGACATAGAGATATGTGGTATTTCCTGGAGACTTAGAAGTTGCGGTGATTCAGGTACAACAATATTAGACTTACATAAAGTAAACAGTAGTGGTGTTGATCAAGGCTCACTCTTAACATATGGCTGGTACATTCCCCATAATGAACTGGACAATGCAGGCTTCTTTAAGAATTATATTTCTGGAACTTCAAATGATATGGCAGAAACTGGAAACATTATGCCTATTATTCCAGATGCAGATCGTCTTCTATCAGCCGGAGAAAGTTTAAGAATTGATGTTGAGGGCAATGCCACTAATGCACAAGATTTAGCAATTCATTTATTTTATAGACCGAGATAAATTTAAGGAGAAATAATGGCAACCTATTTAGATGTAGGATCTCTAGTTGGAATAAAAATATCAGCTATGGGGTCATTAACAAAAGGTGATGGTGCATACACTGTTCCATCAGATTCTTACGCTGAAGTTTATATAATGCGACCTCAAACTTATGTAGCAGATAATGGTGCTAAAGAGATTTTTGCAAATAAAGTTATAGCAGTAGCTGGAGAAACTATAGAATATGATTCCGGTGGTGACATAACTGTAGGTAGCGTTGTTATGGATAATGTTAATATTACAACAGCTAGGGTTAAGTATTTAGTTTTCACAAATAATCAGTAATGCTTTTTGAAATCAAGGAAGATATAGTTCTAGAAGATATCCAGAAACTTCAACCTGCAATCTGGATAATATTTACTGGCGCACTCTTATATTGCAAGAGACATAATTTACCTTGTAGAATTACAAGTATAATTAGTGATCGAGACAAAGTTAATGCAAAATCAAGAACACACGAGCAAGGACGAGCAATTGACATTGGTATTCGAGGCCCGGGATGGACTAGTACTCATGTACACCGACTCACCCACCAGATATGCCAAGACTATGCTGACATTGCAGCTATATCAGCTAGTGATCTTAAGCCTCGGGCAGCAATTGCCAAATCCGATCATATACATCTTCAATGTCGTCCTAATGCGGACGTCTCTAAATTTATAAAGGAGTAAGAAATGGAAACTAAAAAACCTTGGGCCAGTAAAACATTGTGGCTAAATTTGCTGGTATCTCTTGGTGCTATGTTACCTTGGGCCCCAATGAAGGAATTGTTAAGTGAAGAATCCCTTGTGATGGTGCTAAGTGTACTTAACATGGTTCTAAGAATGGTTTCAAAAGACAAGATCTCAATGCACTAATGATTGAATCATTGTTAAAAATCTTCGAGGCTGGGCTTTCTATATGGGAAACTGCTCAGTCTCGTAAGTATCAAAAAGCAGTATTAGATCTCAAACAAAGGAGGGCCGATGAATTGGAAAAAGATAAGCCTGATCACAATGTTATTGATCGCTGTGAGCGCGAGCTGTGCTGGCTTGCGGAACTTGCCTCCACTGAAATTACAAGACAGAAGGTTAAGGATTTGCATAAGAAATGATAAGCCAGGTTTATGTTGGCAGTATTATTAAAAGTGCAAAGGGAAATGGTTTAAGAAATGTCTAGTAGAAGAATTCTTTGATTTCAGAAAGAGAGAAGTAAGGATCAAATTAGATGATATGGGTTTTACTTGTACTTCTGATCGTAGGTTTCAGTGACCTATAGTATAAGTAAGATCTATTTCAGGACCAGTTTTCCTGTGGCTAGTCCTACAAGAATTACAATACCTAACAAACCTTTTATCATTAATAGCGTAAACAACAACATTAAAAAATTTTCCACAGGTAATGCAGGGATTTTTAACTGTGCTTCTAGATTTTCTATATACCTCATGATCCTTTTCTTCCTTCTGGGAACAGTCTGTCTCGGACATCTTCTATACTCCTTGCTACAAATGCTACTCCATTGTTTTCTTCAATATCTTTTAGGAAACTTTTCTGGTTATCTGTTAACCTACCTTTTTCAGTTTTGACTTCTATTGCCACAAAGGTTCCGTCACTTCGTATACCCAGGATATCAGCAATCCCATTGCGGTGAAATTTACTAGTGCGTCTAAAGCATTTTTTAACAGGGTCATATACACCTGTACTGTTATTTCGCCAGTAAACTCCAGGACATAAATTAAGGTAATCAAGTATCGCATTTTGTATCTGTTGTTCTGTTAATTTTTTCATGACTATTAATGATAGCCATAGCATCTTTATCTTGTCTAACTAATGCTTCATAAAAATGCCAGTATGCTAAAGGAATAGCTTCCCCTGTTTTAGTTACATTACCTTTTAGCCAAGCATAAGAATCTTCCATTTTTGTAGCTTTTGGTACTCCAAACTGTTCAATTATTTCTGTTCTTTTTCTCTCTCTTAGTAAACTCATTTTATGTGCCTCTTCAAATTCAACATCAACTTTAGTGTTTTGTTTTTTAGCTAGGTTCTTTATTCTAAGTAATTCACCTTCAAACATAATTGGAGGAGGAAAATACTTAGGGTGATCTTTAACAACATTAATTACTGCTTGTTTAATTGTTGAAAAAATTTCACCTGATTCAATACAGATTTTTGCGGCTGCATTTACTTTTTCCCATTTATCTCTACTGTCTCTACTTAATATTTTTGGAAAGCCATATTTTTCTATAGCAACAATTCTAAACATTTCTTTTACCTTTTTAGTAAGGTCTTCCCTGTCCTGTTTATCTTCCATGGTACCCTCTATTTAGATGATATCATTTACAGAATATTATCTGTTTTTAATCATCTATTTCCATTAGTAGTTTTTCCATATCTGCTACTGTCATATTTCTAGCTTTTTCTATTCGTGCTTCATATTCCTTTCCTTTAAAAGTATTCTTTAGAAAAGTAGCATACTTCTGTTTAATAGCAGTTTGTTCGGCCAGTGCTTTCTTATTCCTATCTGCTGCTATTATTTCTTCCCTGGAACATGTCTTTGAAACAGCAAAGCCAGCATTATCTAAACATCTACCAACCGCTGATTCTTCACAATTTTCTAACCAACTGGTCTTGTTAGCAAAACCACCAATCCCTTTAAACTCTTGTGCATATCCAGTGGCCATAGGTAGGTTGTTTTCTTGTTCCTCAGGATTCTTATAACAAGAGACTTTATAAACACATGAGTCATTTGTACTACTAATTAAATCAGGGATTATTCTTCCATCTGGGTTATCAATATAAAATCTTTGTTTTCTTTCTTTTACGGTTATATAATTTTCTAAACTTCTTTCAGCCATTTTAAATCCCCTTATTTAAATCTTTTAAATATTCAGCTAAAACTCTTTTTAATATCTGATTATTTCGTTTTTTATTTTTAGCTATTTCTTCAGGTGTTTTTTCCTTCTGTTTATTAAATGGCTTCTCAGAAAGCCCACGTTTCCTTCTAAGCTCATTTTCAGGAGAGTTCCTATGTTCTTCCATGGAATCTTGATGCTGCTCTCTAAGCTCATCCTGGAAAGTTTTAACAAAAGGCATGTTGTCTTTATTATTCATTTTTAATATACTCCAATTAGTTTTAACAATGTATATTATAACATATTCAATCTGTAAAATATAAAGGGAATTAGGTATGATAAAATTGAATTATAATAAGCCAACTATGTTCAAAGATTTACGCTATGAGCAAAGGTTGACGGCCAGGGAAGTAGCTAGGAGACTAGATATAACTTCTGGGGCTTACCACCATTTGGAGCATGGAAATACCTGGCCTAGTTTTGGCACCATGTTAAAGACAATGGAGGTTTTTAATGTCGATTTTCAAAGATTTGAACAATATTACAGAGAGCGAGAGGCTTGGATTACAACAACTTCTGCTCGAAAGAATAAATGAGCTAGAGCATAAAAGAGAGGTCTTAGTAAATGGGCCTGTGGAAAATCATGATATTGATTCAAGGATAATGGAGCTAGAGAAATTAATTCGTTTTAATAGCTATATGTTTTATTGGTTAGAAGATCCACCATCAGCACGCTTGCAATAATTCCAGGTTATGTCACAATAATCAAATGAAAGCCATAAACGCCAAAGGAAGGTCGGTTCTAATAATAGGTGATACTCATATCCCTTTTGAACACCCTGACGCTTGG
>VTLG01007926.1_pt1 | contig 22290 bp, 8 predicted proteins | sample 4694571 | NCBI WGS metagenome assembly VTLG01 (sample SAMN12604809, study PRJNA352737) | marine metagenome | biome: ENVO:00000447; feature: ENVO:00000209|ENVO:00000569|ENVO:01000036; material: ENVO:00002151; isolation source: viral sequences binned using virsorter ...
ATGATAGAGATTATAAAAATAGATTTATCTCTGTTGGAAGTACAGATAATTTACAAGTTATAGGTGTTGGAACAGTTGGTGTCACATCTACCGCAACAGTTACTTTAAATTACTATAGTGATAGTCCACAAATTCTTTATTATAATATTGAAAAAACAGGATTTATAAGCACATCTGATACTGATGTTATTAATCATAACAAAATTCACTATTTAGATAGTGATTATGATGGTGAATACTCAATCTTTAATGTTCCACCTATTGTGGGTGCATCTTATACAAGTTTTAGTATATCAATACCAAAAGTTCCAGAAAAATTATCATACACACAAGCAGAGACTAGTGTATTAAAATATTCTACAAAATCACCAAGAGCAAAAGGTGCAATTAATAAAGTAAATATTGATTTTGGTGGAGTAGGATATGATAATTTACCATCTTTTGTAAGTATTGCATCAACCCAAGGAATAAATGCAACTCTATTACCAGATTCAACAACTATTAATAGAGTAGATGATATTAGAATATTAAATCCTGGTTTTGAATATTCATCTGATCCAACACTTAAACCAGAGGCATTTATTTCTCCTGTTGTATCAGTAATTGATTCTGATACCATTACTGATATTGAAATGCTTGATGGTGGTAAAAATTATACATCAACTCCAAATTTAGTAATTATTAATCCAGATACTAGAATTGAAGATACTACTGGAACAATAGTTGGTATAGTTGCAAGTAATTCTTTAAGTAATGTAGAAATTGTTGTTCCACCAAAAGGATTACCATCAATAACACATGAAATATTTGCAGTAAACAATGATAATGGATCAACTGTAAGTAAATTAATTTATGATGCATCAGTCGGTATTGTAACTTGTACACTTGTAACACCAATACTAGGTTTTTCTACCCCTCCTTTCTCAGTAAATGAGGAAATATATGTTGAAGGTCTTCAAAAATATGGTGATACTGGAACTGGATTCAACTCTGCTGATAATGGATTTAAATTCTTTAAGGTATCAGCAGTAAATAATATAAATCCTGCCACAGTTTCATTTGATATATCTCCATTTACTTCAAATGCTGGTATTGCAAAAACTACTCAAAATTCTTATGGATCTTTAATAAGTAGAAATGATTATCCACAATTTAAAGTTACTCAAGGAATTTCTAAATTTAGTGTTGGTGAAAAATTATTAGCATTTGTAGGAACAAAGTATATTCCCGTAGATTTAAAAGTATCAGTATCAACTAACGAGTTTATAAAAGTTGTAGAGGAAACACCTGGTGCATTTGATTTGGTTGCTGGTCAACTTATTAAAGGTTTTAATTCAGGTAATATAGCAACAATTAATAATATATCTAAAAATACTGGAAGATTTGATATTAGTTATTCATTAAGACAGGATCAGGGTTGGAATGATAATATTGGTAAATTAAGTCAAGATTATCAAGTAATACCAGATAACGATTATTATCAAAATTTATCTTACAGTGTAAAGAGTTCAGTCACTTATGATACTTTAGTTAGTTCTGTAAATAGATTACTTCATACTAGCGGACTTAAAAACTTTGCTGATGTAGGAATAACATCAATAACTAATGTAGGTATTACAACTTCAAGTTTTGCAGACACTCTTGCTCTGGATTTTATAGAACAAAAAAGAGTTGACACAATTAACAACTTTGATTTTGCATTAGATATTGATACTATTGATGGTAAATCAAAATTCCTCAAATTAAAAAATACAAAATTATCTCCATATATTGAATGTAAAACCAACCGTGTTTTAGAAATAGATGATATATCATCTTTGTTTAAAAATAGTGACACAACAGTAACACAATTCTTAGACTTATCAATCAATACAAGATATGCAACATTCTTAATACAGATTAGAGATCCAAATACAGGAAATACTCAAATATCTGATATCATTCTATTTAAAGATAGTTCTCATATCTTTACTGCTGAAAGGGGAAAAATTCATACAACTCCATTAGAACTAGGTAGTATTATTGCAGAAATGGATACTTCTAGTAATGTAAGTTTGAAATTTACTCCAGATGATCCAGAAAATAATGATTATGATCTTAAACTACTCAAAACTTCATTCAATACAAATTTAACTGGTATTGGAACACAATCAATAGGATTTGTAAATTTATCTGGTATAAACACTACTGTAGCAACAGCAACTACTTCTACAATAATATCAACTAATATTAACAATACAGATGCATTCTTTGCAACAGTAGAAATAAATGATCTTGCTACAGATGAAGTTAATTTTGTTGATTTATATTTAACACATGATGGATCATCTTCATACATATCAGAATTTTATACAGATAGTGAAATAGGTGCAGTATCTAATTTTATTGGATCATTTACATCAGAAATTAACTCAAATGTTTTATCATTAAACTTTGAAAATGATCAACCAAATGAAGTTTTAGTTAGATCAAGAATAATTGGTATTGGAACAACAGCATCAGGTATTGGAACATATAGATTTAAGTTAGATGGTCAGATAGATGGAACTGAAAAAACTACTAAATTTGAATCTAAGTTCTCAAATGTATCAACAGCTTCTACTATCGCAACATTTTTAGAAAGTGAAATTTCTACTTTAAAGGGATTTGTAAGAGTATCAAGTGGTTCAACCAGTGCTCTTCATCAAGTTTTAGTTGCACATGATTCTAATGATTCACATAGTGTTCAATATCCATTTTTATCAATAGGTAGTACTTCAGGAATAGGAACATTCTCATCAACGTTGGTTGGTAATGATTTAAATCTTAATTTCCATCCAGATCCTCTTTATACTGGTGGAACCAATAGTGTTCAAGTACAGACATTCACCGAATCATTCCATACTCAAAGTGATTTATTAAATACACCACCAGATTTACAATATGGAACAGTTACAGAATCTTTATCATTAGCACAGTATGATTCATTAAATGGTTTAAGATCCAATAAAACAAGCTTTATACTTCAAAGTGATTCAAAACCAATATTCCAAAAACAATTTAATCCTGCAGATGCATCAATCTTAGATACTTCAACTGGAATATTTACAATTGTAGATCACTTCTTTGAGACTGGTGAGAGATTAATATATGTACCAGGTTCAACATTTGAAGGTATATCAGTAACTGGAATTGCAACTGCTGGTGGTGTTTTAGGTTCTGAAGTATATGCAATTAGATTAACAAAAGATACATTTAAGATATCAAAATCTCGTCCTGATGCATTAGCAAATATTGCAGTTACATTTACTGGAACAGGATCTGGTAATGCTCATGAATTTGAAATGTTCAAGAAAAATGAGAAGGCATTAATATCAATTGATGGTGTAATACAGTCTCCTATAGCATTTACACCAATATCTACAGATCTTGAGTATAATATTACAAATACACAAACAACATTCAGTGTAACTGGAATTTCTTCAATACAATCAAATGACATTATCAGAATAAATGATGAATTTATGAAGATAACCAACGTTGGTTTAGGAACTACATCAGTTGGTCCAATAACTCAAAGTGGATCTGTAAATGTTTTGGTTGTAGAGAGAGGTGCAATAGGATCTGCTGCTACATCTCATAGTTCAGGTGATACAACTCGATTATTCTCTGGTAGTTATAATATTGTTGATAGTACACTTCATTTGACTGATGCACCCAAAGGTGATGCAAATGCAGCACAGAAGACACAAGCAAACTTAGATCCAATAAGATCAACCTTTAATGGAAGAGTATATTTAAGACAAGACTACAGTACAAATAGAATATTTGATGATATTTCTGGTGGTTTTACAGGTATAGCTGCTACACATCCATTAAGAGTTGGAGGTGCAAGCACATCTGGTATTCAAACAGGAAGTAGTATACTTCTTCTAAATGGAATTTTCCAAACACCATCTACATTTAACAATTTAGGAAATAATTATGAGTTTAATGAAGTTGGTGGTGCTAGTAATGTTATATTTACTGGAATAACTTCATCAAATGGTCAAAAGATTATTAGTGACACAGATGTAAACCAGAATCAACTTCCAAGAGGTGGTGTGATTGTATCATTGGGTTCAACTGGTGGATTAGGTGTTGCAAACTTAGCACCAGCTAAAGTTAAACCAACTGTAGGTGCTGGTGGATCAACAATAGTTGGTGTATGTGGAATAGCCACTGCAGGAGATGCTTTAGGTATACAAACTGTTTCCTTCAATAATACTACAGGTCAATTAGAAATCACCACAACAAAGAAACATAAATTCAGAGAAATAAATGAATTTGTTAGATTTGATGGATTAGTATTTAACCCAACACTATCAATTCCATCTGATAAATCCTTTAGTATAACTGGTATAACATCAGAAAAAACATTTACAACTGATATTGGAGTAAGCAATCAAACTCATGCTTATGTTGGATCTGGAACAGTATTTGAATACTTCCCAGACTTATCATTTGGATCTGGATATAGAAACCCAGTTTCTGTTGCTGTAACTGATATTGCATATGAACATAAATTTGTAAGTGCATTACCTGGTGCTATTACTGGTACTGGTGGTCCATTTACACCTACAAATGTAGTATATGAATCTCATACAGGATTATTGACACTAACAATTCCTAATCATGGTAGAAGTAGTGGAAATATTCAAATTGTTGAAAATTCACTAACATTTACATGTTCTAGAGATTATCATAAAACAAATCATACATATCCAAGATCAACCGATCCAGCTGGTGGATCAGCGAATTTACCAATTACAGTAGTTGATGTAAACACAATAACTGTTAATGTTGGTCCTGGTGGTGGTGCAGGAACTGGTGCAGTAATAACCGCAGAGGTTGTACCCAATACTCATGTATTCGTCAGTGCAGCAAACAATGCTGTTTCAGTTACTGGTGGTTCTCCACTTACTCCTACAGGTGCTACATATGATCCTGCAACAGGTAATTTAGTAATTACAAAAGCATCTCATGGTTTAACCACAAGTGATACTGTTGGTCTTGCAACAAATTCATTTGTATTCAGATGTGCACAAGATAATTTTGAAACAACTCACTCATATCCTCGTTCTGGTCCTACTCCAAGTTCAGCAGGAGGTGATCCAGCACATAACACAACTTTGGCAATCACTGCAAAAACAACTAATACATTTACAGTAAATGTAGGTATTACAAACACTGGTACAGGTGGTGCACTTAAATTTAATATTAGTAGTGTTGGACAAGGATATGTTACTCCAAGTATTCAAGTTTCTGCACCATCTTATGAGAATTTACCAATTGTTGGAGTTTCTAGAAGAGGTATAGGATCAACAACTGATACTGGAACTGGTGTAACAGTAGATGTTGAAGTGGGAGCTGCTAATACTTCAGTTGGTATAGGTTCTACATCATATGAAATTATCAACTTTAAATTAAATAATAATGGATATAACTTCAAACTAGGTGATGTATTCAAACCAGTTGGATTAGTTACTGATAGATTCTTAAACACTTCATCACTAATAAATGATTTTGAGTTGACAGTAACTGAGGTATTCAGTGATCAATATTCATCTTGGAATTTTGGTGAATTTGATTTTATTGATTCAATAAAAGATCTACAAAATGGTAAAAGAGTTAGATTCCCAATATTCTATAATGCAAGTTTATTAAGTTTTGAAATTGATGAAAATAATCCAGATTCTTCTTTGATTGACTTAGATGCACTATTGTTGATATTTGTTAATGGAGTAGTTCAAGAACCAGGCAAGTCTTATACATTTGATGGTGGTTCATCATTTGAATTTGTACAAGCACCAGATCCTAATGATGTTATTGATATATTTTTCTATAAAGGAACTACTGGTACTGATTCAATTCAAGTTTCTGCAGGAGCATCAATAGCACCAACAATAAAAACTGGTGATGTTGTTCAATTAAATAAAATTGGAGTAACAACATCACAAGATCCAAGAACTATATTTAATATTCTGGCATCTGATGAGGTTGAAACTAATCTTTATACTGGATTAGGAGTAAATGAAACAACATATAAACCATTTAATTGGATAAAACAGAAGATAGACAAAAAGGTAAATGGTGAAATAGTATCTAAATCAAGAGATTCTATTGAATCACAGGTATATCCAACTGGTAAAATTATTGACGATATTTCAACAACTGATAATGAATTATTTGTTGATAACGCAAAATTCTTTAACTATGAAGAAGACTTCTCTGCTTTGAGTAATATTGTAGTTGGAGGATTGATTGTAGGTGCATCAGAACCCGTATCTGCTGCATTTACTGCAACTGTTTCAATTGGTGGAACAATTCAAGCACTTACCATAACAAATGGTGGAAGTGGATATGTTGGATCAACAACTTCTATTTCAATTTCTGCTCCTCATGCTATTGGAGTTGGAGTTGGAACAACCGCAACCGCAACCGCAACCATAACAAATGGTGTTATAACTGGTACTCCAACAATTACTAATCCTGGTTTTGGATATACCATAGCAGCAGTTCCTCAAGTCCTTGCTCAACTCCCAAGAGCAGTAAAAGAAGATATTGATACTATTACTACCATTGAGGGATTTGATGGTACTATTACAGGTATTGGTGTTACTGGTGGAATAGGACATCCAACTGCACTTAAATTTAATATAAGTGCTGATTTGACAAATAATCCAAATTCAGTTCTTACAGATTTGAAAGTTGGGTATCCTATATACATATTTGGTACACAAGTTGGACATGGTGTTACTTCAGTTGTGAGTGATAACTCCACTGTTGTTGCAACTGGAACTACATGTGTTGATAATATCTACTTTGTAAATGCCTTTAATTCTGGTGTTGGCATCATTACATGTAATATAATGACTGGTGTTAATACCACTGGTATAGAGACTTCTGGTTCATCAATCGGTAGTTTCTCTTGGGGAAGACTCTCTGGGTTTACTAGAGGTTCAAATCCTGTATCAATAGGTGTTACTGGATTAACAATAGACTCTGGATTAACAACTTACCCATCTATCCAGAGAAGAGATTTCGGTCTTAGGGACAATGGTTCATTAAGAAAGGATCTTGGGTAGTATAAATATAGAAAAAAGCTAATGATATGGCTGCAATTGTAACAGATCAATTTAGAATTCTAAATGCAAATAACTTTGTAGAGACAGTGGATGACTCTACAAATTCTTACTATATTACATTAGGTCTAGCCAATCCAGCACTCGCAGTTGGTTTTGGTAGAGATACCTCATGGAATACTGACACACCCAATCCAACAGATAATTTTAATTACATAGATCATTCTGGAGATACTCAAATATTTGGTAAAAAGGTAACTAGTGCAAATATAAGAAGATTAATCACAAGAAGAGATTGGAGTCAGGGAACAAGATATGAAATGTATCGTCATGATTACAGTATTACAAATCCTTCACCTATTACAAACTCAACAAGATTATATGATTCCAGTTATTACGTAATTAATAAAAATTTTGATGTTTATGTCTGTATTGATAATGGTTCTTCTGGTATTAGTTCTACTGGAAACGCATCACAAGATGAACCTTTATTTACTGATTTAGAACCATCAAGAGCAGGTGAAAGTGGTGATGGATATATTTGGAAGTATCTATTTACTGTTCCTCCTAGTGATATTATAAAATTTGATTCAACTGAATATATTTCAGTTCCTAGTGACTGGCCAACCTCTTCCGAAACTCAAATACAATCTGTAAGAGAGAATGGTGACTCAACTATAAACAATAACCAAATTAAAAAAGTTTATATTGATAAACCAGGTTTTGGATACTCTCAGAATATTATAGGTAGAGAAGTTGATATTGTTGGTGATGGAACAGGTGCAAAGGTAATTATTGACACAGATAGTAATGGTAAAATAATAAAAACTGTTGTTTCCTCTGGTGGTCAAGGTTATACCTATGGAATGGTAGATTTGGGTCCTCTTGGAAATTCTGGCGTATCTGTTGGAAATTTTGCCAAATTGATACCAATTATTCCACCATCAAGGGGTCATGGATACGATTTATATAAGGAATTGGGAACTGATAAAATTTTAGTATATGCAAGATTTGATGATTCAACAAAAGATTTCCCAACAGATACTAAATTTGCACAAATTAGTGTAATTAAGAATCCAACATCTATTGGTTCTACTTCTACTTTTACTGCAAACGATTTTTCATCTGTCAATGCTATAAAGGTCGTTTCTCCAACTGGAACTCCAACTATAGGAGAAAAAATCAAGCAAACTGTTGCTGGTGGAACTGCCGAGGGATACATTGTTTCTTATGATACTGATACTAACGTAATTAAGTATTATCAAGATAGATCACTATTTTTTAATCAAACTAGTGCTGATCAAACTGATTATGTTGGAATTACGACTGGATCTAAGGTTTTACAGTTTGAATCTTCTGCAGAAAGTATAATTGCACCTACAAGTGGATTTTCTGCCACTGTAGATCAAAACTTTACTGGAATAAGTACAAATCCATCTGGTAATAAAGTTATTTCATTAGGAGTAAACTTCACAAATGGTCTTGCTTCTCCTGAGATAAATAAAAAGTCGGGTGAAATAATTTACTTAGACAACCGACCACTGGTGAGTAGAAACGCTAGACAGAAGGAAGACATTAAAATCATCTTGGAATTTTAAAAAATGCCACAAAAAACGAATTTAAATATAAGTCCTTATTATGATGATTTTAATAAGGAAGATAAATTTTACAAAGTCCTATTCAAACCAGGATTCCCTGTACAAGCAAGAGAATTAACAACTCTACAATCTTCTTTACAAAATCAAATTGAAACATTTGGTAGTCACATCTTTAAAGATGGGTCTATGGTGATACCTGGTAATATAAATTTTGATCAGCAATATCATTCAGTAAGAATATTAGACAGTCATTTAGGTATTCCAGTTACGTTATATTTGGATCAATTAATTGGATTAAGATTAAAAGGTCAAACTTCTGGTATTATCTTAACAATTGATAGTTATGAACTAGCAGGAACGAGTGCAGAGATAGATGATTTAACAATATATGTAAAATATTTGGAATCTGGTGATAATAATGAAATATCAAATTTAGATGATGGAGAACAATTAATAGTTCAAGAATCATTTGTTTATGGAAATACTGCAATTAATGAAGGAGAAACAGTTCTTACATTAGTAGATACCAATGCTTCTGCAATTGGGTCTGCAGTTGGCATATCTTCTGGAACATATTTTATCAGAGGAACTTTTGTAGATGTATCTACAGATAAAATTGTTTTAGATCCTTATTCAAATACACCATCATATAGAGTTGGTTTAAACATTGATGAGCAGTTAATTACTGCTAAAAATGATGATTCTTTATATGATAATGCAAGAGGATTTTCAAACTTTGCTGCTCCAGGTGCGGATAGATTTAAAATAACTACAACATTAGGAAAGAAGAGTTTAACTGATTTTAATGATACAAACTTCATTGAACTATTAAGGTTAGATGAAGGTGAAATTAAAAAGATGGTCAAAAAATCAGACTATTCTTTAATAAGAGATTATTTTGCTGCACGAACATTTGATGAATCTGGAAATTATTCAGTAACACCATTTGATGTTCAAGTGTTTAATTCATTAAATGATGGTATATCGAATGAAGGTATTTTTAGGTCAAATGAAGTAACTGACCAACAAAATATACCATCTGATGATTTAATGTGTGTAAAAGTATCACCAGGAAAAGCATATGTAAAAGGATATGATATAGATCTTGGTGGATCAACAATTATAGATGTAGAAAAACCAAGAGATAAACAAACAGTGGATTCATCATTAGTTCCATATCAAATGGGAACTATTTTGAGAGTTAATAATGTTTTTGGTGCTCCTGTACCAAATATTAACTATGATACAAAAGTGGTTGAATTATATAACCAAAGAACTAATAGCAATAGTGCAGGAACAGGTGAATTAGTGGGTCAGGCAAGAGTTTATTCATTTGCTGTTTCAAATGCATCATATGAAAACGATACTACAGAATGGGATTTGCATTTATTTGATATGCAAACATTCACTCGTTTAGAACTAAACATGTCTGTAAGTAATGCTAAACTTCCTGACACATCATTTGTGAGAGGATTAAGTAGTGGTGCGACTGGATATGCAATCGCAGCAGGTGGTTCGAGTGCAGTTGTTAAATTAACTCAAGTTACTGGTGTATTTGTTGCAGGTGAACAAATAATAATTAACGAAGATTCAGAAATAGCAAGATCAATAAAAACTGTTAGAACTTTTGGAATACAGGATGTTAAATCAGTATATCAAGATGCATCTGCTGTATCTGGATATGCTTCTGATTTTGTTGCGGATACAGTTTTACAAAGTAAAGTACCAACTGGTTTCAGTATTACTGATAATTTAAATATAAATGCTGCTGGTATTGCTACATGTGCAGGTAGAAGTTTTACTGGTATAAAGACAGATACTATTATTAGATATCAATTAACTGGTGAGGCAACAGAGAGATTTAATAGAGTTACAAGTGTATCATCAAATGGTCTTTCTTTAACTCTTGCTGCTGTCAATAATGTTACAGGTGTATGTAATGGTGCTTTACCAACTGGTGCATCAGTTGCACCTACATTCAGATTTGGTGTACCTAATATAAATTTAAATGAAAATAAGGGATTATATGCCGAATTAGGCAATAAAAATGTATCCGATATTGATTTATCAACTGCTAATTTAACTGTTGGTGCAAATATAACAGGAGAGAGTACAGATGGATCTGGTATATTATCATTTGATCTAGCTGCTAGTGGTATTTCAAGTGCATTTTATGATGGTTTTGATGCTGAAAGATACTCTGTTCATTATTCAAATGGAACAATTGCAGATTTAACAGCAGATCAATTTGTTTTAGGTGCAAATGGTCAGTCTGTTACCATTAATGGATTATTAACCAGTCAATCAAACGTCGTTGTAAGCACTACACTTAAGAAACAATCATTAAAAAGTAAACAAAAAAATTATATTAGAAGTGAAAAATTAGAAGTTCTTAAAACTGCTGTTGGAATTAATACATCTCTTACAGGAATGGATAAATCCACTGGATATGGTTTAAGAGTAGAGGATAGAGAAATATCACTAAATGTTCCTGATGTAGCAAAAATTGTAGGAGTTTTTGAATCAATTGATACTGATTCACCAACACTTGATAGATTAACATTCCCTAGTGGTTTAGACTTAGATACTACAGCAATAGTAGGTGAAAGAATAGTTGGTGATAGTAGTGATGCGGTTGCACAAATAACTGGATTAATATCTGCAACCGAAGTTGAAATAGCATACCTTACTCCAACTAAATTTACAGTCGGTGAAGTTTGTAATTTTGATGAATCAAATATATCCACAACATTGCAACTTATAACAGTTGGAAATAACTTGAATATAACAAATAGATTTGAACTTGATAAGGGACAAAGGGAACAATTCTATGATTATTCTCGACTTGTAAGAAGAGTTAACTTCCCACCTGCAACTAGAAAAGTTTTAGTTGTATTTGACAAGTATGTATTACCTAATAATGACACTGGAGATTTTTACACAGTTGCATCATATGATGAAGAGAGATTCTCAAATGATGTTCCATTATTAAATAATGGATTAAGAGCAACCGATACTATTGATTTTAGACCAAGAGTTTCTACTTATACTGGTGCAGAATCACCATTTGCATTTAAAAATAGAACTTTTGCAAGTACTTTTAATCCATCATTTATTGTGACTCCAAATGAGAGTTCAATTCTTGGATATAATTTCTACTTATCAAGAAAAGATAAAGTAATTTTAGATGTTTTAGGAAATCTATCAGTGATTAAAGGAACATCGTCAACTGACCCTGCATTCCCAGCAAGTACTAGTGAATCAATGGAAATTGCAACTATTGAGTTACCTGCTTATTTGTATGATCCTGACGATGCAATTGTAAAAGTTGCTGATAATGTCAGATATACCATGAGAGATATTGGTAGACTTGAAGATAGAATAGATGTTTTAGAAGAAGTTACTTCGTTGAGTTTACTAGAACTCGATACAAAAACTTTACAAGTTCAGGATTTTGATGGTTTATCAAGATTTAAAACTGGATTCTTTGTTGACGATTTTAAAAATATAGATCTTTTAGATACGAATGATCCAGACTGTAAAATTACTATTAACTCTGATGATAGAGAATTAAATGTTCCATTAGATTTCTGGTCTATGAAACCAGAGTTAGCTCTAAATCTAACAACTAATGTTGATACTGCAGATTTCTCTCAAAATCTTGAATTATTAGATACTAATGTTAAGAAAACTGGTGATTTAATTACTTTAAATTATCAAGAAGTTGACTGGATAAATCAACCATTAGCATCCAGAGTTGAAAATGTTAACCCATTTAACATGGTTGAATTTATTGGAAGAATTGAATTAAAACCATTTGCTGATAGTTGGGTTAGAAATGTAGAAGTTGATGGTGGTGTTAGAAGATTAACACGAGGAAGACGTAATCGAAGATTTATTGAGAGAGTATTGACAAATCAAGCACCTGATACTCATATAAGATCTAGAAACGTTGCCTTTACAGCAAATGGATTAAGACCTGTTGCTAGGTTTTATCCATTCTTTGATAGTGTTAGTGGGATTGATATTGTTCCAAAACTACTTGAAATATCAATGGTAAATGGAATATTCCAAAAAGGTGAGACAGTAGAAGCTTATGACTCCTCTACTGGTGCTCGTGTTGCAATATTCAGAATAGCTCAACCAGATCATAAATTGGGAGATATAAATTCTCCTGATGAAACATTTAATGCAAATCCATTTAATACATCAGTATCACTTGGTTCTGTATATTCTGCATCAACAAGTGTTTTAAATATTGATGTTTTATCATTGGCAGATGAAGCTCAAGGAAGATTCTTTGGATATATACCAACTAACAATACAATATTATTAGGTCAAAGTAGTGGTGCACAAGCAAACGTAGAAAATGTAAGATTAGTTGCAGATACATATGGGGATCTTTTTGGATCATTCTTCTTTAGAGATCCATTAACAAATCCACCACCACCATTAAGATTTAGAACAGGTGTTAGTACATTTAAACTAACATCAAGTTCTGTAAATGCAGAACCATTACCTGGTAGTTTATTAATAAGTTCTGGAGAGACTACTTATCAGGCAGAGGGTAGAGTAGACACGTTTACAAGTACTCTTGTGATAATTAGAAGAAGATTCTTCTGTGATCCTCTCGCACAGTCATTCACAACTGATGAGAGTGGTGCATTTGTAACTGCTGTTGATTTATTCTTTGGTAGTAAAGATCCTAGTCAAAAATTAACAGTTGAATTAAGAACAATGGAGTTGGGTCTTCCAACAAATACACTTGTTCAAGATTATGCTCGTGTTGTTGTCAATCCGAATGATATTAATATATCAACTAATGCTGAGATACCAACAACGGTAAAATTCCCATCTCCAGTTTATCTTGAACCAGGTACTGAATATGCACTTGTATTATTAGCACCTACAACAAACCTTTATGAAGCATGGATTGCTCAGATGGGTGAGAGAACTGTTAACACACAGAGTTTACCTGATGCTGAAGCAGTTGTTGTTACTCGACAGTATGTTGGTGGTAGTTTATTTAAATCACAGAATGGTACAATTTGGACACCATCTCAGTTTGAAGATCTTAAATTCAAATTACGTAAAGCACAATTCTCAACCACACCTGGTAGTGTTTTCTTCTATAATCCAAAATTAGAAAAAAATTCTGCTATTATTGAAAGATTGCTTCCAAATGCAATTAGAACATTGCCAAGAAAGTTAAAAGTTGGTATTACTACTACAACTCATGCAAGCACAATCGCAAAATTGGGATTAGGAGTTCAGGTAAGTGATTCAACATCAGCAACTGCAATTCAGGGGTATATTGAACAGGTTGGTGGTCCAATTGACCAATTTAATATATCAAATGCAGGAGTTGGATTTAAACCAAGTCAAACATATAATAATGTTCAATTATATGCAATTACTGGAAGAGGCACAGGTGCGACTGCAACGGTACAAACTAATAGTTCAGGTCAAGTATCATCAATTAGTTTAACAAGCAATACAGGAGGTGCTGGATATGCTGTAGGTGATGTCTTAGGAATTACTACAAGCAGTGGTAGTGTTCTTCAAGGTAGTGATGCTACGATTACAGTTACAAATTTAAATGGAAGAAGTACTTTATACTTAAATAATGTTCAGGGTGAATCATTTACAACAGGACAAGCACTTGTAGTTTATGAAGGATCAACTGCTACATCATACGGTAGTACAACTATCACATCATCAGCAACATATGATGATAGATATGCTGGTAATGTGATTGAAGTTCAACAATACAATCATGGTATGCAAGCCGATACTAACATAGTTACTCTTGCAAATATTGAACCAGATACAGAACCAGTTCTCCTTACAGATTTCTTAGATGTTGATGATCTAGTTATATCTGTTGCAAATACAACAGCATATGCAACGTTTAATGGAATATCGACTTCGCAAGGATTTATTAAGATTAATAATGAAATTATCTACTACGATAGTGTTGGTGTAAATCAATTGGGAATTGGGACGAGAGGTGTTGAAGGATCTCTTGTTAGAACACACAGTGCAAATGATGTCACTCGTAAGTATGAGTTAAATGGTTTTGATCTATCAAGAATCAATAATGATCATAATTTACCAAATACAACTGCTTTAAGCAATGTTAGAGATATAGATTCATACTATCTTGAAATTAATAGAGGTGGTTTAGCAAATGGTGATAGTCAAGTTAGTTTTACAAACGAGCAAAATGTAGGTGGAAGTGATATCTTTGCTTCTCAAAATTATCAGTTCAATACGGTTATACCTCAATTTAGTGTATTAACACCAAGTCAGAATACAGAAATTTCAGCACAAGTAAGAACTGTTTCGGGAACAAGTGCTGGTGGTGGAGAAATTCCATTTATTGATCAAGGATACGAACCTGTAACTCTTAATGAACCAAATATATTGAATACACCTAGATTAATTTGTTCACGAGTTAATGAGAATACAAGATTAACAGGATTACCTTTAAATCGTTCATTTACTCTTGGGGTAAAATTAGAGACAACAGATCCTAATCTTTCTCCTGTGTTGGATACATTAAATGCTACTGTTGTTTATCAAAGAGCAAGACTCAATAAACCCATTGAAGATTATGTGAAAGATGGAAGATCTAATGCAACAACTGGTGATCCTCATTCTGCAGTTTATGTAAGTAATCGAGTAGATCTTAAAAATCCTGCAACATCACTTAAAGTATTAGTGGCTGCCTATCGTGACGCATCTGCAGACTTTAGAGTTCTTTATCAATTGTTTAGAGAAGATGGAAGTGAAACTGAATTAGCCTACGAACTATTTCCTGGTTTTGATAATCTTAATGATACTGATGGGGATGGTTTTGGTGATCAGGTAATTGATTCTGCTAAGAACAGTGGTAGACCAGATGCTTTTGTTTCACCAAGTGCTGCAGATCAATTTAAAGAATATCAATTTAGTGTTGATGATCTAGATGAATTTACTGGATTTAAAGTTAAAATTGTATGTAGTGGAACCAATGAAGCACTTGCACCTAGATTTAAAGATTTCAGAGCACTAGCATTAGCATGATACCAGTCGAAGGACACAAACACTTATATCGAGATGAAAAATCTGGGGCTATCATAAACACTGATAGTCACGGATTTTCTCAGTATAAGAAGTCAAGAAAATTAAAATTAACTCAGAGAGAAGAGTTAGACGGAATGAAAAAGGATATTGAAGAAATAAAAAATTTACTCAGAATGATAGTAGAAAAATAGACGGGTTATATTAAATATAAATATATCTTAGATCGTGATATTGTTTCTAAATGGCAATTTATACTAGTAATCTTTCTTTAACTACTGATTCTGACTTTTCTCAGATCTTTACATTAGAGAACGCTGAAACTAATTCACCGACTAATTTAAGTGGTTTTACCATCGCATCTTCTATTAGAAAGCATCCTGCTGCTAAAAAAGGTGAAGGTTTTGAAGCAACTATTACTAATGCAGCTGCTGGAAAAATTAGATTGAGTATGTCAGGCATAAAAAGTCGTCAATTAGCCGAATCGGGTTTTTTTAGAACTGGTAGATACGTTTATGATGTTGTCATCACAGATTCTGCTTCTGAAAGAACAAAAGTCTTGGAAGGCACAGTATTAGTGAACATTGGTATTACTAAAATACCAAGAGATATAGTTTATCCCCCTACATAAATCAACATGGCTGAAATTAAAGTTAGAGTAGGACAACAGAATGCTATTAAAGTTACATCTTCACTAGCAGGTAGTGGAGCTGGAACTATTGGTGAACTTAGTGATGTATCAATTCAAAATCCACAAAATGGAATGATTTTAGTATACAACAGTACCACTCAAAAATGGACTGGAACACTTGAATGCACACCAGGTGCGACACAGAATTTGGACATAAACGGAGGAAGTTTCTGAAATGGCAAGTATTATAAGAGTAAAAAGATCGACTGGTACAGTAGCACCATCATCTTTGAATTTCGGTGAAGTTGGTGTAACACTGAGTGGAAGTGGTACGCAAGGTAATAAAGGTGATAGGTTATTTGTTGGTGATAATGCAGGTAATCCACAGGTAGTTGGTGGTAGATATTTTACAGACTTATTAAACAACACACCAGGTTCAGTTGCAAGTGGTGCTAATGCATCAACTGCTTCAAATGGATTTGTTGCTATTCTTAACTCTGATCGTAAAGTAGATCAATGGAATGTTGATAACTTAAGATTAGATGCAAACGTACTTTCAACCACAAATACAGACGGAGATTTATTCATATCACCTAATGGTTCTGGTGAAGTAATTATTCCAGATGATACATTTCTTACTTTTGGTGATAGTAAAGATGGAAAGATAGAATATGATGAGAATGGGACTGATAAGGTAAGAGTAAGTGGTGTTGATTGGACATATGCACAAACTACTGATTCATCTACAAAGGACAATGGTGCTCTTGTAGTCGAAGGTGGAGTAGGTATAGAGAAGAGTGTTAATATTGGTGGTAATCTAGGAGTAACTGGTGTTTCTACATTTACAGGTATCGGTACTTTTGTTAGTGACTTATATGTAGGTGGAGATCTTCATATTGCTGATGATTTGTTTGTAGATGAAATGACTCTCCGTAACTTAAGAGTTACTGGTGTTTCGACTTTCCTAGGTGATGTGTTCCAAACAGGAGGAACATTTAATACTATTGATGCAAGAATTGGTAATGTTAGTATTGCGTCCAATATTATTTCAACAAGATCTGGTAGTGGAAGTCAATTATACATTGACCCATATCCAGATGGTTTAAGTAATGAAGGTACAGTTATTGTTAAAGGTGACTTGCAAGTTGATGGTACAACTACAACTGTTGACTCATTTACTGTAAACTTAAATGATCCAATTATCAACTTAGGTATTACAACAAGCACAAGAACTGTAATGATGACAGCATCTGCTGGTGTCAGTACAATCAAGGTTGATACAACCGCTGGTATAAACACAGGTGATGGTATAACTGGTACTAACATAGGTTCTGGTACTACAATTGCAACTTATGATCTAACAGAAAAATTAATCACAATTAATGGATCTGTTCAATCTGGTGGTATTGCTACTACAACACAATTAACAGTTACTTCAAATGTTGACACAAGCACAGATCGTGGTGTAGCATTTAATTACAACACAAGTGCAGGTGCAGGTAACAACAAACAAGGTTTCTTTGGATATCATGATCTATCTGGTGATGGAAGTAATGCACCAGAAAGGTCATTTACTTATATACCTGATGCTACAATCGTAAATAATCTGGTAAGTGGTACAAAAGGTTTCCTAGATATTAAAGGAATATATTTCCAAACTGGTGATTATGATACCACTGGAAATGGTATCGTTTACTTCGATACAACAGGTAAGCAAGTTGGTGCTGCTGGAACTGCTGCTGGTATAACTACTTCTAACTTTGTGTTAACCACAAATGCTGCTGGTATACCAAAATGGACAACAACCCTCGATGGAGGAACATTCTAAACTATGACTCAAACTAATGATGTTGATGTGAATGCTTTGATTAAAATTTATAACCAAAAAATTTCTACATTAACCAACCAAAATATTCTTCTTGAAGCAAAATTACAAACGATTGTTCAAGATCATTTAGATGCACAAAAAGAATTAATGGCAGAAAAACTTGAATTTCAAGAAAAATACGAAAATCTATTAGCAGATATCGAAGAGGAAGATGGCGAAAGCAAGCACTAGACAAGAATTAGTAGATTACTGTTTAAGGCAGTTGGGTGCACCAGTATTAGAAGTCAATGTAGATGATGATCAAATTGATGATTTAATTGATGATGCCATTCAAATGTTTCATGAACGCATCTTTGATGGTGTTGAAAAGATGTATCTTAAATATAAGATTACTCAGGACGACATAGATAGGGGTCTTGGTGTAACTGTATCAGGGACAACGACAGGAATTGGTGGAACAACAGGAATAGGAATTCATACAACAGGTATTACCACATCAATGGTCAATACTGGAATTGCTACCTATGGAGAGAGAAAATATGATTTTTATGAAAATTCAAATTATATACAAGTTCCAGATTCCGTAATGGGAATTGAAAAAATATTTAAATTTGATAGTAGCAGCATATCAGGTGGTATGTTTAGTATTAAATATCAATTATTCATGAATGATCTATATTATTTCAACTCTGTTGAATTGCTTCAATATAGTATGACAAAAACTCGTTTAGAGGATATTGATTTTCTATTATCACCAGAAAAACAAATAAGATTTAATAAGAGACAAGATCGTTTATACTTAGATCTAGACTGGGGATCACAGACAGTTGGTGATTATTTAATTATAGATTGCTATCGTGCTTTAAATCCAGATATATTTAAACAAGTTTATAATGATATGTTTGTTAAGTTATATGCAACAGCATTAATTAAAAAGCAGTGGGGACAGAATTTAATAAAATTTAGAGGAACAAAATTACCAGGTGGAATTGAACTTAATGGTAGAGAAATTTATGATGATGCGATTAGAGAAATAGATGCAATTAGACAGAGAATGACAACAGAGTTTGAGTTACCTCCTCTTGATTTTATTGGGTGATGACTGATGGCAATAAATCCCCATTTTTTACAAGGATCTCAAGGAGAACAAAGACTAGTTCAAGATTTAGTAAATGAACATTTAAAAATCTATGGCATTGAAGTTAGATATATTCCTAGAAAATTTGTAAGACAAGAATCAATTATTAGAGAAGTTCAATCATCAACTTTTGATGATAATTTTCTATTGGAAGCATATGTTAACACATATGATGGTTATGGTGGTCAGGGTGATATAATGACTAAATTTGGTGTAAGTTTAAGAGATGAACTTACAATTACAATTTCAAAAGAAAGATTTGAAGATTTTATTTCACCATTTTTAGCAGCTGATGATGATTATACACTATCATCAAGACCAAGAGAAGGGGATATAATATTTTTCCCATTAGGGCAGAGATTATTTGAGGTAAAATTTGTAGAGCATGAACAACCTTTTTATCAGTTAGGTAAGAATTATGTCTATCAACTTAAATGTGAACTCTTTGAATATGAAGATGAAATTCTTGATACTGGTATTGATATTATTGATTCTCAACTTGAAGATGTTGGTTACATTAGCAAATTACAATTAATTGGAGCTGGAACAACTGCTGCTGCAAATGCACAGTTAAATCTTATCAATAGAGGTTATATTCGTGAGATTGTATTAAATGATGATGGTAGTGGATATAAAAGCACACCAAATGTTGCAATTTCAACTGCTCCGTTTGGATCTGGTAATGCAGATGCGACTGCGGTTGCTATAACTACATCAAAGGGTGGTGTATTCTCTATTGAAAGAATTGAATTAACACATGCAGGTATTGGATATACGGAAGCACCATTAGTCACAATCACAGGTGGAGGTGGTGTAGGTGCTGCTGCAACTGCTGCTCTTGAATCAACTAATTTTGGTATTGTTGACTTTGTTATGACGAATAATGGTGTTGGTTACGCAGCAACTCCGACTGTGACTATTGTTGGTGTTAATACATCACCTGCAGCTGCAGAGGCAAATCTTCTTGCAGATGGAACAATATCTGACATCAGATTAAGAAATGCAGGTATTGGATATACGCAACAACCAACAGTAACTATATCAATGCCATCTATTGTACCTACTGCAAATCCAGAACTATCTGGTGTTGGTGATTTTGATGTTAATGAAATTGTTCGAGGAGTTACTTCTCAAATTGAAGCACGGGTCAAGACATGGGATGCTGATACTAAAGTTCTTGAACTTACAAATATAGGTATTGGGACAACACAGGCAGCGTTTATTCCAGGTGAAATTATACAGGCAACTGAGTCTACTTACTTTAATGTAGTAACTCAGGTAATTGGATCATGTAATGGCATTCAAACAACTATATCTGTCAACAGCACTGCTGGAATACAAATTGGAATGGCATTGAAGGAATCTTTTGCTGGTGCAGGTAATACAGTTCCAGTTATTGGATCAGGTTCTACTGTTACAGCTATTGGAAGTGGTACAATATCAATACATCCACCTTCAATTTGTATTCCTTGCCCATTTAACGCAGTGTTGTCAATTGGTACAACAGCATATTCAAACTACGTAGTTGATTACTTCGATGAAGATAATCAAAATACAACTTTTGAGTCAAATGAAATCATCGAATCTGAAGCAGATGATATACTTGATTTCTCAGAAGGTAATCCATTCGGTACATTCTAATGTTAGGACAATACTATTATCACGAAATACTCAGAAAAACCATAATTTCTTTTGGTACAATTTTTAATGACATTCATATACGTCATAGAGATGGTGCAGGAAAAGAAACAAGTGACATGAGAGTGCCTCTTGCTTATGGTCCCATGCAAAAATTCTTAGCAAGATTAGAGCAACAACCAGATCTAAATCGTGCAGTTCAAATTACACTACCAAGAATGTCATTTGAAACAACTAATATTGCATATGATGCAACAAGAAAGGCAGGTATAACACAAACATTTAAAGCAACTGATGGTAATAATTTAAGAAAAGTATTCATGCCAGTTCCATATAATCTTGGATTTGAATTAAATATTCTTGTTAAATTAAATGATGATGCATTACAAATCGTAGAGCAAATATTACCTTATTTTCAACCATCATTTAATGTTACTGTAGATCTTGTGGATGTAATTGGTGAGAAAAGAGATATCCCAATAGTATTAGATAATATTTCATTTCAAGATGATTATGAAGGAGATTTTGCAACAAGAAGAGCACTTATATACACGTTAAACTTTACTGCTAAAACTTATCTCTTCGGTCCTGTATCTGATTCTAGTGAGGGTCTTATCAAGAAAGTTCAAGTGGATTATCATGCATCTGTTGATACTGAGAATGCAAGAAGAGAGTTGAGATATACTGCAACTCCTCAAGCACTTAAAGATTATAATGAGGATAATACAACTGTATTAAGATCAGATTTATCTAAGACTAAGACAAGATTTGATGTTACTTCAACCACTGCTTTATCTGCTGGCATGAGAATTATTATAGATAAAGAAATTATGAAGATTAAGGAAATTGTTGATGCAAACACGATTACTGTAAATCGTGGATATCAAACTATTGCAGCAACACATACTGCACTAGCAGCTATTAATGTATTAACAACAGCTGATGATGCTTTAGTAGAACCTGATGATGACTTTGGATTTAATGGTAGTCTTGAAATGTTCCAAGATTCTAGAACATATAGTCCAACACAACAGAAAGATATTTAATGAATACCATGACTAACTATGATTCTATTGATGAAGCGTTAAACACAAGTAGTGCGATTGATGTCACTCCAACTAGCAAACCACAAAAGGTAGAATCTAGTAAGGATGATATTCAAAAGGACTATGATTATACCCGTGCAAATTTATATTCGTTAGTTGAAAAAGGTCAAGAAGCACTGAATGGTGTTTTAGAAGTTGCAGGTGAAGGTGGAAGTGCCAGAGCATATGAAGTTGCAGGTCAAA
>VTLG01009673.1_pt1 | contig 22285 bp, 52 predicted proteins | sample 4694571 | NCBI WGS metagenome assembly VTLG01 (sample SAMN12604809, study PRJNA352737) | marine metagenome | biome: ENVO:00000447; feature: ENVO:00000209|ENVO:00000569|ENVO:01000036; material: ENVO:00002151; isolation source: viral sequences binned using virsorter ...
CAAAACGATCATCTGCAAACCAACCGTGTATTGTTTGTGGTGTAACCTTTAACTCTTTGGCTAATTCTCTTTTGGTTATTTCAGGATTGTGTATTAATAAATCAATAGCAGCCATTTGATTGGCTTTCTTTAACTCAATATTGCTCATTTACCTTGTCCTCTATATTTTTTCTTGTAATATTTTTTTGACTTTTTATTTCCAAACTTGGTATTATGGCTCATACCTTGCCGAGTTTTTTTTGCACCATTTGACTTTCTAGTGCGTTCCTTAAATAATGATCGCCTCATTTTTTATAGACTTTTTCTGCTCCTGCAATTCCAAATGATCCAAGCGTTACCCAGACAAACGAGTTGTAAATGTAGTCGTTTACCATTAACTCTATTCCAATAATACCCATTGCTAAATCTACGATGCCAAATACACACATCAACGCAAAGGATAGAAAACCAATAATATTCTTTTCATTGTATTCGTTTTTATCTTTAAATAATTCCCACATAACTTATCCTTTCAAGTATCTAAACTTTTTTTTGTTAATAGGATTACCTTTTAGCTTTTGCTTGATGCTTTTTTTTCGCATACCATACAAACGCTTAGGTATAAAATTCCTTGCTGTGCTTTTAGTTACATTGCTCATCTATGGCTTTTAACTACTGGCACACTCATTGTTAATGATGATCCTTTGTGTTTTTTATATCCACCTTTTGGATTTTTCATTAATTTAAACTTACCTTTCTTTTTCATAAAGTGATAACCTCTTGGTGCTTTCACTTTCATTTCTTCTTACCTTTTTTCATCTTTTTTTTCTTTTTCTTTTTTCCTTTATGATACGGCATAACTATCTCCTCTTTTTAAATTTTGTTTTTGGACACGATGTAATGTATTCTATTCTGTTTTGTATCTTTAATCCTGTATGCAAACCACAATAAGTTATGCCCTTTTCTTTACCAGCAAACGAACATCTTTTTTTAATTAAAGAACAGTAGTCAAACAACCTAATCTATATCCAATTCTTTGTATAATTTGCGATCTGACATCGAACTTTTACTATTAATGACTAATTTTGGCACAGAAGGCAACCTTTTTACTAGGAATTGCTCATCTTTGCATAGGCATAGTTCAAGTGGATCATCAGCCATTTTCTGCTCCACTTCAAATATCGTATCGCACTCTAAACATTTATAATCATATTTTGGCATAGAAACAATTTAAAGGTAAAAATCTATAAAAAACCACGAAAATTTAGGATTTATAATCTAATCTTTTTGAACTTCAAGTATAACTTTAACTGTTATATATTATTTTCTATTATATCGTCGTTTATAGAATATTTTTTAAATCTTGATTTTAACATATACCTTATTAAATTATTACTATTTATAGTTAGTCGTTACTTTATACTTCGCAAGGAAACCTGATACACAACAACGCTGTGCGTAAACTCGCCTAAGGGGGCATAAATCAAGCAAACAAGCAACAAACAAACAAAAAAAAACAAGATCCGAACAAATACAATAAGCAAATAAGCCGTAAAAAAAATAAAAGGGTGATCCATAGGAATTAATACGATCCAATGCAAACAACAAATAATGTAAAAGAAAACAACAAATAATGTTGCAATTAAAGAAAAAAGGTTGTAAGATCTTAAAACAAACAAAAAACAAGGGGTTTTAAAATGAGATACTCAAATAAAAACTTAAACAATGAATTAACAATTAAAGACATTAAACAAGATGAGATGTTTACATTAAAGAATATAGAAGAACCAACAGGTAAACAAGTATGGCTAAAATCTCATTATGACAGATCAACAAGAAAATTTGTAATATACAATTTTAATGATATCGGCAAATCAAAACTTATTGACGGATCAAAAGAAATATTCACAAACTTTACATTTTAAAAGGGGCTACAATGAACAAACAAAACATAATGAACAAAATACATAGACAATATACAATGAACAGAACAAGCGAAATAAAAGATATTTTAAACAGGATCTTAATTGTATTGGTTGCTTTTTCTGTTGTTGGTATGGTTTCAGGGTTTGGAATAATCATTTATTCAATTTACAAAAGTACGGATTTTATGGTTGTTAATGATCAATATACAATGGATTTATTTGGATATGGTTTAATAAAATTTGTTGCTTTTGGTTGGATCTGTTTTACATCATTAGTAATACAATTAAAGATTAAAAAGGGGTTTTAATATGGATCAAATAAAAAATTACAAAATGAAATGTTTTAATATATACTTTGAAAAAGAACAACAACGACAATTAAAAGAACAACAAGAAAAACAGATTAAAAGAGATCTCTTTATTGTAGATCTAATTAATTTTGTTGGTTTGCTTGTTGTCCTGTTCTTTACTTATTGGATCATCATTAGAATTTAAAAAAATTTATTAACAAATAAACAAGGGGTTTAAAATGAAATTACACCATACAAAATACAAAAAAAACTATGCTAAATTTATCTTAGGTAGTATTAAACCATACGAAGAAGACAAACCAATTAAAGATGATCAAAAATTAGATTATTTAATTAATGTCTTTAAAAAAGAAAGTAATTTTAATAATCAAAGAGAAAGTTTCCAAAGTGCTTTTTCTTATTGGTTGTCAGGGTTGCCTTCCGTAATTGATCTTCCTTTTTACAATGGCGAAATAATAGAATTAGCCGTAGAAATGGGATCATTGGATAAAAACCATACAGAACAACAAGCCGAAAAAATATATAGTAATTATTGGAATTTTATGGCTTATATGGTTTTAGATATGAAAATAAAACAAGATAAGACGCATATTTTGGATATTTAAAAAGGGGGTACAATGATAATTGAAAGAAATAAAATAAATGGATCTTTAATAATTTCAGATATTAAAAACGGCTATTTATTTAAAAAGGTATATTATTTTTATACCAAAGCACAAGCCGTGAAAATGTTTAAACAGGAATTAAAACAGATCTAATAAATTAAAGGCATATATTTAAATATATATGCCTTTTTTTATATATAAGGTTATACAATGAAAAAAGGCGAATTAATAAGGGTTTTAGGGGGTTATAAAAACTTTTATAATAAATTAAAAAATATAAAAAGAAATGATCCGTGTATTTGTAATAGTAATAAAAAATTTAAAAAATGTTGTCTTATTATAATAAGGGGTTTATAAAATGATACAAGAATTAATAGATTTTACAATTATTTATTTTACAATATTAATTGTTTTATTATGGTTATTAACTATAAAAGAACAATTATAATAATAACAACATAAGGAAACTATAAAATGAAAAAAGAATATACAACATATAGTATAAATTTGGTTGGTGTAGGTTGTGAAGATGATTTATTGCCTATACATATAAGAACATTAGATCCTGATTTATTTGATGATTTGAAAAAATTCATTAAAAAATATAATAAACATATTGAAAATAAAGATAAATATGTATTTAATGGATCAGATTATATTAAAACAACATAAGGAAACTATAAAATGAAATATAAAAAAAGATCAGATAGTATATTTAATGATTTTGAACATTATGTAAGTAAAGAAAATTTGTTTCAAATTGCTTTTTTTGATTATTCTAAAAGTAGCAAACATAGAAATAAATTGAATTATATATGGAAGACATTATTAAAACAACATAATAAAAAAGGGATCAATTAAGATCCCTTTTTCATAACAAACAAGGTTTCTATAATGAACATAGAAAGGGTTAATAAATTAAACATATTATAATTATAAATCTACTATATTATACTATATTTATAAATATACAAATAATGTTTGCTTTTATTATAAATATGTTATAAAGTATGATACAAACAAGTATGAACAAAAATTTAAATAAGATCAATTTTATTATATTGGGGATAGTTATATCTTTATATCTCATTATAACACCTATATCAGTTAATCCAAACTATAATTATCCCCTAAAATTTATTTTAACAAACGAGGAAACAAATGAACGAAATAAAAAAATTACTGAAAAAAGAAAATGTTATATTTGAATTTTTTGGTAAAGAACAAATAGGCGAAGAACTAACAAACAAACAATGGGATAAATTTGTAAAAACTTACAATGATAAATTTGCAAATGGATCTTATGAAGTTGCGAAAGAGTGCATAAGAGAATTTATGGAACACGAAGATATAAAGTGGATATAGGAGAAAAAATGAAAAAAGATAAAAATGGAATACCTTATAATTTAGAAGTACCTATTTATTATAATGTACAAGACGGATCTTATATTTTAGAAATGGATACTATGATAGATGACTTTAATGACAAATTAAAGTCGTTAGATAGTCTTTGCGTTAAATTAAAAAAGGAGAAGAACAATGAGAATTAGCAAATTAATTTCTGATCTAAACAATATACAAGAAGAATACGGCGATAAAGAAATTGTTATTGTTCAGTATGGATCTAATGTAGGGGGCAGTTATGAATACGGACACTTACTTACTAATAATGAAAAAGACAGACAAGATCAGAACGCAGAACTTATGGCAAGTTATATGGATTTAAGTGATGAGATAGAATTATATACAACGGAAGAATAATGGTAAGAAAAATAATAGAAATGAAAGTATCTATGGAAAGAAATGTATTTGAGGAATTTTGTTCTATTCCAATGGATTATGATGTAGATAGTTATGCAATTAAACTATGTGAGAAGTGGGCAAAGAAAGAGCCAACAAAAGAATTTACCTACTATATAGATTATGATTTATTAGATGATATGAGTGGAGAAACCATTGGCTATATATATGAGGAAGAACACATTTAATGGAAGATAAAAAGATGAAAGAGTGGGTTGATAATAAAATCAAAGAACTTAAAAATAACGGCGAGTATTATTATAAAAGAGGTACTACGCACTTAACTATTGAGGACATTGAAAAAAAGTGCGAAGATCAAATAGTAGACAAAGATAAACCTATCAGAATAGAAAGAGTTATTTGTGGTGGTAGAGAAGAAGAAATTTTCTTTACTTGGGAAATGTGGATAGATAATGGACAAGTTGTTATCTCTGTTGATGAGAGTAATGGACATTGGGGTAAAAAATCACAAGAGGCAGAAGAAAGACTTGATGAAAAACTAAGATATGAATTAGAAGATGATTATGAAGAAGAGTTAGAAATTGAACAATATGAAAGGGAAAATGGTATAAAATGAAACAAGCAAAGGAAATACAACTATACAATGTTTATTACGACTATGACAATAGTATGACTTATGAAACTACAACAGATAACTTTGAAAAATGGTTAGAACAACATAATAAACAAAGAATAGCAAATGGTGAAATGTCAGAAGATAAAGATCAATTTAAAGTAAAAGAAGTAAGTTTAATTTTATTTGATGAGGGCGAAAATGATTGAGCAATTTAGGTTTATATCAAAAAGAACTAAGAAAATAGAGTACAGAACTTTATTAAAAAAAGAGTTAAGGTTTTGTCAAAATAAAAAGTGCAGAAAGTTTATTGATCCAAACGAAATGGCAAAGCCAATAGATTATTCTTCTTACAAAGTAAGAAAGTATTGCAGTAAGAGTTGTGCTTGTTCACAAAGAAACAGAAATGTTGAGTATAAGCAAGAGTGGAGAGATAAACAAAGTGCAACTCTAATTAAAAGATATGAGGGTTTAGGTGTTTATTATATTCCAAAAGATGTAAATCTTACATATAAAGAATATAAGAAAAGAGTAAGAACTGCAAGTCAAAGAACACTTAAAAGATTAGATAGAGTTAGTTATGATTATTATATGAAAAATGCTTGGAGTAGCGATAATACTGATCCTGACGCATTAACGATAGAACATAAAACATCAGTTAGGCAATGTTATGATTGTGGTTTTAGCATAAAACAAGCAAGTAATATTAACAATTTAGAAATAATTACAATGAAAGAAAATTGGAGTAGAAGATGAGCAAAGAAAGAATTATGGAGCAGTTAAATATGATTGGTAGAAAAGTAGATATAATCACAGAGGGTTATACCAAAGATCAGATAGAAGAAAACATAGACTTTTTTATTGAGCAAGACAAACACGAGCCAGAGTATGTTAGCACTTGTTGTAGCCATAGTGCTTTTGGAAATAGTTTTGATGAAGAAGAATTAACAGGTATTTGTGGTAAGTGTTATGACGGAGCAAATTTTGATGATTTATATGGAGAGGATCAATAATGAAAGAATATACAGATAAACAAATAAACTCAATGATATTGCATTTAAGAGTAAAAGATATTGCAGAAATGTATTATTTAGATAACGAGCAAGATCCTGATAGAAAGTTTTACGATTATAAAACTGATAGTTGGCTTACTCGTGAAATGGTAATTAGTAGTGCAATAGAAACAGGTTGGAAGGAGAGCAAATGAAAACAATACCAATAGGAAACTTAACATCAAAAGAAACAGAAATGTTTTATAATTTGATAGATAAAGGCAAATTTCTTTATCAATGGTTTGAAAAAGAACATATTGCAGAGGATTTTACAGATGAGCAATGGAATAAGTTTATTGAAGATAAGCAAGACGGATTTTCAGATTCGGTTTATGAAACTGCTATGATATGTGTTGAAGATTTTGAAGTTGATGACAAAATTACAATTAAGGAGGAAAAATGAGTAAAGATAATGATTGGTATTCTATACAATTATATTTAGATGTCAATGAGAGATCTATGGCTTGGCTTTCAAGGAGATTAGGTGTGCATATAAACACTATAAGATCTTGGAAAAGAACAGGCAAGGTATCTCAAATGGGTAAGTTAGCATTGTGCTATATTACAGGGCAGACTTATGAACAATTATTCAATTAGGAAAAGGAGAGAAAATGAGTGATGATCTAATTAAAAAGTATAATCTTGATGAAGATGATTTTTGGACTTTGAGAGGCAATAAGATTATATCTTTTGACGGAGTGATAAAGATTATAGAGGCAGAAAACATTAAGTTTGAAATGTCTGATAATCTTGATGTATCGCCAAGTGTAGCAATTAAAATAAGAGCATACCAAGAAAATGATGATCTTGGATTAATTGAAGAAATAACCTTTGGCGAGGCAAATGATACTAATTGCAAAAACCAATATTTTTGGGCAATGGCAGAGAAAAGAGGTAAAGCAAGAGCAACTTTAAAACTACTTGGCTTGTATGGTAAAAATGCTTTTTACTCTGATGTAGAGGCAGATGATTTTACAATGAAAGCCCCTACAATAAAGCAAGTAGAGGCAATAAATCGCTTAGAAAAACAAGCATTAGATAGTGGTGTATTGGGTAAAGAGGCGAGAGAGTGGTTAAAAGCAAATAAAAATGGTATAAGATCAAATGTAGATGTCTATGAAAAAGCAAAAGCAAGTCTTAAAAATCATCTTGGTTTGCAATGATAGATGAAATTAGAGATACATTAGACGGAGCAACTTTAATATTGATTATATATGTTGCTTTTATGTTTTGGGTTTTTGACGGATTTTATATTTTAATAAGGTTATTGGATTTTATATGGATCAAAGTTTCATAAAGGTTTATAGGAAGATCCAAGATAATTGGATTTGGGATAATCCGTTATATCTGAAATGTTGGATAGATATGTTGATGAGGGCGAGTATAAAGCCCTCGTCAATGTTGATTAACAATCAAATAGTCAATATAAATAGAGGAGAGATAGTATTTTCTCAAAATAATTTTGCTAACAGAAATAAAATGTCAAGACAACAATTAAGAACATTTTTAAAAAAGTTAGAAAAAACAAATATGATTGAGGTAAAATCTAACCAACTAATAACACACCTAATTATTGTCGGATACCAACGATACAATGATTATAAATCAACCAAGAGCCAACCAACTAATAACCATATTATAAGAAAGAAAGAAAGTAAGAATAAAGAAAATAAAGACTTTGATTTATTTTGGGAGCATTATCCTAAAAAGGTTGGTAAGAAAAAAGTACAAGATAAATTTGACACAAATAATTATCCTATTGATTTAATAATAAAGAATTTAGAATTGCAAAAAAAGTCGGATCAATGGCAAAATCAACAATACATACCTAATCCTGAAACTTACTTAAATCAAGAAAGGTGGACAGATGAAGTGGTAGTACAAAGTGTACCTGATGAGCCGATTTATATTTACCAATGTGGTAAATGCAACAAACAAAAGACAACTTCGGAATATAGAGATTTATATGTTTCGTGTTGTGATGAACAAATACAACCAAGAAAGGAATACAAATGAGTGAACATTTAATGAATCCAATAGTAGACATATTAAAGATACATTGGGTTGAACAAGATATTGGCGAATACTATGGACATAATAATCAAGGATATATTTTTGGAATTGAGTTTCAAGATGATCAAGATAATTATGAGTGCGTATGGTATAAAAGTAAAAAAGAGAGAGATAAACAATATAAGAAAGAAATTAAGAAAATAAAATTTTGTACTAATTTTGATAATTTAAATGGGAGAATTTAAATGAGTGATTTATTATTAAAGACGCAACAAGAGTTGCACGAGAATACTGCGAAATGGAATAGAGTGATAGAAAAAATAAAACTAATAAACTTTAAGAAGTATGAAAATAATCAAACTATTGGTTTTATAATAGACGACATAGTTGTAGGAGAGTTTGTAGCAGATGAAAAAGATAAATGATGTTATAAATACTCAATGGAGTATTAAGGTTGAGGGAAAACTTAATCGTAATAATATTATATTCCATACTAATAAATATCAAAAACTTTATCAAAAAATGGAAAAATATAATAACTTTGTAAAAAAACCAAAGGAGCAAGATGAAACCAAGTAGTGCAAAAGCAAAAGGCAGAAACTTCCAAAACAAAGTTAGGGAAATGATAATGGAAAAGTTAGGGATCAACGAACACGATATAAAGACAGCAGTTATGGGCGAGAGTGGTATGGACATTATATTATCTAAGGCAGGTAGAGACGCTTTTCCTTATTCCGTAGAGTGTAAAAAGGTAGAACGAATTAATATTTGGCAATGCTACGAACAGGCGTGTCAAAATTCAGAGGACTTGACACCATTATTAGTTTTTTCAAAAAACCACTCAAAAGTAATGGTTTGCTTTGAATTTAAGGATTTATTAGATTTAATAAACAATAGCAACGGATTTAAGAGATTAACTAAATGAAACTTACAGAGGACGGCTTATATTTTATATCTTGCCCTAATTGTGGTAGCAAGAATATGATTAAAAAAGGCACTCAAAAAAATGCCGACGGATCTTTAAAACAAAAATATTTTTGCAATGATTGTAAATGTAAAACTGTAAATCCAATTAGAAATGACATAGAGGTTGTTAGGGAAAATATAAAACTTGCTAAACAAAAACAATCTGCACAAGACACAAGTAGAATAGAACGAAAATCATTTAGAGAATATGCAAGATATGAAAACGCAGTACATAACTTATTATTTGATATTCAAGCATTATTGCAACAAAAGAATTTTTCAGAGTTTAAATTTAAAAAAGTCAAACAAGGTAATAGTGTTGGAGTGTTGCAAATATCTGATACACATTTCAACGAACTTGTTTCCCTACCTCATAACAATTATGATTTCAAAGTTGCTAGTAGGCGATTAAAACACTATGTAAACAGAGCAAAAGAAATATTTAAAGTCTATGATATAGATAATGTATTAATTGCTATTACAGGCGATTTAATAAATTCCGATAGAAGATTAGATGAAATGCTTAATATGTCCACCAATAGAAGTAAAGCAGTATTTCTTGCAGTAGATTTATTACAACAAATTATATTTGATGTCGGAAAAGATTATTCTGTATCTGTTGCTTGTGTGACTGGAAATGAAAGTAGATTAAAACAAGATTGGGGTTGGAGTGATTTTATGGCGTCAGACAATTACGACTTTGTTATCTTTGAAATTCTAAGACACTATTTTAAAACAACTGATGTGCAGTTTGTAGTTGATGATCCTACGGAAGTAGTAGTCAATGTCGCAGGACAAAACTTATTACTATTACACGGAAACGGAAGTTTTACTACGCAATACGAAAAGAGTGTTAATCAAATCAAAGGTAGATACGCAGGTAGAGGTGTGCAAATAGATTATATTATATCTGGACACATACACTCTGCGAGAGTAGGAGATATTGCAAGTAGAAGTAGTTCGTTGGTTGGAGCAAACGAATACAGCGAAAAAGGATTAAATCTATCAGGAAGAGCAAGTCAGAATATTTATATTTTCCACGAGAATAAAAATATAGACGCTATGAAAATAGATTTACAATATGTTGGAGAGGAGTGTTATGACATTGATACTGAACTTGAAAGTTATAATGCTAAATCTTCCAACAAACTAAAACCAAAGAAAACCATATTTGAGGTAACGATATGATGTTAAAAATAAACCAAGAGGAAAAACAAGTGTTGAAGTATATCTTCAAAAGTCGCTATGTTAGGGAATTGCCACCTGCTATTAAAAGTGTTGCATTAGACATTAAGAGAGCAATTAACAATCCTACCAAAGTAACTGAACAAGAATATGTCGGACTTAATCCAACTTGGAAACATTGCGAAAATTGTGACGATTAATTAGTATGATTATAGCAAAATTACATCAATGCGTTTATAACGCAATAGTATCGCTTTGTCTTAAATACAAAAACAAGGAAGGTAAAATGTACTACAACACAACAAATGAAACAGGAAGTTTGCTAAGAAAAAAAACAAAAAAAGCAAATAATCAAAAACATAAATGCTTGTCATATTTCCAAGCAAATCCGTATACAATGTATACACCTGAAATGCTACACAATAACTTAGTCGCAACAAATGATATAAACGAAAATACACCACTAACATCAATTCGTAGGGCATTTAGCGATTTAAGTAAAGAGGGATACATAATAAAAACATCTGAAAAACACATAGGCAATTACGGTAGACACTCTTATCTATGGATTTTAAAAAACTATCACAACGAAAAGAAATGGAGTAAATAATGGCTTACGAGCATAAAGAAAATAATGGATCTTTATTTAAAAACGATAAAAAAGAAAAACAAACTCAACCTGATTATACTGGACAAGTTAATGTAGGTGGTACTTTGTACAACATATCTGCTTGGATTAATGAAAGCAAAGGTGGTAAAAGATATTTCGGTTTGCAAGTATCAATACCAAAACCAAAAGATGACAAGCCAGTAGATCCACAAGACTTACCATTTTAAAATAATTGAGGTAGTTTGGTATAAATGTAAACAATTAAATATAGGAGTTCACTCTCTTGTTAATAAAGTTTGTGCAAATACCTGGTTGGCTACGGCTACCTCAATGATTTTTTAAGATAAAAAGACTAAATTTAAAATAACGCACTATTTACGGTGTTCATACCACTTTGATCTATCACGCTTACGATATGCTATTAAGAGTGTTTTTATGGCTTTGTAGGGGTGTTTTAATAAGAAAAATTTCTTATAATTGCTCTTCAATTTCAATATCAACATTGAAAGCATTATAAGCCACTTCTGATATGTTTAATTTGTTATTTACAAAGCGAACTTCGTTAGAAGTAGAAAAATCATCTTCGCTATAAAAGAAAGAATTTAGTTGTCCTTTGGCATAATCAAATAAAGCCACTAATTTATTTTTATCAGCAACACTTAAATTTGAGTATGATAACTTTCTTGAAAATCTTGAAGTATTATGATTTGCTACTGCGTATGTTTTACCACTCAAAGACTTTCTAGCAACTATACCGTCATACTCTTTTGGTTGATCTGACGCTATATTTGGATTACGACTTGGAGAATAAGTTGCTTTGTCTGATCCATTAGACGCTGTTGAGTATTTTGCAGATTGTATAGCCATAATTTAATTTACCTCTTTTTATATTTCTCTCAAAACAACTTTTAAACTACCTGGACTTCTTGTAATAGAAATTACTATAAATATAGTGCTTGTAGTTAATCCGTTAAATACAGGCATATTATTTATTACCGTGCTTTCAAACTGACAAAAATCTCCTACTTCCATACCATAGAAATATTTACTACTATCGCCACTATTAGAACTTTGCGAGTTTATTATTTCTACATTAGCCGTAAACTTTGGAATACCATTTATAGTTCTATAATAATTAGCAAAACTGTCATTTCTATTTCCTGATCCAGTATTTATAGCAGATGTTGATTTATCTAAATCTCCGTCATCTATTAATATATCCAAAGCATTAGTTGCTATATTTTCATTGCTTAGTATATTATAATTTGATCGTATTGAATTTGAAGTATCTTCTGCTGTTTGCTCGTAAATTTGTTGATTTGTTATTGGACTTTTTTGATATTTTATAATTCTTTTTGTAACAAGTCTATCAATAGGACTTACAGATAAATCAAAATTAGATATATCTTCTAATCCTATTTTATGATCTACTGTTGGATTGCCATTTGGTATATGTATATATTGTGGCTTTTCGTCACTAGTTCTAAACCTAAATATAAATCCACCTTCAAACTGTAATTTGTCTAATAACTTTGCAATTTCTAAGGGTTTAGTATTCCAATATTGTATCTTCCAAGCAGATCTTGCAGACGCTAAATCACTATATCCTTCTGGTGTTTCAGAAGATCCACCTCTTCCTGCATATCTTGAAAGTATATCCCTGTGCATATCTGCTATATTATCTACTACACCACTACTAAAATGTTTTGTAGCACCGTCACCACCACAATATAGTTTTTTAACTGCTTTTACTGCTGATTCGTGTTCCAAAGGATTTACATCACTATCACTTTCTGGTACAATTTTTGATGAAATTGTTAAAAATATATCTTTTATTTTAACAGTAGATGACGCACTATTATTAGCACGAGCATTAAAACACTCAAATTCGATAGCAAGTTCTATTTCACTTGGTGGATTGCCGTCAGCGTTTGTAAAGTCTGATGTTGATAAGAAATTAAATGTTTTAGATCTGTCTGTTGTATTGCTATCAAAAGATATATCATTAGCATTAGAAGATTTACCGTTTCCGTATTTTCCAGTTGCTTGTATTTGTATTTCATATCCGTCTTGACTGTCACTACCACTTAAACCATTAGTATATGATGCTACATCGTAAAGTACCGTCAATTTATATTCAGTTACTTTATGATCATCTTTTGTATTTTTAAATTTAAATATGACTTTATCTCTTGTATCTGTGTCTGAATTTGTCATACTGCTCGAAAATGATATGCTATGATCAAATTCTGCAAATGTTGTATTACTTGTATCATTTGCTTTTGTTCTAGTATTTGTGCTATCTTCTGTAATATTAGCAGTTATATTGCTGCTATGTCCACTAGGACTAACTAATGCTTTTGGTTGTATAATTAAATCATCAATTCGTGGACGATACTTATAACTTCTTTCAAGGTCTAACGGAGTTTGTGTTATTTTTCTGTTATCATCTTCTATTAAATCTCCTGACGCATTTTGAGTTTCATAGGTATTTACAAATACACCAGAACTATTTAATGGAGAAAATAAAGGATAGTTATCTTGATTTCTTACTGCGTCAGGTACTGAATAATGTAATTTACCTGATCCACTTGTAATTGGAACATTAAATATACTTGCACCGTCTGCGTGTTCTGCCAAAGTAGTATTAGCAAAACCTCTGACAACAAACAAACTTTCAAAAGTTGAAGGAACTAATGCACTACTCAACACAAGCATTTTTTCACTATCTACCTGTATTATATCTCCTGCATTAAATACGGTATTTGATCCTGAATTTATAATATCTATTGTATTATCTTCTGAACTAGCTATCATCGATCCGTCGCCGATAGCACCTATATCTTTACCACTATCAGTAGCTGTTCCAAAAACAGTAGAACTGCTATGTACTAAACAATTATATCCTACATCGCCTTTAATTGTATCTACTTGTACAGGGAATACTGCTACATCTGTATCATCGTCAATAAAGTCTTGACTACCTGAGTTAGATGCAGGTGCATTTTTATAATTTCCATATACAATAGGAAAATAGTTACCTGCAATAGATTGATATTCAGGTATCTTAATAAAATCTATTGGCGTAGCAGATGCGATTGTAAGTGTTACTTGATGATTGCTATTTAACTTTACATCTTTAAGTCTACCTGTAAATATAGTTAAATAATTACTGCTTGATATACTACCAACTTTAGATTTTACCGTTACAGTATTATTCAAGTAATATCTTGTTCCTTGATTTAATATTTCTTGAGATAGTTTTGCGTTTGAGTGATTGGATAGTTGTCCATTGTGACAAGTTATCGTTATATTTCCTGTTTTTGCCGTACCTTTTTCTAAATCAATAGATTCACGAAGTGACATATTATTTAAAATTAAAGCGTGATATTTACTTGCATCTGATCCTACTTCTTCTGTTCCTAAGCGAATATATGCTGCTGTGCCACTACCACCTTCATTAGATATTTCTACTAACCAAGATTCAGAAAAACCTTGTCCTAAAGCATCTCTATAATCCTGTTCGAGTGTTAATGCCATTACGCAAGATTTCTCCCAACGGCATTTTCTATTTCTGGTATAAGCGTATCTCTTACAAACTCATCTGTACCAAGTATATTACCATTTAAGTTAATAGTAACAGAACTATCTCCACCTGGAGATCCACCTGTATTACCGAGAGGTGTTACTTGAACTCTTTCTCTACCTGTTGGATTATCTCCAACCATAATCATTTGTTTTCCTTGTGTAACAAAATCTGCACCTATTGCTGCTTTTCTTGCTGCATCTATCTGTGATTTAAATTGTGCGACTTTTGTCATACCTGCAGCAAATAAACTAAATGCTTTACCAATACTTCCTTCTTTCAATGCTTCTGTAAATGCTAATAGAGTATTACCAATAGCTAACGCTTGGCGAAGTCTTAATAATGATATAGTAACTTCTTTGTTACCTTTAGAAAACTGCATTGCTGCACCTGCTAGATCATCAAACGCTTTGATTCCGTCCTCATTATTTTCTTTAAATTTTACTAAATCATCTCCGAGTTTTTCTAAGAAACTTTTTTCGTCTGTTATTGGAATACCAGTTTCTTGCATATATTTTAATACTGCTTCTCTTAATAAATTTATTTGATCAATGGTTGCTTGATTTTCATCAAAAGATATTTCTCCACCAAATATTCGATCTAATATATCTGCAAAGGGAGATACATTTGCCATATCGCTTGTATCTCCTAAATCTCCGAAGTTTAATGCCATAGCAGCTGCTATATTTGTCATAAAATCATTATCATTAAAAGTTTTAGTCAGTTCTTCTGGTGTTAAAACGCCGTCTGCTAAAACCTCATTAAAGAAACTTCTTAATTCTGTAACACTTACATTTCTTGCATCATTGGTAAACTCAAAAAGTTTATCATCAAATTTTCCAAATAAATTATCAAATCCAAATGCACCACTATCAGTCATTAGTTGCTCTATGTTCACTCCAGGTAGTCCAGTTTCCAATGTTTTAATTAAGTCATCAAAAAAAGTTACTTCAGTAGTTGGAATATCTCTTAACTGTTGATTTAACATTTGCAATGCTTTATTAGGATTATCTCTCAATGCGTTTCCAAACTCAATAACTCTTTGTTCATTTGATTCATTGAAAAATTTTTGTAAGTCTAAATCGTCTGAAGCAAAACCTATTTCTTTCATTATAGATAACACTTTATCATCTAACACATTACCTAAATTATTTTGAAAACTAATAGTCTTTTGAGATTCTTTGTTTAAACTTGCAAAAAACTCTGTAAACTGATTGCTAGGTGTTTCATTTAAAGATTCTACAAACTCTGTTGTTAATTTTGTAATACCTAATATAAATGGCTCTAGCTTACCACCACCAGTTTCAAGCAAATCTCCAAATGCAGAACTTAATCTACCAAATGCTATAGTTGTAGCATCTACATTTAATGCAGTTCCACCAAATTGTATTTCTAGTTCTTTTAAAATAATTTCTTGTGCTTTTACAGTTTGATTTGTTTTATCTAACTGCTTAATCATTGCTTTTTGTTGATCGGTAAACTGAATACCAATTCTTTGCAATGCTGCTACCCCACGAGCAGGATCATTTAGTGCTTTACCTACCTGTATTGCAGATTGCTGTAAATCTTGTCCAAGTGCAACAGAAATATTTAATATTGCTTCTGTAGCATCTTTAAATACTTGTCCTTTAATTTGTGTGAAGGTTAATAAAACACCTTGCATTGATAGTATTGTTTCATCTCCAATACCTGTTAATCTTTGCATTTGTGAAGCAAGTCCTTGCAATTCTCGTGAACTAACACCTGCAGCAAACTTAGTGGATCGTAATGTTTGATTTAATTTTGCTACTGCTCTTTCTTGTTCTGAAAAAGCTCTCACTAATTTACCAACTGTTCTATCTGCTAAGTTAAATGCAAAAGTTAAAAGAAGTAATTGTGAACGAAAAGTTGCAAAACTAATTCTTGCTTTACCTGCACTACCTGTTAATCTGTTAAAACTTACTCCAAATAATCCTGTTTGTTTTCTTGCTTTTTTTTGTGCAGCAGCAAGTTTTTTTGTTGCATCATCTAGTTTTTTTTGTGCGTTTGCAGCAGCAGTAAATGCTTTTGCTAGTTCTTTATCTCCAGTTGCTTCAAACCGTACCTGTACTTTTAAATCTGTTTCAGCCATTTTCTTTTATTTTATATTGTTGTGATTGAATATAATTTAACATTTTTTCTATAACATTGCACTTATCAATCCATTTTTTTGGTTGATTTCCGTATGATCCTGGAAAAGGTGGTACTTTCATCTTTTTGCAATATATAAACTTTTGTATATCTCTTTGATATTCTTTGCTTAAGAAATGATTAGGGCAAGAAAAAAACGGTAAATGTGATACGATTGCTTGATGCAATTCAAATTTCTTTTTTGATTTTTTATTGTGTTCTATTAACTCTTCTTTTAAAAGTCCTATGACTTCCCATACATCGTCCATAGATGTAAAGGTGTGAACGCTGTTATTCTTTTTAAGAGGTAACTTAGCTTTATATGGAAAGGTAGAATATTTGCAACCCTCACACCAATCATCTAACAATATATTTAATTCTAGTGAGAGGGATTCTATTCCCCCAAGCTATTGTAATCCTGTATAGCTACTTGCAGTTCTGCTCTATCGTCTATTGACAAAGACTTAATAAACTTATCATCTACTGACTCTACGCCTGATCTAATCCATAGCGTACTTAAACCAAATTGATTTTTTATTACTGGTTGTCCGTCTACTGTATCAACGACAACTGCGTCCATACATTTGTCAAAATCGTCTACAGACATCTCTTTTAGAGTAGCTTTAATACCACTCTTAAGTGTTATTTTTTTAGACATTGATTATCCTTTATTTGTTTACTGTATTGTAAATGCAACTAAGTTACCAGATGTTCCTGCAACACCTCTTGTACTTACAGATAAAAACATAGCTTCTTCTTCTGAAAAAGATACATCTGTAATTACTGATTTAGGTATTGAAATATCTACATTTCTAGTAGCACCGTCTTTTCCAGTTAAAGTATTAGCAACAGTTGATGATCCGTCTTGTCCTTCAAAGGTAGCGACTAATCCGTCTGTATCTGCGTCATACTTAATAACTGAATCAAATGTTACCATAGCTTCTGGTAAAGCTCTTGCAATAATTTGATAATTGCCAGATGAGTCAAATCCCATAAATTGAGCATCGTTATCAAGTGTGCAACTAAATGATTTCATAATAGGAGAAGTTAATCCTGCAATAACTTGTGCTGCATTTGTACCTTCGTAATCTGTTACGAAATAGTTGGTATTAAAATGCGATGTATCGCTTGGATTATTATTGTCAGTAAAACTTGGTTTTTTACCTGTTTTAAAAGTACCTGACATTTTAATTCTACCTGATTCTTCAGCAATATCTCCATTTAAAGTTAAAGATGTTAATACACAAGCAGTAAATAACATTGAGTTATTTGATTCAGGAACTCCTAATAATACGCTAAATGTTGATGTACCTGCATCTGCACCTGCATCTCCAACTTTTAATTCACTTGGATCGTATGAAGCAGGAATATGCAAACTTGCAACATTGCTTGTTTGAGTAATATTCTTCAATAATAATGGTAAAACTGTAGCATCTGCAATACCTGAAAAACTAATTTCTTTTACGGTAAGATCGTTTGATAAGAAAAGATCTACTTCTTTTAATGTTCTACCTGCTCCGTGTCTTACATCTAAAACCTGTTGTGGATTTAATGAAGGCATTTCGATTGAATCAATATTTAATAGTTTAAAATTTGTTAATGTTGAAGTAGCTGTACCTACTGTTTCTTCGTGTGCAATAGCCAGTTCAAACTCTTTTGGAGAAAATGATGCTTTTAAATTTGCCATTTTATTTTACCTCTTTTACTTTTGCTTTAATTTCTTCTAAATAGTCTTTTGCTAACTCTGGCATTTTATCTAATTCTACAGCTTCGCCACTATTAAGTTTTGCCCAATCTGAATAATCTAATCCTAAAAAACTAGGTTTTCTAGGTATTTGCTCGTCTTTTAATTTATATTTTTTAGCCATAATTAACTCCTTACAATATAAAAAGATCCGTTTGAAAGTACAAAGAATTTATCATTAGAGGTAACAAATCTTGTAAACTTCTCGTGTACTTCTTCATATAGAACAGGAACTGATATTCTTGAGGTGTAAACATTTTTAATATCTGTGTCTATATTATGATCTATAGAAGGCATACCTGCATAAAAATAAGGTATACTGCCACCATTAGAATTATTAAACAATACTGTTTCTATTCTACTCACATCTTTATACATTTCATCAAGTGCTTTTTCATTGTTTATATTTGTTTTTATTGTATAGTCCATTTCTATATCATATAGATTCATATAACTGTTTGTTCTTTTTTCTTGCAATGTTTGTGCAGTTGGATATATTCTTAAAGACTTTGTTCCTATATCTTTAGACATATTGTCAAAGTATATAGGTAAAGATCCCTTAAATTCTGTTCGCAACTTTTCACGCAGAGGTGTCATAATTTTATCATAGGTTATATTTGTAATAGTAAGTGCCATTATCTTACACTCCTAATAGTTATATTAAAAGTAGCAGTTCTATATCCGTTTATTATATCGTCATCATAAGATATTGAACTTACCTCTGGTTTATATGTAGGTACAATTTCCATAACAGAATAAATAGATTCTTCAATTCTTGATATAGTTTTAAAAAATTTTTTCACAGTATTTTCATTTCTTAATCTATCTGCCATAAAAAAATCAAGTGTTAAATTGTAAGCATTTGATACTCTGGTAAACATATTATTATCAGACACAGAGTTATCTCCCTTAATGATAGCAAATTGATTTCCTCTAATTTTATTTTCTTTGTCACGAAAAATAGGCATTGATGATTTAAACTCGTTTCTTATTGCATTTTGTAGAGTTTCTTCTATATCTACTTTCCAAGCATTAGTAGATGCGACTGCCATTTTTACCTCGATAGAATTGCTTAAAATCTTTACGAGTCATCTTGACTGATCTCATAGAGGCGTTTTCCACTTCTTCATATATACCAGTAACTTCTACTTCCCACTCATCATTTTGTGTTGCAGTAGAGCTATCTGATGATCCTTGAAATCTTACTTGTAATCCTGCTGCTAAATCTTGATAATCTCCATTTATTACTTCATCTGTTAATATTTGATTATTTTTTAGAGTATCATCATCTTTTGCAAAAACAGAATATTTTGCAGTACCAATAGCACCACCAGTTGTAACAATAACTTTCAGTCTATCATAACTACCAAAGTAATTGCCTCTAGTATCAACAATATTAAGATTTCCAGACACAGATATTTGCCTTACAATTCCTTTAGAGGCATCTCCTGTATTCATATAACTTAACTTAGCTTTACCACTATTTAAGTCGTTAATGTGCATTTCTGCTTCTTGAAATAATGCTTCTGCGATTTCACTTGTTGGATCTTTTCCTTTTACTAAAAAAAACGCTGCTATGAGTGAAGTTAATCTTCTTATAAGATAGTCGTATGTTCCGTCTTTTAATAAAAACTGCTCTCTTGGTAAGTTGGAATCAAGTTTTGAATCAACATAATCACTTGCGTCTTTCATAACTCTGGTTTTAAGAGTTGCAAAATCTTCCCCTGCTTCCATAAGTAAATCTTCTGGTGTACTACTATCGTTGTAGTAATATACTGCGTCTATAGAACTATCATAAAACCACTCTCCATTTGCATCTACTGCAGCTTTGTTTGCTTGTGCCGATCCTTGATTAGAGCCGTCTACAAACAATGCAGTTACTAATCCAGAATCGTGTGATACATATCTACTTCCTGAATCTACAATCCAACTATATATAGGTTTTTTTGTATCAAATTCATCTAAGTTTGGAAAAGCATCTTTTAAATCTCGTGATGTTATATATGTAGGCATTTACTCTCCTTTGGCTCTTTTATACCAACCATACCAAAATTTTTCTTGTGTAGGGTTATCTGAAATTAGCAAAGAATAAAATAAAATTCTATATGAAATAAATCTATCTGCCTCTAATTTTTTACAAGCAGATATTGTTGCAGCACCAATCTTGCCGTCCTCTTTAATTTCAAATGTATTTTTATTATTACACGCTTGTTGTAATATTTTTACTGCACGATATTGTCCAGTATTAACAACGCAATCAAAATAGGCGTATCGTAAATCTTCAGGAAGTTTAGACGCTTTGGAGGGAATCCAATAGTCTTTATAGTATATTTCTTTTGCTTGTTCTCTTGTTAGATTTTTTATATCTAAATGAGGATAAAAGCGTTTTGTAATACCATAGTTAGTTTCTCCACCAAGATCGTCTTTGTCATTAACATATCCCCCTTCGTGTTGTAATACTTTTTCTATTATATCATCAAATTTCATTACGCCGATCTCTTGACTTTCTCGAAACTCCTCATACCCCCTAAACCGAGAAGTCCAAGTAGTATTGTCGTCAATGTACTCATATCGAATACTGGTAAATCCACTTGATAGCCAAATGAATATACAAGAAAAAGTAAGAACGGTTGTAGTACGAAGTGATAACATAAAGCTACTCCACAAGTCCAGCCAACAAAAGGACGCCAACCTGCAACAAACAAACTATTGCTATTGGCTTCAACTTTATTAACCTCAATTTGTGCCTTGTTAATCTCTTGTATGAGTTGTGCTTTTTCTGCTTTGTCCAGAGTAAAGTCATCGATTTTATCTGCTACTTTATCTATTATACCTGCTACTACATTAAGTTTTGGCATTTTTTTTGCCTTTATCTAAAGATTGTAGTGCCTCTATAACTCCTTGTTGTTTTGCTATCTGCATACGCAATTCTGCATTATTTGCTTGTAGCATTGTAATTTGCTCGTTACATTGATTGAATTGATCTACTAATTCTTTTAATTTCGATTGTTGTTCTTCTAGTTTCATAGTATTCCTTACTTTATTTATATTTCTAAGAATATAATAAATTATGAATATCTACGCATCTTTTTTCTTGTTTTAGCAGAATACTTAGCTCGTTGCTTTCCTGCTTTCTTTGCTTTTCTTTTCTTGCGAGTTTCGTATGCGTATTCTGATTTAGTCATTGCTTTTAGCAATCTTTCTGGCAAATATCTTTCTCCAGTTTTTGACGACGGCTTACCAGACTTGGTACGCCATTTTTGTTTTGTCCACCTGCGTAGACTTTTTTGTGATTTCTTGAGAGCCATTATCTATAACCACCACCTGCTCGTTTATAAGCAAGTGCTAACATTTGTGCTTTTCTTGCACTCCATTGTCCAGGATTACCACCTTTGTTACCTCGTAAAATACGCTGGAATATTCTTTTTCTTAATCCAGGTTTGGTGTAGTTTCCTGCTTGATTGACTCTCGATTTTGCTTTCTTTTTTCTAGCCATTATTTACGCATCTTTTTTAGTATTGCTTTCTGTAAAGCCATAGGTAATTTTTTTTGTTTGGCTGTTAAACCTTTTTTCTTTTTTTTCATTTTGTGCTTCATTGTATTTCCTCTTTAATTTTTTTCAGAACTTCGTCCTCTTTAAACTTCATTGATATTCCTGCTTCAAATCTCATTACTTCCTTGCCTTTTTCTAATATAATTATAGTAGGTACAGTTTTAATATTCCACTCTTTTTGAATAACTGCACCAATATTTTTATTAGCAAGATCAATTTCTGCTATGTAACAAT
>VTLG01011411.1_pt1 | contig 22284 bp, 25 predicted proteins | sample 4694571 | NCBI WGS metagenome assembly VTLG01 (sample SAMN12604809, study PRJNA352737) | marine metagenome | biome: ENVO:00000447; feature: ENVO:00000209|ENVO:00000569|ENVO:01000036; material: ENVO:00002151; isolation source: viral sequences binned using virsorter ...
GTGTGCATAGCACTTGCATCGGTACTACCGTAGCGTAGGGTTCGGCTGCTTCCGCTTCCTCTGTAAACATAAATATTGCCCATAGAGCAAGGATAGCTAATTTCATTGTTGTAACCTATCTAGTCTATCTTTAGCTGCATCTAAACTGGCCTCAAGTTTTTTCATTCTCTTTTCGTAAACTTCGTACCTACCTCTGAACTTGCCAGTTTCATAATCAGAATCAAGTTTTCTTATCTTTCTCTCGATATCTTTTATCTTTGGATTCATCTTGAACCGCTGCCTATCTTGCTCTTTACTTACATCGATAGGCTTCACGGCTATACCAGCGCTTTGCAGTATAGCACTCACTTTACTTTGAGTATCTGCATAATCACTCTGGAACCCACCTTCTTGTAGCCCTCTACGCATACGTTCTCCAGCAAAGGTAGCAGGATCAAGCCCTGTATCACCGGGAATACCAGAAATCGGCACATTTGGAATGAACTGCCTACCAATATACTTCATCCTGTCGGACATGTCAGGCATTGCTCTTCCTTGCCATGGGTCTACACCCAAAAGACCCGCTGCTACTGCCCCATAAGCACCACCAGAAGGCTGGAATGCTTCAGGCAAACCGGGGACAGCACCAGCTTTAGTTTCAGATGCTCCTCTGTGTACCCCTGATCCCGGATACATTCTGCCCATAGAAAGATAACCTGAGTCTCCTTCTGGATAGATTGCTTTACTAACTGGACCCGGCAACTTGATAGTTGTTCGCGGCATACCGGGCAAGCCAAATAGAGTATCCTTGTCTGTCTGGACACTTCGCTCTAATTCTGTTGGGGTGTCGCTGGTTTCTTCACCAATCGCATTCAACGTATGATAGATGGCACCCCACTTGGCTACCTTCCACGGTTTTTTAGCAGATGCTTTAGCTAACTGAGGGATAATACCAAATGAATAAGAAATAAATGGTAGTGCTGTCTCTCTCATGTGGTAGATAAAAGGAGAGTTCTTGCTGTAGTCTACAAACCCTTCTCTTGCTTCTCTAGCTGCACCTTGCATCAAGTCTTCAGGAGGATTAGCTTCCAACTTAGCTTTCTCTGCCTTCCATGTAGGAGAGTCTACCTTTAAGCCACGGACTGCAAGGTCAGCTTCAATCCCCTGAGTGATACGGCTGTTGAACAAACCCATGCGAAAGACATAATCCTCCCATTGGTATAGTTTCAACATACGTTCATAAGTCTGTTTCTTTCCCCACTTCGCACCAGTCCCTATTTTTTTGGCTAGTTTCTTAGCGATGTCAGGGACTTTCTCTACCAGCTTGTCCATAGTATCTACACCGGCATCCATACCATAAGAATCATAGAAGGCTTTGTTCTGCATAAAGATTTCTTCATCTATAAAACCACCAGAGAATACATTGAATTCTTTTGCTTCTTTAAACCTCTTATTGTTTGAACGTATATCACGCCAACCCTTAACGAAGGCAGTAGCAATTCCGTCATGCAAATCGTACATGTGCATGTTGGATACTATGTTATTCATGTGAGTAGGTACGTTTAAGGCTGTCTTCGTAGTTTTCCACCAACGATTAACATTACGAAGTTTCTGTAGTTTATTCCATGCGTCACCTTTACGGAACCTATCTAAAGTTACGATATCGTTGTAGATATTCTTGGATACCCATTTCTGAGCAAGTTCTCCGTACCTTTCCTTTCCTTTTGACCCAATTCGGCTAGAAGGTATAAACTCGTAATCACTAGGCTTTACAGGGGGTAGCCCTTCTAGTTCTCTAGTCTTGTTTAGATTGCTAATATAGCGAGGCAAACTCTCCCTAGTAATTGGATCACCGGGAATTTCTTTTAACGCAAAATCATCAGCAACAGCTTTGTAAAATTTAAAAGCAGATATATCATTAGCTAATAGAGTTCCGGTACGATCAAATGCTAGGGCTACATCAGTAAGTTCCCCCATCTCTAATCGTTCTTCAGGGGTGTAGTCTCTGCGTATTATTCTGTATTCATCAAAAGTTGTTTTAGGTCTTCCAGTTGGGTCTGTTACTTTCACACCTTTGTCGTAGACAAAACTAGGTTGCCCACTTGTTATATGTTCTAACTCTTCCCAACCTTCATCTAATAATCTTTTACCATCAACTTCCCACTCTTCTTTACCTATTCTCCTTACTTTGCCACGTAACCGTAACTCATCACCAGATACACGTATCTTCTCACCAGTAATAGAACTAAGCACTTGCGCTCTAGCCTTCTCCTCATCACCGGGGTTTTTGTAAGAACGATGAAGGTACTTGCCTAGATTCTTCTGGAATGTACCAGCATCCAAAGCCCCAACATCTACCAGTTCTTTACCATACTTACTGATTAAATCATTCATGGCTTGGTAAGATTCACGCTGTTGCTTAGTCAACGAGGACAATGCTACGCCAGACTCTTCCGCATCTGTCAGAACCATGTATAATGCTTTACGCACTTCTTCTGGTTCTTCTTGGATTGATCTAGTTAGATCGTTAAACTGTCCTTTTATTTGGTTACGTTCCCTTGCAGACATACCTTTCAGGTTCAAATATTTTTCTGATAAACCAAACTCAGGTATGAAATACCTCCCCACATCCTGATCGAAATCTTCTTTACCAAATGCTTTACCAGCACCACGAACCATTTGTCTTCCACCAGCGCCTAAGGTAGCACCAATTAAAGCGTTCCTTAGTTTGTCTTGAGGTTCAGCATCTTGGTCAACATTGTAACCAAGTATGCCACCAGCAGCCCCTCCAGATACCTCAGGGTTCTTAGAAAGGACTTGCCATGTCTTGTCACCTATGGGTTGGTACTTCTTAGCTAGGGCTTGACCTGTCTTACCCAGCACAGGAGCCAGTACACCGCCCGTAGCGGCTCCTAGAGCAGCTTGCTGCGCTCTATTAAGGCCACCCTCCTCGTCAACGTAACCAAGGCCACCAGCGACCGCTCCGGTGCCTAGACCGTACTTTGCCATTTTGTATGCTGTCCGTGCTTTAGAGGCAGGGAGTAACCAGCCAGCAGGATCAGCAATCATGCCACCAAAATAAGCAGCCTTCACACCAGTACCCCATTCAGGATGCTCCATTAGCATGTTTAGCTTACTCTCATCTTCAGCCATTGCTTCTTCATCATAACCTACAATTTGCTTCACACCTCTATAAGTGTCAGCAAGACCTAGCTTACCAGCAAACCAATAGGCATCGCTTTTAGACATGTCAGAAATATCTGCATCCATACCAGCATCGTGATACTGTTCTCTTCCACTACCACCAGCATAGCCTGTAGACTCACCAAGTATTGGATTGTTAGCCCACTCTAGTTTCTTTTTTCTCTCTCCCCCAAGAATGGGGTTATCTGCCCACTTCATGTTATTGCTGCATGTAGAGAATGTCGCCAGTATCTAGGCGTTTATACACAGTACCCGAAGCAAGCGTTGCCTCTTCTTCTGGAGTTGCTACCACTTTCGATCCATAAAGAACCCACTGATCTTCTGGACTAGTGGTGGTTTCTTCAACAACGGCAGCTTCTTCTGGCTTACCATCTTCAATAGAGAGTGATTGATTTATTTCTTTGACATCTTTTAATAAGACACTTTGAGACATAGCATCCCATGATGGGATTCTATAAGGTTTCGCCTTCGAATTCGACGCAGGAACCACGTAAAATCCATCTTTATCTATCGTCCATTTTTTGTCTCCTGTCTTGACAGAATCTGGGATAGTGTTATTTATCCAGTGGTACCATATGCTCTCAGGAACGTCAACATTTCTATCGCCGGGGAGTCGCCACTTTCCATCTGAAGCCCTTGCCCCCCATATGTTCTTAAAAGATTGCTGACGAAGTGTTGCTATATTTTGAGGTGTTAATTGACCAGTGCGTTGCTTGGACAATGTTTCAAATACCTCATAAGACCACTTTGCCATGTTAGCTTGAGGACTTCCTTCACCATACTGCTTCAAGGCTTTATCCCATACCTTCCTTAAGGATAATGTCTTGAGATGATTCTTCTCAGGAGAGGTTTGATCGCTGCTTCCTAAGTGACCGCTCATGTGTTCTGCTTCTTTTTGACTGCCTTTAGACATACGCACACGATTGTAAGCATCTTGCTTAGACAGTGGTGGACTGTAGTTACCATCCGCATCAAAGAATACAACTTGACTCAGGTTTTCAAGTCTTTCCTGACCATCAAACTTCTCAATAGCATCCATTTTAGCAAGAGCAAGTTTCACAAAAAACTCTGCATTGCTTTCTGTACCTGTCATCTCAGCTATTACATTTAGTATCATGGCTTTTGTATAAATATCATTCAGAGCATTGAGGTACCGCTCCCTTTTTTGAGCAACATTACGAGGGAAAGTTTCTCTAGGCGACCAAGCCGTATCTATAGTGGTGGATGCCTGATTTTCTAGTTCAGCAGGAATAGAGGCGTAATCAGAACTATCGCCAACTTGCGCTATACTTTTTATTTCTTCGATTGTTAATGTTGGCGCTATATCTTCTTGTAGTTTATTTGCGGCTTCCCATTCTTGCGTTCTGCGATTAAATGTTTCACCTGTCCTGTCATCACCAATGAACTCAGGAGCGCCTTCAAGAAGTTGATCTACTACTTGCCCTCCAACTTCACCGGGTGTCTGCATGGGCCTAGTAATATCCCCCTCTACTAGATCACCTTTCAAAGCTGCTATTTGCGCTTGCTGTAGTTCAGTACCACTGGGCATTGTCTCATCAATTATAGTGCTAAGTCTTTCGCGGGGAGGAGTGTAAGGAAAGCTACCGGGATAACCTTCCATATACTGTTCGTTAATCCTTGGGTCGCGCATGGTAACTTGTTCTTGCCAATCCCGCTTTAACTTCGCCATGTCTCGTTCAGACTGCTCTCTCCTAGCTTGAGCAGCAATAGCAGCTTCTTGCCCAGAAGCAATCAATGAATCACCGTAAGCTGAGTCACCTAATTGTGTAGGCGTTGAACTCTCAAACAATCCGGGAGAACCTATGGAGTCATATAGTTCACCAAAGAACCCGGGAGAATCAGCTTCAACAGCTTCTTGCTCTAATAAGGGCGCGGAATCTTTCTCTGCTTGCTCGGCTTCAAACGACGCTGCAATTTTCTCGTCTGTCCAATGAGCGGGAACCCGTACTTCTGCTTGTTTGTAAGGATTCCAAACCCACTTCCATTCGATTGGGGCATCACCAACACCGGGAGTTCCTTGGGATATTGGGCCTTGGTTTAACAAAGACCTGTCAGCACCTACGTGAGAAGCCTGCGCTGAGGGGATAACAGCCTCGCCTAAATTACGCAATGCAGCATTAAGCATGTGGTCTACCTTGCTAGTGTCAGCAGATGCGTTTAGTAATCCTGCAGGATTCGTCCCGCTAACCATTTCAGCTATCCAATCTGTATGACCACCCGCATCACCTTCAGCAGCTACTCTTTCAGCTACCCAATCTGTCCAGTCAGAGCCACCATCAACATTAGCGCCGATCAAACCTTGTGGAGCAGCTTCCCTAATCTGATGCTGACGCATCATACGTGTTTGTTCTTCTCGTTTCTTTCTCTGTAACTCTAGAAACCGTAGGTATTCCATAGCTGATTGAGTGGGTACTCCTTGCATAGAGCCGGGAGAAGCAGACTCACGAAAGGATACACCACCACCCATAGCAGTAGGTGTATCAATCATACCATAACGTTTATAAGGATAAGGGTCAGCCATTAAGCCGTACCTCCGTAATCATACCAATGCTTTTTCTTCAAAGGTTTAACAAGAGAGAATCCCGGAGTAGGTGCGTACTGGCTTATCTCAGGAGTTGTCATTAAAGGATTAGTTTGAAACTTTCTCATTCCACCCCCAACCGTTAGGTTACCAACACTATCTTGACCGCCCAGCTTCTTGCCACCAAACATAGATTGCATGAACTCTTTTCTAAAGTCTAGCTCTTTTTGTTGCGCGTCATACTCATCCTGATAGTATACCTTTTTTGGAATTCCGGTTGTGCCACCAGTATCTGGATCAGTCCAAGTCACTACGGGCGCTTCTCGCCCGAACATGCCGCCCAAGCCGCCGCCTTCTCTCCATTTTTTAAAGATCATATCTTTTACCCCGTCACATAAACGCCGCTGACATTAAAGCCTTCATCGCCATAGCGCCATAATCAGTACCCGGAGAAGTCTTAGTTGAAGTGCCGCCATAGTCTCCACTAATCATGGACATATAATTAGCCAGTTGACTAGCATCTCTGTTAGCAGTATAGTCGTACTTAGCCATGTCTCTATTGATAGCCTCTTGCTGCATGGCTCTCTGTTGTGCGCCTACGTCACCTAATGCGCCATACATAGACAATGGGGCAGACATCATGGATGGGTACAGTTGACCGTAATTAACCGCTCTATCCTGAGCGGATTCATAAGCACCACCGTACATCTCAGCCGCTTTATTTAACATCTGTTGGTTAGCTGCAGCTATAGCCTGAGATTGCACTAAATCGCCTCTAGAAGAGCCTCCGGGCTGATATTGAACCATAGACTGCCTTATCCCCGGTAGTATACTTCCAGTAAGCTGTGACCTTGTTTGATTACCTAAAGCCTCCATCATAGGATTAAACTTTGAAAGATCGATCTCACCACTCAAACCTCTGGTCAAAGCCCCTTCAGCCATAGCCTGTTGTCCTGCTGCTCTTGGGCCAGTAACGTAACCAGCAACCCCTTTCTGTGCAGCAGCTTGGGCTGGCGTAAACCCAGCTAAAGTTTCACCCGAATAGTAGTCAGGCGCACCCCTGCCGTAGATATCAGCAGCTTGCTTAAAGCCAGCTTTAAGATAATCTTGCTGTGCATCCCAAGGCTGAGTAGTTTGTGTAGTTACTTTTGATCCACCTGACATAATTTATTCCTCTACTATTAAGTAGTTGTAGACGCAGGATAAGTTCTATATACATCCCACAGACCGCCCGTACTGTCACCAGCACCCGGAGTATAAAGAGTTCCACCAACAAAGGCTCCCGGAGTATAACCCGTCCCTGCTGTATAACCCCAATGTCCAGTACCGCCTGTAGCAATAGTTGAGTCAATCGCATTCAATGCTTCTGTACTAGCGAATTTTGGTATCAGAGAAGAGTCATATCCCCATATAGTATCTGGTATATCATATGCAGCCGCTGGGCTTCCTATTAGTCCCGACCCAGCACCTCCTCCTCCTCCTCCTGCTCCACCTGTACCCGGCTTCGTAAAGCTACCCGGAGTAGAACCATAAGTTGGGGATCCAGCACCACTAAAACCACCAAGTAATCCCGGAGAGAATGCTGGCATACCAGCAGCTTCCATTTTAGCCCCGTAGTCAGAAGCCGTAGGCTGATACAATAAGCCAGACCGGACTGCTTCGTTCTCGCTCAACCCTCCAAACATAGAGTTGGGATCCATATAAGCCGTGTAATCTGCTACTGCTGGCATTGACCCTATGGGGTCCACACCACCAGCATATGTCCCACCTACGGTTATATCTGTCCCTCCTGCACCGACTCCAGAACCAGTAGCACCCTTTACTGCTGGGTACGTACCGCCAATTCTCATTCCATCGCTGTCCATAGGACCAAGAACACCAGTAAGCCAATCTCCTGTTATGGTGTCTCCCACACTAAGTAGGCCACCAAAGTCTCCACCACCTGTTACATAATCTCCACCAGCGCCTTTTACTACCTCACCTCCCAAAATGTGTACGCCATGTTCGGCATCAGGGGTAGAACCCATAGGATAACCAGTTTCAGTTGTCACACCACCTCTATGGGTACCAGCTAATCTTATGGGTTTTTCTGTCGTAGTTCCTGTGTAACTTGAGGTTCCGGGACCGAATAAACTTCCATCTACTCTTACCGCCCTGCCTTCATCAGTTACCGTCCTGTTTGCGTAGTTTGAGTTTTCATACGCTCTTACACCGCCAGCAATAGCTGCTAAAGCAACTCTCTCATTGCCCTCTTTTTCAAAGTTAGGAACCCATATACCTAATTCTCCCGTATTGGGGTTTCCATTTGGATGCGCTTTGAAGTAGCTTACAACTGATGTCCAATAAGCAGGGTTAGAATTAGTAAAGTCTATAGAGCCACTAGGATCATACCCCATTCTTGTGTCTGGAGAAGTCTCTGTACCTCCCCATGTGCCTGTTCCGGGACCAGCATCTGCGGTACTAACAGAACTACCATAGGGACCACTTAATGAACGCTTGTCACTCGTACTCCCGTGATTCCTCCAATGTGCAGCACCCCACGCCTCCATAGAGACTCCTGTAGGCGCTATAACTTCCCTATAATGCTTTATTAAATCTGGATAACTTTCTACATAATCAGAATACGGGGTTGCGCTATCACCACCGCCTCCTCCGCCACCGCCTCCAGAAGCGAGATGGGAGACACTAGAGGATTCGCTGGCGCTCTTTAATAGCCCACCAGTTGGACTTACATAATCATCTACATTATGTACTGTGACAATATTACTTGCGCTTGATGTATCTCCAGCAGCTACAGCAGCGCGCATTGCATCCCCATGCCTTCGGGTTTCATCCATAGCTGCAAGATGTTCAGTCGATCCAGCACCATGCGTTCTTAAAGCCTGACGCTGCCTAACAACAGCTATATTTCTTTTTGCTTGCGCTTCCGCTCTAGTATCAGCCATTTAGTGTAACCTTCTGTCCAGTTCTTTTGTGTAAACAACGTAAGAGTCCTTCCAATCTTTCAATATCTTCTTCCAGCCTTTCCTACCCCAAGCCTCTAGGGATGTGCAGCCCATAAGAATTGCAAACTCTTCTAAGTCTGGTTGAAAGTGGAACCACTTGTCCATCTCTCCACCAGCTATCGTGATTACTCTTAACACTTTCTTTCGTGGGTAAGGTATAATTTGCGTCACCATAGAAGCAATAACTTCTTCATCTTCCATAGCTATCCATAACTGCATCTCGCCATCAATAAGAGCAACATAAAAATCAGGTGGCTGCATTTCACCTTCTGAATGCGGCACACATCTCTCAATCTGAGGTCGTACCTTCTTCCAGATTTTAGGTACTTCTGCTGGATAAACAACACCTACTCTACAGCTTGTTCCAGCTTGATCCATCGAACCAATAAATTCCTGTACCCGCTCCCGGATTCCAGTTTGATCCATCAGCATATCTGATGTCACCGTCTCTTGGCTTTGTCGGGGCTGTGTTCGTTTCTTCAAGTCGCATCACCGATTGGTTGAATATGATATTTCCTAATCTTTTTAACTCAGTAACTACATAAATACCTAAGTCTTCTTTCTTCTCTGGTAACGGTCCCGGCTCGTATCGAACTACAGACTTGACCTTCTTTACATCGGCCATCGCCATTAGTAACTCCTTGAGCCGCGCCTACCAGCATCGTCTAATTCAAACTCTAGTCCATCCAGTCTCCAAGAGGTATCCCCGGTAGATTCAATCTTGATTCCGTATAGTTTCCCACTAGCCCTGCATGAAACTTTAGATTGGCTATCTGGATTAAATGTCATTGGAGAACTCCACGTAATAGCCTCTTCCGTAGACATCTGGGTTCCTATATAGAAATTCACTGTATCAGAACTGGCTATTGTCATCTTGGGCCAGATTGCTTTTATTCTTTTTACAGTGGATTGATCTGGGTTATTTTGAGCGGTGAACGTCAAACCCGTTCTCTCAACATAAGCCGTCATGTCTGTAGTATCTTCTTTGTTTCCCGATCCATCCCTGTATAGTTTTGTTGCTACAGGGTCAGCGAATAGAAGTACATTTTCTACGTCCTCCCATGACACAGCCCATGCCCCAATAGCGGAAGACCAAGATGGGCCAGCAGGGGAAGGGGGAAGTGCAGCAGCAGCAGTCCAAGTTGTATAGGATAACTCATTCTTTACACTGCCATAACCAATGTGGGAAAGGTTAGGTATATCCCTAATAGAGAAAGTGTTGTTTACCCAATTCCATATTAAGGCTTTATCGCATTGATTATCTGAGCCTGAACTTGTAGAAACAAAACAAGCTAACATTTCTGTCCTGCCATAATCGGCCACAACAAAAGACTTCTCTATGTAATCCCCATCTACTAATGCGAATACATGATCCCGCATTTTATGCGGCAATAGAGATGTAATCCTTTGGCCATCGTTTAGGTAAAGGTCACCATTACCGAAAAGAAAATGACCTCCGTCAAATTCGGCCACACAGTTTTTAGAGAGAATCCCAACTGAAGGTGAAAGCTGCCTAAATGAAAAGATAAAAGGGGTTCCAACATAAGTCATCGAGTAGACTGCATCTTCCTTATAAATCATAAAGGAATCACGCAAGGGAAGGCCGTCTAGTATCGCTCCTTTTGTGTCTGCTAATTCATATTCACCAGCGTCTACCGTCGCATCCGCCTCGTTCCAAGACGAGGGTACGTTCTGTATGGCAGCTTCAGTTGACCACTTTACAACTCTAGGGAAATTGACAGTTGAAGATGTTATATTAAGAGAAATCAAGAAAGACCTAAAAGACCTCATTGATTTGCATTCCGTCGTTGCAGGCCAATTTGTAAGGTTCTGCAATTTCTGAATAGTTGCCGGGACTCCATCAATAAGTTCCCAGAACTGAGGCTCGTCGATACCGTTAGTCAATACAAGCACACCACCAATAACTGTAGAAGTCCAAGTCTCCGTTTTGGTAGCTGCGTACGCACCACCGGCACCGGGGCCTCTGGTAATGTCATACCACTTCTTGGTTCTAGTTACTAGCGCCCCATCTAAATGGGTGGTAGCGCCGCCTCCCCTTACACATCCCGTGAATGTGTTTGTTGATATACCTGTATAGGCAATATCTTCTGAACCTATTGTTATTGTACCAGCAGTCTCAAAACCAGTTGTGTCGTCTACTGTAATACCTGTAGCCGCTGCGCTGATACCACCATCTAAGCTAGTTGTCTTTTCTGTAGAGTCGAAGACGTGGATAGCTGTAAGGCCACAGGCTACCCAGTATTTATTACCTGATATCTTAATGTAAACAATATGATAAGGCGCGACAGGACAGGTTTCCATGACTGAAGAATAACCCTTGCACTTAAATACAGAGCCATGTTCCATCCGAACATTATTTCCGTCGCTCCACGCATTGATCGGAAGCTGCCACGGCTGGATGTCTTGGACAATCCCTGTCTGTCCTGCATTTTCTAATGGAATTAACGCCAATACTATTCTCCGAAGTAACCACCCTTAAATTTATCAGCCATGATTGCTTTAGCCTCAGTAAGGCAGTTAGGAAGCATATTATCTGGCGCTATTGCCATCCATACTACTAAGAACGGTATTAAAAACCAATGCGCTACTCGCGCAACCCCAACGATAAAACTCACTTGGGATATTTAAGTTTAACAGCTTGTCTCTTCGCCTCTAGTTTAGTGACTGCTGCCATTCGTTCTTCTACAACACCTTCCCATAAAGCTACTACCAATTCATCGATTGATGGGTATTCTGCTTTTCGTTTCCAAGTATGGTCATTTTCCCAAGCAATGTAAGCCGCTTCTATTTCTGCATCGGAAGGTTGCGGTTTGTCGGAGAGCCATAGCCGAATGTATATGCCATCCCCATCATCTTGAAGAGAAAAATCCTCATTCGTCAAAAACCCTAATTGCTGTAATCCTTGATTTATATTCATTATACTCCTGCCAGCTTAAATCCTGTCATCCATGTTTCACCAGCCCTGAAATCGTAATTGACACCTCTATTCTGTTGCCCCTTTAAGGTCACCGCATCTCCGGCAGATAAATTAAGGATTAATGTATTTGCCGCATTTACCCTCTGTGAACTAGCACCCGGACTGGCGCCAATTGTGCGCGCATCAGCGTCGGCACCATTTATAGACACCGCCCCAAAAACACGTTGACCAGCAGAAGACATATTTGCAGTCACCATGAAACTAATCACATACTTACCGCCTTCCCCCACAGGAACAGTAAATGTATATGTTCCCGTATTAAAAGCGCTATCTGTATCCCATGCTTCGCTGCTTAACTGCATTGTGTACCATGTTCCAGACACCGCCGATGAATAGCCGCCAGAAGCCCAAAAACTTGGTGTGTTGTCTAGAGAAGCGCCAAGAGTTATATCTGCATCAGGAAAAGTAATAGTCCTGTCCGCAGTCGGATCAGTGATGGCAAACGTAGTCTCATAAGCATCTGCCGTAGCACCCTCAAAGACTAGAGGGGAGCCAGCAGCAGTCTGGAATGTTGCTACACCATCCTTAACTAGAACACCATCAATGGTTACTCCACCAGCAGCAGTACGTTCAGAAATTGTGTCAACTTTAACTTCGCTCATAATAATTTATACCCACTGCAAAATGTGTTTTCTTGCCCTCCTATCATCACACCTGATGCCGCGTTTTGATTCATGAGCGCCCAAAATTCAATAGCATCTCCAACAGCTAAATCAACCACCGCTGCCAAATTTTGCCCTAACAAAGTTGCTCTAGAACCATCGGTATCTCTTTTAATCTGCTTGAACGCAGCAGCAGCCCCACCAGAAGGGATCTTATACAGCGCAAGCCAACCGTGGCGAACCGCTTGGCCTCCGCCAGTGTCATCAAAAGTTGTTGTCACAGAAAAGCTATATTTACCAGCTTTGCCTGCCGGAACTGTGAAACGATAGTTTGTTGAATGATCATAGGCAGAATCTGTGTCCCACTCTTCAGTATTCATTGTGATCTTCGTCCAAACATCATTGGATAAGCCTTGATTTGCCGCAAGATAAGCACCAAAAGATGGGGTATTAGTTCCTCCAGCTTCAGCCCATACAGGATTAGCACTGGTGCCTTGCGTCTTTAGGAAGTGTCCGGATGTTCCTGCACCCAACCGTGTGTAATCAGTTCCATCATGGTACAGAACATCTCCTTGAGCATCTGATCCAACATTAAGACCAGAAAAGGTTACAGAAGTTCCAGTCGCAGGGGATATGTTATTTGTTTTTACTTCTGATGCCATACTATCCTCCTGTGATACTGGCTATTTCAGCATCGTTTAGGCCAAGTGCCTTTAGTTTTTCACTGGCGCTTGATTTTGTTTCGGCTGCGGCTGCTTGTTCTGCATCCCATGCATCTTGCTGTCGAATTAGTTCCGCTTCTAACCATTCTTGAGTAGGTTTATCATCAGCACTATGTATGACTAGATTCGCATAAACCTTATTCTTAGAATCTGACCAGCCAAACCATTGACCAGAATGTAAAGCAACCAAGATGTCTTCAATATGTTCTGGTTTCATATTAGGTATCCGCCAATCTTAAAAATGTCATGTGAGTCTCGTTTAAATTTGTATCACCTTTAGTGGTTGTCCCAGAATTATTTAATGGGCCAATAACAAATCTACATTTACATTCTGTGGTGTTAGTTACATCGAAAATATAGGATGTTGTTTGCGCTTGCTCTTGACTTGCCGCACCTACTGCTCCACTAGCCTCGCAAGCAACTGCCCAAGTAGGTCCAGAGGAGTGATCTATAGTTGTTTCAATCTTAAATTTGTTATAAACACTATTCGTGCTGCCTAGAAAATGAACATGAAAAGAAACAAGCCAATACCCAGTAGTCGGAAATGTAAATACACCGCTTGATTGAGCCATTGAAGCACCAAGAACACCAAACCCAACTGGCGCATCAACCTCTTCAAGATTAGAAGCGATAGGAGTTGCTGTATTAGAAAAGTCTGTGTGTAGCCTCCACTGGCTTGCATGAGTTAATCCACCAGCAGGAAAACCAGTTTTGGTAGCGCCAGTGAGATCAATGGTTCCGTTAACATCTAATGTTGCACCACTTGCAATGTCTATTTCACCACCAGAGGCTACATTTATATCTCCACCAGAAGCTACAGCAAGTATTGCACCATCTGGCAGTGTGACCGTATCACCTGATGCCATCAGAGTAGCAGCAGTACCAGATTCAGGTTCCCATGTATTTACATTAATCTTGCTCATACGATTACCAATGTTCCTGTGACTGTAACTGTTCCAGTGAAGGTTACTGGCCCTGCTACCACACCGTTGTCAGCTATGGTGTAATCACCATCAATAGTCGCTGCATTCAGGAAGAATCCTTCCTTACCCGGCGGATTATTAAGATACAGCGTTCCGTTTGTTTCGCCAGCCATAATGCCTCCTATGCTGAGATTGCGTCTACAACGCTGACCCAAGCCGCTACAGAAGTTGCCGCAGAAGACTGAATCCTTAGAAGGTCAGTGCTTTGCATAACAATCTTAGCGCCACCTTGTATCAATTCAACTGATGACTTTGGAGGAATCTGTAGGTCATCAGCAAGGTAAACAACAGATGCCGTTGATCCCGCCGCAGCCACATCAATCCATACGTCTACAGTAACCGCACTCGTTGTGATGTTTGTTAGCCTAATGCCAATCAACGCATCATTTGAGTTAGCTGTCCGTAGCGTATGCGCTGCGTTAGTAACCTGTGATTTGTAGTCTTTTGTAAAGTCTTGTGCCATAATATTTACCTTTAGAGAGCAATCGCCATGGCGACTGAGAATCCTGCCGTAGCGCCCGGAGTACCACTAGATGCTGAAGTCAACCTTCCTTGAGCATCTACAGTTATTGAAGAAAGGGTATAACTACCTGCCGAAACCGCAGTATTTGCTAACTTATCTGCTGTTACAGCGTCATCTGCTATTCCACCTGTAGCCAGTTGTGCATAATTAACACCGAACGTTGCTGAGGAATTTGCAACTAATGGATAGGTGTTCGTACCAACAGGAAACCGACCTTCCGCAGTTGAAAAGCCAAGCAAGTCGCCTTTTGTTGTAAGATGGTTTGCAATCCTATCGGCCTCAACTTTAAATGTAGACGATGCAGAATCATACTTTAAGATATCGTCATCGGCAACACCAGTAGTATCTACATTATTTAGGTCGCCAATATCTGCCGCAGCTACTCGCCCATCTGCCCTAGCATTAGTAAAATAAAGATTAGTCTGTTCTGGAACATCAGCCGTGCTTACCTGATTAGTTCCTGTACCAAAGTCAATTAACGTGTCATCAATACCGTCAGCAGCTATTGTAACAGCGCCACTTGAAACAGAAAAGTGATCAGACGAGAATGACGCTACCCCTTTATTTGAGGTGCTGGCATCTTCGCCAGCAATAGTTAGCGTTGTGCCAGTGGCGCTTGTATCAATCCCCTCACCACCAGAAACCGTTAGACTTTCAGAATCTAGATCAATATCTATAGTACCAGAGTCAGAAATAAGGTCTAAATCTTGTGCGGTAACTTGAGCATCTACATAGGTCTTCACTGCACCCTGCGTTGCAAGCAGTGTAGCGCTTGAGCCTAATGCGCCATTATCAATACCAGTTACTGTAGCGCCCGTAGCCAATGCAAGACTTGTATTGCCAGTCAAGGTTGTTCCTGTAATTGCCGCAGGGGTTGTTCCGCCAATCACCGCCCCATCAACAGTTCCCGCATCAACGTCTACTGAATTACTTGTTACAATTGAAACTGCTAGAGTAACCCACGCATCGTTAGCTTCATTCCTTATCTTAAGTAAATTTGCAGTCGTGTCAAACCACATAAGGCCAGCAGTGAGGGATGTTGCTGGTGCTGTCGCAGATGGGTGAATAGCGTGTACCGCAGCGTCTACAGATGGGAACGACTGCTTCACAACTTTCTTGATTAATTGTAAATGGTCATCCCCCTGACTAATTGGATCAGCCGCAGTAGGATTCGTGATTACGAGATCATCAATATAATTACCAGTTTCTAGTGCCATTAGTAGTACCCACCTGTGTTCATAACCCTCATTGCGCTACCAGAATGACGGTCTTTGTTATCTTGCTCTCTTAAATCTGCAATTACTTGCTGATATCCCGCCTCCCACACTTGAATCCTCGCATCATTCATTAAAAACGGCTCTGCTTCTCTCAACGCCCCATACAAGTAGGCATCTGGATTATTCGTCAACATCTGCTCTGTGGTATTAGTAATTGAAAGAGAATCAATCTTTTTATAGAACATCATTGAATAATCATAAGCAGAATCTGGCGCTGGGCCTAGACGAACTTTCTTTATTGGAGTTCCACTAGAATTATCTGAGAAGATAGTAAAGGCTTCTGGTCTTCCACTTTGACTTCCTGCCCACATCCTGTTCATATTCTCAGGAGTAATATAGGATAACGTAGTTATAGGAGAGGTTCTTAGATGAAAATCTACCATCTGAAGGTAGCCAGAAGGTAAGGCGTAATCCCTAGTTCCGCTCACTAATGTAGCGGCCCCTCCTAACGTAGTCTCATCCACATTCAGCATTATCGCTAAACGAAGGGTTCGGTTCATCCGAGCCTCCGCTATAGCAATAAACTCTTGTATCCTATCTGTCAGGTCATCCCTGTCCAGCCAGTTCGCTACAGCAGTCTGTAGTTCGCTGTAAGTACCTATAGCCATTAGGTCACATTACGTTTCGAGAAGAATACGCTTTGATTCAGAATTCTATAGTTTCTTTGCGTGTGTCCTAAAACACCATGTGCGTATAACCACATAATTAAACCCTCGTTGGAGTTGTTCTAAAATATTTGTTATCGGGGTCATTTAGATACTTCTTCATAAGTTTATGGTCTTTCTCTATAGCCCCGTTGGTTTCTTGCATCCATCTAGTCCATATATTTATCGGTATAGATGCAACTCTTACACCTTCACCAGTCTTCCCCGGAGTAAGCAAGTCACCATAATTATTATATGATTTCTTGTTTTCTTCCAGTATAGGTTCGCAATCCTGATAGGTGTGGATAGTAAACTCAGTTTCATCCGCGTTAGAATGAAATGTCTCTACTGGAGTAGATTGCAGTAAAGGATTTTTCTTCATCTTAAATGGTACCTCGCATTATTTCCTTTCGTAATATCCTCCATGCCCTTTACAACACTAGAAAGACTTTCTTCCTTAGTTGGGGGTTTTGTAGTCTTTGATTTCTTGACTGAACTCTGTTTTGAAATCTTACTTTTTTTACCAGCCATACACTTTACCTACTTTAGCAACTTGTGTGCTTATGACGTTATCGATGCTTCCGTTGTGTTCGGTAGTGCCTAAAGCACCATCCTTTCCCGGCCCATACTTTTTAAGTTTAGGTTCGCCTTCACTATAAGGCGGTGGGTTCATGTCAGGGCCAATAGCTGTTGCACTACCCTTGCTAGGTGGTTGTCCTATATTTGCCATCTTACTCCTCCTGTGAGGTTAAGCCCCCCGAAGGGGGCTACACCAAAGCAAATTAAATTGCGCTCTTGAGCATACCGCTGCCAAGACCATTTTTCGCACGCAAACCGTACTCAGCAATCAAAAGCTGCTTTACACTATCACCAGATTTGGCAAGAGTTTCTGTACGGAAAGGACGTAAATAATCGACAGACCACAGATCAAAGTCAATGAAATCACAGTTACCAGCAGGCAAAAAGCGATCAGGCACAACCTTAAACGTACCAAAGTCTGTTACCATAACGTCAACCGCATTTACAGCAGTGATGGCTTTGTTACCAGAATTGTTACCTATAGGATCGGCAACAACAGACCCACCAACAGCGGCGGAACTAATGGTTTGCTTGACATCGCTTTTGCACAAAATGGTATCAGGTGATCCACCTAGATCCCAAATGCGGCCTACTACCTCATTGATTAGAGAAAGTGAAACGGCCGTATTAGCACCACCACCCAAGGAACTTGTCGTGCCATCAGGATACCCTGCTGCACCATTATTAACAAGACCAAGACCAGTAGACGCAGCTACGATAGGCGTTGTACCGATAACGTTAGTACCAACCCAAGTAGCGAAAGACGCAGACTCTCTAGCAACACCAGCACCACCAGCAACTTTAGCTGTACCATCAAGTAGCATCTGTTCCATATCGCGCTTCATTTCTTTAGCACGTTTGGCAAGCTGATAAGCCTGAGTTGATTTACGCCCAGCAAAATCAACCGCTTCAGCAGTGCCAGAACTCTGGACTTGCGTTGCGGAGATTTGGGTGTAGTTACTCAAACGTCTCGGCTCTGTTGCAGCAGTCGAAGCATAATCATCACCTTCTAACTGCCTGTTAGCAGCAGGAGTTGCCAATTCATCTGTCTGCCACTCAAATAGAGTGTTATCAGCGGTTCCTCTGCCACACCCATTAAGAAATGGTGTGTCCATTGGGCTGATATTATATATAATGTTACTTAGGTCTTCCCTTATGCCAATGGCATTAAAGGTTAACCTAGTATTTCCAGGAACTGCCATAATGCAATCCTCCTAAGTTAAATGTCTACAAATTCCTCAAAGAGACTTATTGAATCATTTATATGACCTGTCTCCCTGAGCCTTTTCATGGAAGCTGTTGTACGTTCTTTATCTGATCGTTTCTTTGAAGTTCCTTTACCTGACTTCACAACTTTAGGCTTATTCTTAACTTTTTTTGCCTTCATGTTGGATTTAGATAAAGCATCATACTTCATAGCCTTCATCAATGCGATAAAGGAACGTGAATCCACTAAAGAATCAATTTCTTCAGGGACGAATCCTTGGGATAAAGCATACTCCCTAAGCTGAGAGCCTAACTCAGTTCGGGTTTTGGCTTCACGCCATTCAGGAATATGTTGCGCTAACTTCTCATGCTCTTTAGTTACGAAAGTTTTATGCTGTTCAGCCATTTGCTGTTGGAGTTGGGCTTCCTCCTGCTGCTTTCGATACTGTAAGCCTTGTATATGTTCCTGTGCTTGCCTAAATTCTTCACGTTTAAGTAGATACTCTGACTGATCCTCTTCACGTAAAGCGTTCCAATCAATATTAAAACGCTCCAGACCACTCAGTGACCCTTCAATTACTTCACCAAGATTGCGTACATATTGCTCTTTCAGCCCCTGCAATTCTGGAAGTTCTGATTCATAGCGACTTTTCGCCTCTTCAAAACTATTCCTGAGTTCTGCAAGTGCTTGAGTTTTCTTTGTGTAATCTGATTGACGAGAATACCCCTTTACCAATTCATCAAAGGTAACCTCATGCTCTGCGCCATCAATAGTGACAGCGTAAAGATCAGGTTCTTCTTCTTCGGCCTCTTCTTCAGATTCCTCAGAGTCCTCTTCTTCATCTTCATCAGATGCTTCTAATTCCTCTTCTGCTTCCTCCAATGGCTCATCCTCAGATTCTTCTGTAGATGCTTCTTCGGAAGGTTGCTCTTCTGGTTCTTTGGCTTGTTCCTCTTCAGAATCCAATAAACCAAGAATTGCATGATGCGCCTGATCTACACTTCCGGGCGCGTCTTGTGCCGATTCCGGCAGTTGCGGGGCTTCTTGCGTGTCCGCCATAACAAATCTCCTCTAGATATGTGGGTGTTGCTTTTCTAGTATTTTAGCCATGTGTCCAGTTTCAACTATGGACTGTATATGAACTTTAATCCTATCAAGCAGTCTGACGGCCAACCAGAAAGATTCTCGTTGGTCGATATCTGTAGACCCCGACATTTTCCAGAGGCCCAACAATTCTTCTTCTAACTTACTAAATGCTTCAATGAATACCGGGTTATCGAGTAGCAGTTTAGCCTCTCGTTCTCGTTCTTCTTGTGTCATTTTTATCCTATGGCAACTGGTCTATTCTGTGCTGCCTCTAAGTTAAGTTCTGCGGCTTTAAGTTGAGCGTCAATCTGCATCTCAGCAGCTTCCTGCTGGACTTTTTGCGCTTTCACTTGTACTTCTGCCGCCCTAATTTCCAATTCGGCCTTCCTGTTTTGCATCTCCATTTGGGCCATTTGCTCTCTTGGATCAGGCTCTGGTGGAACCATATCAGGATCAGTCAAGAAGTCATTGACATTCTGAAAACCCATGTTCCGTATCAAAGCTGCGCCAAGATTGTACATATTCTTTTCGGTAACAATTTTTAATCCACCTCTCATTGCTTCACCAGCAAAGTTTAGCATAGAGGAAAGGTGCATAAGCTGTTGTTCTTTATTGCCGTGACCAAGGGCGACTGATACCGTACAGTCAGCCTTATCATTCCAAGCATCAGGTCTGACAGGTACCCACTGATTACGCAACATTACAACACGCTCCTTGTCTTGATACTTTAATAGTAACTCATAGATAGTACGCATCAACGCTTTCACGCCTGTTTCCGCGAACTGCCTTGCAATAAGTTCTACCCTGCTCTGTGCTGCGGTCATAACTGAGTTGACAGCAGAAGCGGTAGTATGGGATGTCAAGGCTTTATCATTTAATCCTTGCGTTGTCTTGCCTACACCAGCCCTTGATTCGCGTATAGTATCAAGGTACTCAAGCATTTGAAAACTATAAGATTCTAGCGCTGGAGTAGCTAAAGGAGTTACCGCATTAGGCGACTTCACTCGTACCACGCCACCCGGTCTTTGCGTTAGCAAATCATCTAAATTCGCTTGTCCCTCAAGGACTGCGTACCTACCAAAGTTCTGGTTGTACATGTTGTCCATAAGATTCCGCATCAATGTACTTTTTATGAGTTGCAGATCAAGTACAAGATCAGCGACAGATAAACCAAAGAACTTATGAGGTATCTTTATAGGAGTGATAGAGACAAAAGGAATACTGTCTATAGGCACATTTTCCAATACCTTACTGCCAACAGTACAAACCTTACGTAGTTCCGCAATACCATCACCATCCCAATCTGTTTGTAAATAGTTCTCATGTAACCAGTAAGTTCTTAACGCATCTTCTGGACCCGCTGATGTCCCAAAACTGCCAAAATACTTAGCTGTTTGATCATACTCATATCGAGCCAGTCTTTCCGGAGAATATTCTTCCATACCGTCATCGCCAGCACCTAATTCCACTGGGTCTAAATCTTCGTCTGGGTACATCTCCCGTAAATCAGAAAGGGTAACTTGTACACGATGACAGACAAACTTTGCATCTTCTATAGACTTAGATTCCCTAGAAATCAAGAACTCACTAGGTGGAACATTCTCAATCTTTACACGACCATTGTAGTCACTCCTTATAACTACCAGATCATTGTAAGTTTCCTCTCCTTCCAAATACTCAGAATGTTCAGACACTTCTAGTTCAGGAGAAGAAAGTAAAGCCTCTACTTCCATGTTAGTTAAGCGATGGTATTCTTCCCGTGTTGATTCTGGGTACTCATCCCACCATACTTTTACTATACCATTCTTCTGTAGTAAAGCGTCAGTGAACCACGAATACAAAACTTCCCAACCATCATTATCTTTTACGAAAACATGATTAACATAGTCCGTAGCTTGCTTCGCCATCTCAACATCTTCTGGTCCTACGGGGTTGAACTTTACCATCTCGTCGCCAGATGCAAATATCCGCATCAAAGATGGTTTGATCCATTCTATAGTATCTTGTACGGTAGAGTCAACAAACTGTGACCGTCCCTCTACTTCGTTACCAAAGGGTAAGGCGTAGTAATACTCCATAGCCAACTCACGTTGTTTGGATAACTCATCTGAAAAATACCCTAATGATGCACGGAGTTCTTCTCCTATGCGAGTCATTAATTCTTGATCGGTCATTTCTTCAGCCATTATATAATACCATATTGTTTATACTCTAGGTCATTCGTCCATGCAGGGTCTGATCCAGAAACAGCAAAGCGTGTAGCCATCGCAGCGTAACGTGTCGCAGACATTAAATCATCTCTGAAAGGTACAATCTTTCCACCTTTCCTGTGGTACATTCTAAACTCTTCCCACCAGTCAGCTAAAGTCGAAAATACTTTGAAGTTACCATCCTCCATTCTTTGGAGCATAGCCATTATACCCTCTTCAACAGAATTGCCTCCTTTGTTCTGCCCCAGAGCAGGAGGATTTTCAAAATGAGAGTGTAACATATTGCAACCAAGATTACGATACTGGTCAGCCAAGCCGGGGTTCCCCATAGAATCGCGCCTATTACCATCATGGGGCCAGCTAATAGGTATATAGCTAGGACGAGTTTTGATCTGAGCAGCGTGTACTGCAGGTGGGGATTTTGATTGTCTGTAACAGTCGTATACATAGTATATATCTTCATCCCTATCGAAAGCAAGCCATACTAAGGCTGTTGGATGGTCAAATCCGAAATCAATACCGCATATTCTAGGCCAATGATCTTCCAATATAATAGGATCAATCATGATCTTTTCTTCCATTACTGGAAAGACTAGACCAGAGCCTATAGAGGGTCTACCATACCTTCGCATCTCTCTTTCATGAGGACTGTAACTGGACAGTATCTGTTCCATAACAGTCTCATTAAGGTGGCCCCCGTTGCCGCGCATAGATACGATCTTC